>Ga0116229_10007182_pt1 | contig 17721 bp, 18 predicted proteins | sample S1TSphgellanicum_3_FD_87313 | JGI IMG/M metagenome (GOLD analysis project Ga0116229, IMG submission 87313) | Host-associated microbial communities from peat moss isolated from Minnesota, USA - S1T2_Fc - Sphagnum magellanicum MG | ecosystem: Host-associated > Plants > Peat moss > Unclassified... | reverse complement strand
TCTTATTAGTTAAAAATTTGGCTATTTATTAAAAACCTAATATAAAAATCATTGAAAATTTCACAATCAAGATCAATACATAGAAAACCCCAAAAACCTTTTTTTGTGCGGCACATTTGCATTTCATTCACCAAAATAAAGAAAATGTTGCATCACACAAGTTAGTTGTTAGTCATGAAATTTTGTGTGTTAATATATTTTTTTCTTTTTGCAAAAGGGAAGTCAAAATTAAATCCTTCATCATTGAGGGCAAGCAAGGTTCACATTAGCATCCTTCCCCCATAAAGGATGACCTTTAAAGCACACACAAAAATTCTTAAGGTATATTTTTGAATATCCTTCCTAGAAAAGAAAAGAAGAGGGATATTATACCTTAAGATCCTTCAAACTCCTAAGAAGTAGTTGTAACAACTTCCCCTCTTACACCTCATGATCTACATATTGTCCTTTATGAATGGGTAAAGCTCAGGGGTGAGACCAAAATTCCCAAAATGGAGGGCTGGACTTGGCTATAGTCTCATCTTGTGGACCCTTGTTTTGAGAATGCCCCTACCTCGAGGTTTTGCATTAAATGAAATGCTGGCATATTAATGGGCATTATGTTGTAGGGGAGGTTCCCATACAAGTGGGTTCTCCTGAGGGAGGGTTGCATGAGGGCGCTAGCCCGAGGGTGTCCCTGACCAATAGCAGGATCTTTCCCCCACCGCATAACTCCTTGGGGATCCTCTGCTGGGGGAGATCCCTCAAAATACAAAGAGAAAAAAAAAGAAAGGTTTTTTACGTTTTTCGAACTGCCCTAACTTTCATGGAGGGAAAATTTTGGCCTGTAATATGGCCTCTGATTACACTACGCAAATTGGCACAGGTCTTTACATGTATGGTAAAGCCCAAGGCCACGGGCTTTACCAAGGCCGTGGGCTTTTACTGAGTGTAAAGCCCCTGGCATTAGTTTTTTTTTGGGGTGGGTACCCAAGAGCTACTTGTTGAATCTTGTGAGATAAAATGAAAGTGAATGTTTTGAAAAAAACAATAAAGAACTAGTAAAAGCTTTTTTAAAGTGTATGCGGAGGGCGCCTTACCCTTGTTAATATTTCTCCTGCAACACTAACAACAGCCGAGGCCTGCAACCCTAAGAATAAGGGTGCCTCCTCTATTTCCCAAATAAAATTGCAGCCTTTAAATTCTCTCTGATCTTCACTCTGGAGAAGGACCTCGAACCGGAATCAGGTCCCCAGCAATGAAAAAACTTTTTGTTTGACTCCAACCTTAGAGCCAAAACGACAAACAAGGAGCATAATTCTAGCATAATTCTAAGATGGAATTGAACTGTGTAGATAGGCAGAAAGAAGAAAGCGCCAAGCACACTTTGGCCCGATGAGAAAAGAGGCAAAAATGAAAACAGAGAAAAAAATTATTTTTTGAAAAAAGAGAGAAAATCCTCGCCAAACCCTTGTTGTTTTTGGGGCTGGGAGCCCTCATTTCCAGAGGGGCCCATTCTGGCCACTCGGCCCTTGTAGAAAGAACAGTGACGACACATTTGCCTAAAATGAGGCAATCCATTTATTATTATTGCACCTATCCAGAATCCAGATGTGGCATCTGAATTAAAAAAATTGGCAACTGAGCGATTGCTGGCCGCCGCGTAATGTCCCCCAAAAACAACAAATAAACAAATAAATTACGGGGAAAAATAAAAAATACCCAAAACACCGCCGACGACGACGACAACGACGACAACATCAAATTCTTCACAAACACAAGAAAGAAACTAAAACAAAACAAACGAAGGTTCGCTCCTCCCCGCTTTCTTATTACTACGCCTCGCTCTAGTCCTCCTCCTTCTTGGTTGTCGTCGTTGGTTCTCATAGATTTTTTTAATTAAAAAAATAAAAAATTTGCTCCTTCTTGCTTGTTCGTTATGTGGCAAATTGTGTCACGAACTTCTTCTTCGCAAAAATTTTCGATTCTTTTTCTTTCGTAGAAGAGGACGCGGTTGTGGTATTCTTCTTCCTTCGCAAACTGGCTGGTGCTCGCAAACGCGCATGCCGGGCAGGTCCTTAGGGTATGGAGTTTCCATGCTCCTCTTCTGTGTCGCTCTTGCAACTGGCTCTCGTGCATTTCTTGCATGGTGATCCCGGCTGGATGTAGACGATTTTTAAATTTGATTGTCGTCTGTAGGACGCGGATTTGGGAGGAGAAAGATAGGGAGAGGGGGAGAGCCTAAGGAGGTGTTTGTTTGTCTGTCTGTCTGTCTGTGTGAGACAGTATCTAGTACCGGGGGGAGAGGGAAACGGAATTTGGAGATATGGATGTAATGAAGGTGAAGGTGACGAGGAGTGAAAGGGCGAATGATGCGTCTCCTACGCAGCAGAGGTACCAGAAGAAGCAGGAAGTGTGTATGGAAGTTATGACGGTTTTGAGGAATTGGGGTAATCCCGTGGTAGATGAACCCGGCTTTGCGGACGAGCTTCTTGCCCATTTCAATCAGCTTCCGACCAGGTCTAGCTTCACTTTTCTTTTTTGTTGTTTGTGACGGCGTGTTTTTTCGTTTTGTTTTTTTCGCTTCTTTTTCTCTGGAAGGTTTCATGACGTGGCGAATGGTGATGCTGCTCATGAATAAAACAAGCACCTGTTGTTTCAGGGTTCTCTCTGGTGCTTGTTGCGGTATGCCTGCAGATATGCATTGGATGTGAATGCTGAAAGAGCAGAAGATGTGTTAACACACAAAACCTTGCTCCAAAATGCAAAGGATCCAGAAAATCGGCCAACTTTCCATGTGCGCGCAGTTCATGTATGTTCCCTTTTTTCCTTTCTTCTTCTTCTTCTTCTTCTTCTTGGCTTCCTTTGATGTAGTCTGGAATCTTCATTCTGGTCAATGCCTACAGGGCTAATGAATAGTATAACCTTTGGAATATGTATTCTTCTGCTGGTGACAGGTACTTCCTGTTGAGGCTCTTGAATCACCAGATTCCAGTCCTCATTCGCAACATGAGGAAGTCTCCAGTCAACTGTCTTTTAAACTCAAGTACTTCCTCCTCACATCAGCTGGCACTGTAATCTTAGATGTTTGTATAATATTTGAGTGCAATTCAAGCAATATCATCACTCTGAAGGGAATGGAACTAGAACTAGCGACCAGGTGGATATTGCTGTTAGGGACAGTGTCAGAAATTTTACTGATCCAAGCATCTGTGATCTGTTCCCAGTTTGCCTGCACCTCCATCCTTTGGATCTACAGCAAATTTGGAGGCTTTAGCTTTGGACTTCAACAAAGCTACACCAGTTGTTGGGGACCAAGACAGCAGCAATCACTCTCCAAGGTTCTCCATCACTTCTTCACTTCAAACTGTTCCCTACTGTGTGAAAAAGGATGAAGGAGTCAACATGAGGGAAATTTTTAGGGTATGTTCAGGTGTTAGTTTAAGTTCTGCACCACACTTGGCCTACATTTTGGTATGTGGAATTTTGAGAGCATTCACTGATGGGGTCCTACCAAACTTGTAGAATGCAGCCAATCGTATCCACATTTGCCAATGCATGAAGTCACAGTTGCAACAATTGACAAGCCCAAGCTTCTGAGCCAGGTATGCAATGTGCACATTGTGTAGCCAACTTCTGTCCATCTGAAGATCCAAATGCATCCATGATTGTATCTGTACAGTTGTAATATTGTCCACAACACAGTGTCTTGGTTGTAAAATGAATAGGACCAGGAAACCATTGCTAAACAAGGACATGTGGGACTTCATGTTTGCTTATTGCACCAATTGTTGGTGACCTGTCCATAGCTACACACTTGGTGAATGTAAGAGGGACAATTCCTGAGTCCCTTCTGTTTCCCAAGTTATGGTAGAGATATGCAGCATTTTCTTTTAGTGTTATGACTGGCCACATCTGATTTTAATCTTGATAGTATTGTGGATTGCAGCTGTCTGCATTGCTTGCAGATGTAGGACTAAACATTCGGGAAGCACATGTGTTTTCAACAGTTGATGGGTACTCCCTGGACGTCTTTGTGGTCGATGGCTGGCCCACAGAGGTATTCCTTCTCTATCCTGTCTGGATATCTTTGCTGTTAAGAATGCATGTTCACTATTCTGAGCCTCAGTCTTGTCCTTACTATGGCCTTCCCCTTATGTCTGCATTTGGACTTGGCATCAGAATAGTGAGTGCAATTATCTCTCTTTTGTCCTGTTAGCTGGAGGAACCTTAAGAATACCCATTCATTTTGGGTGAAGGCAACTGGTAGCAGGAGTTGCAAACTGCCTTGAAGGAAGCACTAGGAGTATGTGACTGAATCTTGTGTCACAATCCGTCCTTGAACTTCTCTCCAGAATGGGTGACACAGATTAGGACTTGGATCTAAAGGTTTTATCTATTTTCAACACATGTACAATTTCAACTTATGGCAGAATGTAGAAGCAAGTCAAAATGTACAGTGTGACTGCTCCCTGCGTAAAATGACAGGGACTTGCAGTGTCTGGGGTGCTCCCAGCTTGGCCACCATTGAGCTTCAAGTGTCATACCTAATACACGAAACAGTTATCTGGATGGGTCTCTAGAAGAACAGAGGAACTATGGAACTGTCTGTTTGTATTAAGGTGGAAGCTAATCCATTTGGAGTAAGCTCACCATGAAGGTTGGTTTCCACCATGCTGTAGTGTCCCTTGGTCCACTGCTCTTTTCCAAATGCAATCTTGCTCTATTCAAGATGGGCAGAAGGATACTGAAAGCAAAGTCTTACAGTCTCTTCTGGGAGTTAAAAGAGATTAGCATCTTTTGAAGCAAGGAGGGAGAGGTGAGTGGGACTGGAAGAGGAGGCTAAAATTTTCACTCTCTCACCAGTTCGAAATTGCTGATACTGAAGTTTGAAGTAAATATTTGGTTTGCAAAGTCTCTGTATGATGGTATCTATCATCTCAAAATTGCTTTTGGGTCTGGAGCAGATATAATGTGCCAAGTCTTCAAGTATTGTTCAGCATGCCTACAAATGTTTCAAATATATTATAAAATTGGTGACTTTCTGTTACCTTGTCTGCTTACAGGACACAGAAGATCTATTGGAAGCTCTGCATATTGCACTTGCAGGCACTGAGGTACATTCTTGCACAGGAAACAACTTCTGTTCTTTTGCTTCATGTGGATACATGTGCAAGAAGTGGTTTCTTTCTTGGTTTCTTGATTCAGTGTTGCCAGCATTTACGACCCTAAGCTTTTCTTGCTCTCCCTGGTAGTTACTGTACACTCCTCTATGGAGTGAAAAAATGGTGTAACATTTCTTCTCTCTTTCATGTGAATGTTGAGATTAAATTAATGCAGGCAGCATGCTGACAATTTGTAGAAAAAATCATGGGAAAAAACGTCTCCAGCATCCAATTCTCCACCAGGTGAGGCTGCCCTACATCAGCCAGAGAGCAGGCATTCCACACTTCTGCCAAGCAGCACCGATGATTGGGAGATTGACAGCAGTCAACTTAAATATACTTCAAAACTGGCAACTGGCTCATTTGGAGACTTGTAAGTTCCTATCTTTCATGAAATGTGTTGACCATAAGAGGAGCAAGAATGATAGACAGCATTTGGCCGGAAGATAGGTCATGTACATACAGCTTGATCAGGTTTTGTCTGAAATATTGTATGCCACCTTGTGAGCAGATGTTAACAGTTAAGCTCACTCAGCAGCAAGGTAGCTATGGTCAAACACCACATGGAAAACCAGTCAAGGCTAATGACTCTTTGGTCCTAGCTGTAGGTCTGTAGTTCTTTGGTACTTGTCTGATGGAGGCTCTTCTATATAGGGACTTGTCTGGCCAAGTTTCTATGAAGTAGTTTACTAGTTTTTTCCTCTGTTGTCTTTGACTAGATGTTGGGCAGATGCAGAGTGCAATCTAACAGTCTTAGCAGGAAGATGGAGCAGAAAAGATATGCTGAAAGAGTTTTCATCTGTCTTCTATCAAGTAGGAATTGGCTTTGATTTCCAACTGCTCAGAACTATATCAACCATTGCAAGAAGTAAAATTTCTTTGGTAGCCTTGCCATATAGGGGGACTAGTTGAACCAGAGTGGTGCTTTCTTCTCAAATGCGTACTTTGTGTATTAACTCTGAAGTTGGTTGATGTTTATCACCTTTAGTTCTGATTTCCAACTAGATGTCATCTGACTCGATGGTGGATCGGACTTTCTGTGCTTGCAGGTATCAAGGAACATATTGTGGACAGGATGTTGCTATCAAAATTCTAAAGCCTGAGCGTTTGAATGAGAACTTGCAGCGAGAATTTCAACAGGAAGTTTCAATTATGAGGTGGTCCTTCTGCAACTACTTAAACATGAATGGAAAATTCTAAATTTTCACATATGTTGTCTCTTTATCTTTTCCACATACAACAATCTTTGCCATGATGTCTCTGTCAGAAACTGTAGTTTCTGGACATATCATGGTTTGGAAACTGTCATGTTTTCTGGACATGGGTGTCTGGAAAGAAAGTACCCATTTTCCAGGTCACTTACAAGAGTGTGATGGTTTGCAGGAAGGTTCGACATAAAAATGTTGTGCAATTCATTGGTGCTTGCACCAAGCCTCCCAATTTATGCATTGTTACAGGTAGGTACATTTTCATCTCACTGAAAGTCCTTATTCATCTTGCATTGCACTGTCATACTTTTTGTCTTGGAAAAATTGGATTGCTTGTGAGGATATGACAAGGTGAATGTTAGCATTTCCCTTCATGGCTTGTGTATATTGGGGTAGAGGATAAGAAAAGGAGGGTGCAATTCAATGTCTTTTTATGCTGGCCATCTCCTGATTTGCCACCTCCTGATTTGGAAGAAAAGCTTGGTGCAGAGTTCATGTCATGTGGGAGTGTGTATGACTATATCCACAAGCAAAAGGCTGTACTGAAACTGCCAATGCTACTTCGAGTGGCAATTGATGTTTCAAAGGGCATGGACTACCTTCACCAGAGCAACATCATTCACCGAGACTTAAAGGCTGCAAACCTTCTAATGGATGAAAATGAGGTGACTGATAACTGTTTCATAACTTTGAGGAGTGACTATCTTGTGTAATACTTCTGCAATCAGTTGGTGCCAGAAATTGAGGGCAAATTGGATCACGGGTTGCAGGTAGTGAAGGTGGCAGATTTTGGTGTAGCAAGAGTGCAAGCACAGTCTGGAGTAATGACAGCAGAGACTGGCACATATCGCTGGATGGCTCCTGAGGTAAAGCCTCGTTTATTTTTCCGTTCGTAATTTTACTTAGGATGGCATACTTCTGTTCAAGGTCATTCCTTTTCTTTTGTTAACCTTTGAGGGACTAATCATCCAAATTTTGTATTCCCTATGTTGTGACATCCTATCTTCTAGGGGTTATGCCCAATTATTTTTGAGTCATCTACAAAGTTGTGGTTCTTCCTGTTGGTGTTTAGAATCCATTTAGACATTGGTCTAAAATCACTGTCTGCATATTATGAAGTCATGTCACATTTTCTTGTTTCAGGTTAGCTCAAATTTATGTGAGGGGTGGGTTCTTGATACTTATTACATATATGTATACTCTATTGTGTTGCAGGTTATTGAGCACAAGCCATATGACCGAAAGGCAGACATTTTCAGCTTTGGAATTGTTTTGTGGGAACTTTTGACAGGCAAGGTAACCCATCTTTCCACAAATCAAATCACTTTCTTTGCAAAGGGCACAACCTTATCTATCAGTGATATTGCCTTCAAAGAGAAGAAATTAGTATGCAGCTAAATAATGGGTACTTGTCTTTGAGTGTCCTATGTGTTATGACCTCTTCCACCCATTGTTTTGCACATGAGCCTACTGATTAATGTGAGCAGTTACATTTGTTTGCGATGGGCATTTTCAGATACCATATGACAGTTTGACTCCTCTTCAAGCAGCAGTGGGTGTGGTACAAAAGGTACAACTCCATCTTCATTGCTGTATGGCACAATCCCACATTTGGTGGAGGAAACAGCCAACCCATAGCAATGTTCTGCATTATTTGCTTCCAGTGTGCATGAAGAGCATCTTGTGATATTTTATGTCTCTTCTGTAGTTATTGTGTGTGAGAATCTTTCATCTTGATTAGCATGACAGAACCCTGCTCTGTAGCTTTTGGATTTAGATTCTGTTGCTGACATCTCCGACAGTGCTGAATGGCTTTTGGCACTCTGAAGCTGTTTCATCAAGCATCCAGCATTGGACATTAAGAATTTTGTGGTCTGTTATTGGTTGTCTTAGGGTTTGCGCCCAACCATACCCTCTACTACTCCTCCAAAGCTAGCAGAGCTACTTGAACATTGCTGGGCAACAAACCCAGTGGAGCGACCGGATTTTTCAGCCATCACTACAACTCTCCAGGAAATTGTGAAAGAGGTACTTTGAAACTTAGCCTTGGGTTTCACCTCAATGTGATGTAAACAGAAGACATGATGAGTAACAGATGGTGATTTTATAATCCAGATCATGAGTGAAGATTTTCTTGGTTGGAACCATTTGGGAGTTAATTAGTATGTCAAGTTTTCAGGTCATCCAAGTTGTGGAGTTGATGATTTCAAGTACTGTATATACTAGGACAAAATGTTGATGGGTAAGGGCACTCATTGGTTTAGGGTTGCAAAGTTTAATGCTGAAAATATGGTCAGGCTGGTTGGTAATGGTCATCCAAACTACACAGGAAGTGAGCTCCCCTGAAGGTGACATGTCATGTTCTAAACCATCAAACCCACCAATATTCTGACCTTGGTGATGGAATGTTTCTATGCTTACAGCTTCCTGCTGGAGAAGGTGATCAAAAGCGGAAGGATAAAAAGTTGGGAGGGCTATTTTCACATCTTAAGCGCACATCTCATTAGTCACTGTACCTTGCCTCTGCAGATTTATCATTAGATGAATAACACCTTGTTTGAGGGCTTGTTTTTGGATGAAAAGTGTTGCAGTAATTGTGTTCTTGATTCTGGCAGTAATGTGGATTTGATTAGTAAACCTTAGTAAAAGGCTTTAGTTCTGAGTTGTGTAGATTCAATGTTGTCATAGTCATGCTAAAGTAATCAAGGATTTAACATGGACAAGATATGCTTTGTCCATGGAACCCTCTGGATACGCGGTTAAGGTGGGAAGAGGTTTTAACTCATAGCATGTTAGCAAATTTGCTTGAGGACATAAAGAGAGATTTATGTTGCTAGGTCAGTTTCATGGTATTCAACATTTGGTGTTTTCAAATGGAGTGTGACCTCATGTTCAATAGGTGGTACTTGTTTGGGGTCAATGAGAGTTTGTGCTCAAGAATCCCTGAATTGTGTCCTGGATGGCTGAAATTGACATATCCATGGCCATGACAAAAGATGGGTATTCACATTTGTCCTTGCTTTTGAGTTGTAAAGTTTCCTCGAAAGGTGAATAGTACTGGAAACTGTAGATCATGCCTAGAAGGAATCTTAAAAGGCCAGGTGGTGTCTGGGTGCAATGCTCATATGCTTTGGTTATTAGACAAATTGTAATAAGGCACATTTTAACACTAGGGGCCCAAGAGCTGGTCCACCTTTAAATTTACCATTCCTGTTGGCTTTCACTGGGGCCTAAGAGATGGTCCACCTTGTATGCAGCAAAGTCCATTATTCTGTTTTCTTGTTGGTTGAAATCATGAAGTTGGGCCTTTCGGTTTTAGACCGAGGACTGAGTGCAAGAACTCAAGAATGAGATGACTGATTATGAGGTGTTATTTTGAAATGTAAAACACGGGTCTGATGGACTAAGTGTTCCCAATTTGACTTCACAAGGAGTTCTTTTCAGCATGTACATTCTACCTTGACTTTGGAGGGAAAGAGTAGGGCATGGGTGTGAGGGTGGTTCCCATGCCTCGAGAACAACATAACCTTGAATGGCATAATATTGTATAATTTAAAAAGAATCTTGAAAGAATTTGGAAATTTTGGGGGCAATGTTTAAAAAGGCAAACCTTGTCCAAATCAAATGATCTTTGGCTTATTAAAAGTGCCTGGAAAACGCATTATAACATAATGTGTTCACATTTGCAAAAGAGATGGAGTTTTTGGAGAGTTATGTCCATTTGAAGAGTTGATACACAAATTGTCAAAAAGGTAACAATAATTCAAACGTTGATTTGGAATGGAAAATGAATTCTAATTGAAGATCTTAACTCAATAATGAAAAGCTTGTGATGAGAGCAAAAAGATGGTGTACTTGAATGTTCACTTTGCTTAACTTTGTTGCGAGCTATGAAACTTCAAGAAGTTGGACATTAAAGAATCTGAGGAGAGGACTTTAAGAAAATTTCCCATTGAGATGTAATCCCCATGGACACATGTAGAATATATTTATAGGGGAAAGTAACAACTCATATAGGAATGTTTGAGTTGTTGCAAGTATGTGTGAATTTGTGATAAGTCCAAATTCAAATTTTGGTCCAAATTGTATTACTCATCCACTTTGTCTATTTGTGCAATTGAGACAATCAAAAAATGCATTTGAAGGATGTTCTTTTTCTTATTCATCTTGAAGTTCTTGCACAAATGTCCTCTAGGTTTGTAAAATTTTATTGTTATCAAATTAAATTTTTTTTATCACCATTACCACTTGACACACCTAGAGGTGAAAAATTCATGAACACCAATTGGTCGACTAAGTAGACTATTTAAAAGGGGAAACATACAAATTTATCAATTGAGTTGAGTAAATTTATTCATGTGTATACTAGGGCAAATGAATAAATCCTTCCCCAAAGTCAACATTGATCCAAGAAACAATGTTCGCCAATTCAAGTTCTTATTCTTAATTTCGTTATTGGTTCTCTACATTGCAAGTGTTACATTCTAGAAAGGCCAAAATTGGAATCAAACCTTGAATGAACACCTCATTGGAATTGAATTTTGCAAGACTTTATTCCTAGGAAAGAGGAGGCGAAGAAAAACTGAAAAAAAAGAAAAGATAAAAAAGGAAAAGGTGGTAAAAGAGGACTGGGTTCATTGTCTAACACAAATAGGTGGATACTTTACATTTTGAATATTGAAACCAACAGATGTTTTTCAATTGCCTACAATGAATTAAGTATCTAAGGTGGTAGTAGGCAAATTCTCAATGAATGTTGGAAGTTGAGAAGTAGCCAACCCCATTGCTATTCCTTGATTTAAGATCGTGGAGGCTTGCAACTTTTGAAATGTAATTGAAATTGTTTGTTTAAAGTAAGTGGTGATGACCAAAAGTGGGGGAACCATTGAGGCTTTTAATTCCCCACACATTGTTAACAAAAACTTGTAAAAAGTTAACAACTTGTTTATGTAAACAATTGAAGACTTCTATTGCTATATGGAGGAATTGATTTCTTGGGTGGCGATCTTAATAATTTCATTCCTTTGTTTGGGCTACTTCTAATGTTGTAAAACCATGTGGAGAAGATGCTTAGACTAGAATATTTTCACAGGTGGGATCAACAATGACAATGTTTGTAAAGGTTCAAACCCCTTTCTTAAAGAGGATAATGTCCACATGTCATCTAAATATCTAAAACATAAAAAGAAGAAGAAAGTGTAGTTGTTCATGAATCACATGAACTCCAACTTCCTTTGTAGTGGATGCAAAAACATCATGGATGGCATCATGTGTCCCAATGCATTCATTGCCATGTGGACATTATAATTGTCACAACCCTAACCTTGGGCTCGCGACCAAAGCAAAGGGCTTGCAAGAGGGTGAGACAAGAAGGAGACCCGGGAGATGCATCTTATACTATCAGGAACGCAGGAGAGTGTGAGAGAATGAACCATCACACTCCCAAGGCAACTCCCACTTGGGGAGTTGGAGTTCTAAAGGACTCTTGAATATTCAGGGAGCGATTACAGGGGTCAAAAACCCATTGGTTTGAAGAGTTCTTTATGTCATTGGAAAACTATTGAAACATAAATGTCCAAAATGGGTTTGCATCACCCATTTGGACATCTGAAACACAAGTTATGGCCTAAAGAAAGGCTTGGAGTCAAATTAACAGTTTGATTCCTGACCACTAAAAGTCGGGAATTAACCTGATCTCCGTGCATGCAGGTGACGTGCAACATACCATTGGAAAGCTCTCAATGAGAGCTACAACTTTGTTTTAGACTTCATCTCAATTGGAGGTCTTCACACGAAGTTATGGTGCCCCAAAGTTGCCGGAGTTTCAACTTTGGCAATTTCAGGACTCCCACTTGGGAGTCTCAGGACAAAAAACCATTTGGATGTGGGCCTTGTGAAGAGGCATCGAGTATATTATAAGGGGGAAGGTAATGTCTTCCCTCAAGTTTGGGTCGTGGTGAGTCTTGTGAGTGCGAGTTTGCCCGTGGTTTGTCTTAGCACCAAAAGTGTTTTAACTATGCACTAACCAACTTGTTGTTTGGTTTGTGTAGATCCGAGTGAGTGACTAAGTGCTTGTCATTCTTCCTAGTACCATCCCAGAGTTCCAACATGCCCCTCTACCCCCCCAAGTGTTGCGAGCCAAGGAGTGTGCCCTGACTCCTTGCTTTTCCATTGTTTTCAGTTTGGATTCACATTTGAGTCTATTAAGGAGCCTAGGGGTGCGTAAAAAATGATCAGGAGAAAGGATTGACATGACCTTGAAAACTGTTTAATTAAAATTTTAAAATTGGGATAGTTTTCGTTTGATGGGACAATAAGAATTTAGGAAGCATTTTATTTTCAATAGTCACACGTCATGAACGTAACTTCCGTTACAGCCATTTTTGCATCCAATGGGGGAATTCCGACCCATCGAGAGAGAAAAGTAGGAAATAGATAGAGAATAAAGATCATTGCAACAATTTCGTATAAACAACATTGGTCATCGTCCGGCCATTTGGGCAAAAAACAGAGATGTCATTCACACGCGTAGCTCGTGATAGAGCTACATGCAATTGGCCATGGGTGAAGACAGGTTCAAGCAAATAAGTGCCAATGGTTTTCATGGTCTAACCCTGCGCGTTGTTAATGGTCATAGCGAATGCAAATTATAAGGGGAACTGGCACCTTTGTAGGGTAAATGGCCACTTCGAATGATTTGTTGTCGTGGTGATGCGTGGTACAGTAAACTCTCTCTAAACTAATACTGTGTAAACTAATATTCTCTCTAAACTAATATGCGGGCACAGGCCCGTGGCGGGCCTCATATTTAATCTAATAATTCTCCATAAACTAATATTCAATATTTTTTTTTGGTCCCATAGCATTTTATAATCTAATACATCATACATATGGCACCAAAAAAACGATGAAATCAGAAGAAACGCCTTCGAAAGTACAAAGCTAGATGCGTTATAAGAAACTATCAATATTCTTCTGTACCAATTGCTTTGTCCTGATCATACTCACATTGTCCTTCATTTTCTATGAGGCGGCAACGAATGGAATACCTGAGTCTTCTTGCTACATCTAGAACCTCTCCAGCATCTCAACCATTTTGTAGGCTTCGGTAGCACTCACTACAAAGAGCTCCTGGCTGTCATCTGCCTCATTGTCGTTGACTTCCACCTGCAGGCTTGACCGTTCTTGGAGTTGATCCTCGATGACGTCGTCCATATCAGGTGTGTAAGCAGTGACCTGCTCCTCTAGGTAGTTCAGCAGATTCCTGATGTCCATTGGGTTGTGATAGTGGAATTGTCGGATTTGCGACTCGAGGTTTTCGATGACTTCTGGATCCAGTGGGCACTCCTCACTGGCATCAACGACTAGCTCCTCTATTGAGCGGATCTTGCAGTGGTGGAAGCAGTTGAAAATTGTTTCCAACTTCATTTCGTATGTCCAGGCTTGAACGGCCATCTGAATGGCACAGAGGATGTCGATCTTCTCAAGGTCGGCGACATTGTCCTCCAAGCGCTACAGAAGAAGCCGGTTGAAGCAACGACGGTAGTACACCTTGAAGCTGCGAATGATCCTAGCATCGCATGGCTGGATTTTCGAGGTTGCGTTTGGGGGTAGGTAGAAGACTATGGTATTTTTCAGCTGGATGTGGTTGGGAAGCTGATCAAGGGGAATGTGGCCACTAAAATTATCCATGATGAGGAGGACCTTGCGCCCTGAAACATGGAGGTCAAACCCCTTGAGCCACTCCAAAAAAATTTCCCGCGTCATCCAAGCGCTGGAGTTGTTCCAGTACTGGCACCCAAGCGTGTTCTTATTTATGTTCTTGAAACAACGCAGTTTCTTATACTTTCCAATGACCTAAAGCGGGAGCTTGTCGCTACCATCTCCATTACAGCAGATGGCGAGAGTGATCCGCTCCTTGTTCTGCTTACTGCCCTCGAGCTGCTTGCTTGCAAGAGAGTTATCGGCTTGGAAAACAATCACAATCAGTTATATCATGTTTAGACATTTACAATAGACAAATTTGAACTTACAATACCTGCATCTGATAGAAAAGTCCAGTTTCGTCCATATTATAGATGTCCTTCCACGCATATTGATCCAGGACGTCACGTATGGCTGGAAAGGTGTTGGCAAAAGCAGCCATGTTGACAGAACCACTTTTGCCGAAGCGACGGTAAGATCTAATGCCATGGCGGGACTTGAACGCCTCAAGCTAGCCACTTGAAAATTCGAAGGGCTCATGCCCAGGATAGAGCTGATCCAAAATCTTCGTTGCACTTTCTTTGACAAGCTCACCACTCACATTTGCCCATTCTTGGTTTGCCCGAAACCACTTGACCAGTGCGGACTCCATTTCCGGGTACCTGATTGTCCGCTGGCGCTTGGTATTGAGGTTGGTCTCATTGTTAGACTTGGCGAAAATCTCAGCCGACCATTTCAGTGTGGTAAAGATGGTAGCTTGGCTAACTTTGATATTGTGGTTATTTTCGAGCCATTTGATCAGGTCTTTCTATGAAAGCTGAGGATTGTCTCTTTTGTACTAGTAGAGAGCTACATGGACCTTGTCCGTCATAGTGGTATGAAAAGTTCCTTTCTGCGGCATTGTTCTGCTCCTGCTTTTGGGGAAAGGGTTTAGACAAGATTGACCAGCTGACTGCCCACAGCCCTTTTTATAGAGTGAAGGAAGGTATTCTGAGAGTACCCAGAGTGCAGCTTTCCACAACCTCACTTTTTGCCAAGATTTCTACCACTCATGTCATATGATCTTCTACATGCTTCTTTGATCCTCCACCAAGCTCCACAAGGTTCCGTTACCTTCCCCAATGATCCATGACATTCTATTAACCTCCATGACTTTCCATGCTGCTCTGGCAGGTTCCGAAATGATTTTTGTTACCCCCCATATAATTTGTGTAAACTAATATCCTCCATAAACTAATATCTTCCAGTCGGTCCCAAAGATATTAGTTTAGAAAGAGTTTACTGTATGTTGAAAATATTCCCCGCATGCGTGCCACCAATGATCTGCTCAAAAATCAATCTCCATGCCAGGCACCAAATGATTAGATGGGTCCCATTACAAAGTTTCGAGGTTGCATCGAGATTTTTCAGTAAGATAACATGGATGCCAACTTTGAGGGTTAGGTGATGTGGTGGCATACCAACCAGAATAATGGTGTCGAGAAATTTCGTACCAATTGCCATAGCCTGGTCATCCCCCATTTCCACCGAGTCTACCAACAAAAATACGTGCTTTCACTCGGGCATAGCCTTGACAATCTAAGTGTTAAGAGAGTTCATGATTGTATTTTTTGTTGTCAGAATAATTTGACCATCCATGTATCCTTGGTTTGTGTAATTGATTTCCAAGGTCGGGAAACAACGTGGATGAGGGTATCTAAAGATGGCACTTGATGGATTTCCGGGTATAAAGCGATTTCAATTCCGACTGAGGGCTCTACGTCCACTTTTGGTGGAAAATGATCAATGATGGAAGACTCTTGGCCATTGTCGATTCTCAAAAGGTACTTAGCACATGGCTTGGAGAGGGGATTGGCACGCAATCTCATATTTTCTGTGAGAGTCAAAACGCATACTTCATGCCACAAAACCAAACCTGAGAGGGTCGTAGAAACGATTGTTACCCGATGACCTCTAGACACCATTAGCGGACATTGTCAAAAATCACCCCCGAAAACAACCACTTTATCACCAAAGGGCAAATCTGGGCGCTACATGATGTCACGTAAAGTTCGGTCTATCATTTCGGCATAGTGTTAGTGTTATGTTGGAGCTTCATCCCAAACGATCAACTTTGCTTCTTGGAGCAGTTTAATAAAATTGCTTTGCACAAGTATTGAACACATTGAGTCCTTACCAATGGCAATTAGGATCTTGAAAATTAAATGTGAGGTCCGTCCACCTTCTGATAAGATAGCTGTTATGCCAGAAAAAGCAACCTCGATGGCGACATGTCCGTCCCATTGAACTGATGCCAATAACACATTATATACAAAGGTTTTGCCTAACCCACCTAGATCGTTTAGGAAAAATATTACGCCTTCGCCTTGGGCTATTACATTGAACATTGTAATGACAGCTATTTCCTGGCAAATGTTGAACCGCGGGAGATTTTGGTCAACATAACCATGGAGTACATCTCTATCATAGTCAAGCTCCACTGTCGCAACCCCACTTTGAGGGAAGTGTGAGGTCGCCACTCACACTCCTAAAAATGGGACTTGGGAGTCCTCTGGGACTCCCAAAAACTCAAAACGCAATTATAGGGGTCAAAACACCTCGCATTGAAGCGTTCTTTATATCGTTGGAAAGGTCTTGAAGTGTAGATGTCCAAAATGGCCTCGCATGAGCCATTTGGACATTTTCAGCACAAGTTATGGTCGAAAGAAGGGCCAGGAATCAAATTGGCAGTTTGACTCCCGACCACTAAAAGTTGAGAATCGACCCAATTCCGATGCGTGCAGGTGGAGTGTGAGACATCGTTGGAAAGCTCTCGAGAACAACTACAACTTTGCTTTAAACCTTGTCCCGATCCAAGTTTGGGGCGAGAAGTTATGAGCGTCCAAAGTCCCGTGTGTCCAAATCGGGACAGTTTTGGGACTCCACTTTGGGAGTCCTAGGAAAAAGAGTCATTTGGATGCAAGTGCGACGGAGAATTGTAGAGAATACTATATGGGGGAAGGTGGTGGCTTCCCTCAAGTCTGGGCCGTGGTGAGTCAAGTGAGTCCAAGGTTGCCCGTGGCTTGTCCCAACACCAAAAGGGTGTAGAATGAGTTCTAACCAACTTGTGGTTGGTTTTGGATGCAGGATCGCATAACTAAGTAGCTTGTCCCTCTTCCTAGTCTAATCCTGAAGCTTCCAACACGCCCCTTTCACCCCCTTTAGTGCTGGAAGCTGGGAGCGTGCCCTCGAGTCCCTCACATTTCCGCAACTTGAGAGAGTTGGTCCCAACTTGGGGCTAACTTGGGATTTGGGAGCGCGTCATCCGTAGCCAATTGAAGATTGACACGCAATAATTTTGCAGGTAGCAAAGTGAAAAACATTTCTAAAAAGTCATGCAAGCCTTTGTTCGTCAATGCTAATTTGGCCTCAAGGAGTGGCATGGTGTCGTTATAGGCATCCTTGGCAATGCCTCCATTCGTGATACGTCGATGTCACGTATCGTGCGACATATCGTTTCGATATCTTTCCCATATCATTTTTGGATTCAATGGAGAACACAATAGTAAAAGAGCCACAAAGAGATTCCTTAGCCTCTTTACATCTTGATCGATACATGCTTCCCGCATTGTCGCAACCCTAGCCTTGGCTCGCGACCAAGGCAAGGGGGTTGCAAGGTTGCGGGC
>Ga0116229_10007180_pt1 | contig 17723 bp, 13 predicted proteins | sample S1TSphgellanicum_3_FD_87313 | JGI IMG/M metagenome (GOLD analysis project Ga0116229, IMG submission 87313) | Host-associated microbial communities from peat moss isolated from Minnesota, USA - S1T2_Fc - Sphagnum magellanicum MG | ecosystem: Host-associated > Plants > Peat moss > Unclassified... | reverse complement strand
GCCAGCGGCGCGTCAAGGTGATAGGCCAGCGGCGCGTCAAGGTGATAGGCCAGCGGCGCGTCAAGGCGATATTCCCGTGGTGCGGGGCGGCGACCCATTCGCGGCGCCGGCTGGCGCGTCCTCCGGTGACGATCCGTTCGGCGGCGGGGCCGATGATCCGTTTGGCGAGCCAGGCACATTGTTCCGGCATCCGATCGGCAAATCCGTGCCGGTGTTTCGCCCGGCGGACCCATTCGACGAGACAGGCGGCGACCCGCTGCGCGCGCAGGATGCCGATGACGATCTGTTCCGTGGCGTCACGCCGTCACAGCACTGGCAAGGCCCATCGCAGCCGGACAATGCCGATGCCCCCAAACAAGCGTTTCTGGCGCCGAAACCAATCCCGCCGGCAAATCTGAACGACTTCGATTTCGATGCCTTGCTCGGCGACGAGCCGATCGGTGCGCCGCCGCCGGCCAGAATAACGACGCCGCCGGCGGCCCCGGCGGCAAAGCCCGCCGATGTCTTGGGCTTCCTGGATGACGAGGATCCGCCGCATCGGCCACTGCTGTCCAGCCCCCCGCCACAAGGCGCCGCGCCAGCTTCGGTGCGGCCACCAGAACGTGCTGTCCCGCCAGAGGCGCCGGGCACCGCCGCCTTCGCCGCGGCCCCGTCCGATCAAGACACTGCATCAGCGCCGCTGGCGGCGTTCCTGAAGGGCGCAGGCGTACCCGACTTGAAAATGCCGCGGCAGGACCCCCAGGCAACCATGCAAGCGGCCGGTGAGGTGTTTCGCGCCCTGGTGGAAGGGTTGCGCGAGGTTCTGATGTCGCGCGCGGCGATCAAGAACGAATTGCGGGTGGAGCAGACCATGCTGCGCAGCCGCGACAACAACGCATTAAAATTCAGCGTGACGCCCGAGGAGGCCGTCGCCGCGCTGCTGATCCCCAACCGCGCCGGCTACAAGCCGCCGCTGGATGCCACCCGCGAGGCGTTCCGCGACATCCAGTCGCATGAAATGGCGGTGATGGCCGGCGTGCAAACGGCGCTGGTCGGGTTGCTGAAACGCTTCGATCCCGCTTCCTTGGAGGCCCGTCTGCAACCGGGCCGCCTGGACAGCATCCTGCCCGCCGCCCGCCGCGCCCGCATCTGGGAACTATTTTGTGCCACTTACAAAGACATTGCACTCGAAGCCGAGGATGATTTCCAATCCGTATTCGGCCGCGAGTTCGCCAAAGCGTATGAAGCGCAAATGAAGAAACTCTAAATAGCAAAAGTTGTTTGCTTCTTTTTTTTCAAAAAAGAAGCAAAAAACTTTTGCTATTTAAGGCGCCCCCTTTCCGCCGGTCGGGAAATCGCTACAAGGGACCCCATAATCGGCCTTTGGGGTAGCGCATGCGGTCACGCCACTTTTCAGCAATCGCGGGGATCGCGCTGCTGTCAGGCTGCGGCGCGCCGCCACCACCCCCGCCGCCGCCCACGATCGTCAACATTACGCTGAAGGCGGCGCCGGACGTGAACCGATCCGCCAGCGGCGGCGGCGCGCCGTTGGGCGTGCGGGTGTATCAACTAGGCACCGCCGCGAATTTCAACAATGCGGAGTTCTTCCAACTCTACCAAGCCGACGCAGCGACCCTGACCAGCGACCTCGTCAAGCGCGAGGATTTCATGCTCAATCCCGGTCAGACAAAGACCGACACAATCACCCTCGATCCGCCGGTTCACGCCATCGGCATATTCGCCGGCTTCCGCGATTATCAGAACGCCACCTGGCGCGGCAGCGCCGATGTTCCGCCGCATCGCACGACCAACATCACGGTCGAAGCCGGCGCCGCCGGTCTCACGGTGAAATCCGAAACCTTGCCGCCGCCACCACCGACCAAGTAGCGCGAACACGATGGGGTGGGAAAACAAGGTTGTCTGGGGCGAAGGGCTGTTTCTGCAGCCGCAGCATCTGCAGCAGCAGGAACGCTATCTGGAGCGGCTGGTCCGCACCAGCACGGCCGGATTGCGGCCGTTCGCGTGGGGCCTGTCGCAGCTTGAGGTGGATACCGACAAACTGACGCTCGGCAAGTTTTCGGTGCGCGCCGCTGCGGGCATCCTGCCGGACGGCACACCGTTCAGCGTGCCGGGCGATGCCGACCCGCCGCGCCCGATCGATCTCGCCGAAACGGTGCGCAATGCCACCGTCTATCTCATGCTGCCCACCCGCCAGGCCGGCGGCGTGGAAACCGCGCCGCCCGAACAGGTCGAGACGATCGCCCGTTTCGCCACCGGCGAGGACGAGACGATCGACACCAACGCCGGCTACCAGTCCACCGCCCCGGTGCCCGTCGGCCGGCTGCGCCTGCGGTTTGCGCTCGAGCATGAATCGCGCGCCGGTTTCGCCGCCGTCGGCCTGGCGCGCATTGTCGAAGTGCGCGCCGACAAGAGCGTCGTGCTGGACGAAAGCTACATTCCGCCGGTGATGAATTGCGCCGCGTCCGGCGTGCTGGCGGGATTCCTCAGCCAGTTGCAGGGGCTTCTGCATCACCGCGCCGAGGCCCTGGCCGGCCGCGTGTCCGACAGCGCGACCCGCGGCGCCGCCGAAATCGCCGACTATCTGCTACTGCAATTATGCAATCGCACCGAACCGCTCACCACCCATCTGGCCGCCATCGCGGCGCAACTGCATCCCGAGGATTTCTACCGCGCCTGCATCACCCTGGCCGGCGAAATCGCCACGTTCACCGAAACGCGCAAACGCCCGGTGGTATTTCCGCCGTACCGGCACGATGACCTGCACGGCACATACCGGCCGGTGATCGCCGCGCTGCGACAGTCGCTGTCGGCGGTGCTGGAACAGACCGCGGTGCCGATCCAGTTGCAGGAACGCAAGTTCGGCATTCGCGTGGGGCCGATCCTGGACCGCAGCCTGGTGACGGATGCGACTTGGGTGCTGGCGATCAAGGCGCAGGTGCCCGGCGAAACATTGCGGCGCAATTTTCCCAACCAGGTGAAGATCGGCCCGGTCGAGCAGATCCGCGAACTGATTAACGTAGCCCTGCCGGGGATCGCCGTGCGTGCCTTGCCAGTGGCCCCCAGGCAGTTGCCGTATTATGCCGGAACGACGTATTTCGAACTGGACCGCAGCGGCCCGTACTGGGCCGCGCTGGCCCGATCGGGCGGCATCGCCATCCACGTTGCGGGCGACCTGCCGGGGCTGGAACTGGAATGCTGGGCGATACGGGGATAGCGAGCCATGAGTGACGATCCGTTTGCCGAAAGCTCCGATACCGATCGCACCATCATCCGCCCGCGCCCCGGCGGCCGCAGCCCCGGCGCGGCGCCGGTTCCACCAACGCTGGCGCGCGCGCCGGACAGGGCCGCGCTCGACGGCCCGGTGCCGGCCACCGGCCCCAACCCGCTGGTCGCCGCGGCGGCGCCGGCGCTGGCCGCAGTCATTCGGATCGCCGCCGTGCGCGGCGGCCGCGCGCCGGACGTCGACCAGCTTCGCCGCGGCATGGTCGATGCGGTGCGCAATTTCGAAAAGCGCGCGCTGGAAACGGGCCTGGACGTCAAGTCGCTGCGCGCCGCGCGCTACGCGTTGTGCGCCACGGTGGACGACGTGGTGCTCAGCACGCCGTGGGGCGCCAGCAGCAACTGGGCGCAGCAAACCCTGACCAGCGTTTTTCATAACGAGGTCATCGGCGGCGACCGTTTTTTCGAAATCCTGGAGCAGATGCAGCGCGAACTCGGCCGCCATTCCGAAGTGGTCGAATTGATGTATCTGTGCACATCGCTGGGCTTCGAGGGACGCTACCGCGTGGTGCAGCGCGGACCTGCGGCCTTGGCCGAATTGCGCGATGGCGTCTACCGCGCGATCCGCACACGGCGCGGCGCCTTCGAGCGCGAGCTTTCGCCCCACTGGCAGGGCCTGGATACCGGGTTCAAGCCGCTATCGCAACGCATTCCCCTGTGGGCGGTGGGATTGGCGACAGTGTGCGCCGCGCTGGCGATCTATGTCGGCTTCAATTTTGCCCTTGCCAGCTCATCCGACATCGCGTTCGCCGAATTGTTCGGTCTGCCGCCGAATGGACCCATTCAGCCGGTCCGCGCGGTGGCCGCGCCGCCGCCGCCGCCGCTGGCGGCGGTTTCGGAAAACCACGCCGCCGCCAAGCTGCACCAGTTCCTCGCGCCCGAAATCAGGCAAGGTTTGGTGACTGTGTTCGAGGATGCGCAGTCGGTGACAGTGCGGCTCGCCAACCGGGGCATGTTCGCCTCCGGGTCCGCCGAACTCAGCCCTTCCACGACGCCGCTGCTGCAGCGCATCGGCGACGCGCTGCAGGACGAGACGGGCCGTGTCCTGGTGAATGGCTACACCGACAACCAGCCGATCCGCTCGATCCGCTTTCCGTCCAACTTCCAGCTCAGCCAGGCGCGCGCCGATGCGGTGGCCGCGCTGATCCGGTCGCATCTCAGCGACAAGGGGCGCATTACCGCGGAAGGGAAGGGGGAGGCGGATCCGCTTGCCGATAATCGGACCGCGGAGGGGCGCCAGCAGAATCGGCGTACCGAGGTCGTTCTGATACGGGATGGAGAGTAAGGTGTTCTTTTTTGAAAAAAAGAACCAAACAACTTTTGCTCTTGCGCCTGCATCGAGGGCCGACGCCATGATCGATACGTGAGGGATTGCATCAAGAGTCAAAGTTTTTTGGTTCTTTTTTTCAAAAAAGAACTGCTTCCTTCCTTAAAGGAACAACCATGTTGAAACGCTGGCTCCGCAACAAATGGGTCGAAACATTCTTCGGCGTGCTGGTGCTGAGCGTGCTGGTGTGGCTGTTCGGGCCGTTGCTTGGCATCGGCGAGGCGCACCCGCTCGACAGCGCCGTCGTGCGCGTCGGGGTCATTGCCGTGATGCTGGTGCTGTGGCTGGTGCTGAACCTGGTGCGGGAATTGCGCGCCAGCAGGAAGGACAAGAACCTTGTCGAAGGTGTCGCCGCCGGTCCCGATCCGGACCAGGTGGCGTCGAACGAGGAAGTGGCTTTGCTCGCCGGACGGCTGCGCGAGGCGCTGCAAACGTTGCGCAAGTCGAAACTCGGTGGCCGGTCGGGACGCCGGCTCTATCAGCTGCCTTGGTACATGTTCATCGGGCCGCCGGGCGCGGGCAAGACAACGGCACTCATGAACTGCGGTTTGCAGTTTCCGCTGGCGGACACATCCAAATGTGGCGCCATGGCGCTGGCCGGCGTGGGTGGCACCCGCAATTGCGACTGGTGGTTTACCGACCAGGCGGTGCTGATCGACACCGCCGGGCGCTACACCACGCAGGACAGTCACGCCGCCGTGGACAAGGCCGCGTGGTCCGGCTTTCTCCGGCTGCTCAAGAAACACCGCAGCCGGCAGCCGTTGAATGGCGTGATTGTGGCAGTCAGCCTGTCGGACCTCAGCCTTCTGGATGATGGCGAGCGCGCGGCGCATGCCCAGGCGGTGCGCCGGCGCGTGCGCGAACTGAACGACGAGCTCGGTGTTCGCATCCCGGTCTATGTGCTGTTCACCAAGGCCGACCTGATTGCCGGCTTCATCGAATTTTTCGACGGGCTGGACCGCGAGGCGCGCGAACAGGTGTGGGGCGTGACATTCCCGCTCGATCGGGGCGCCGACGACGGCGGCGCGGTCGCCGGGTTCGGCCGCGAGTTCGATCTGCTGCTGGATCGGCTGAACGACCGCATGCTGGAGCGCGTCAATGCGGAAACCGATATTCAGCGCCGCCGCCTGATCTACGGCTTTCCGCAACAGGTGGCGTCGCTGCGGGATGTCGCCACGGATTTTCTGGACGCGATCTTCCGGCCCACCAAGTTGGAGGCGCGCGCGCTGCTGCGCGGGGTTTATTTCGCCAGCGGTACGCAGGATGGCACGCCGATCGACCGGCTGCTCGGCGCAATGGCCGGGCAGTTCGGTCTTGGGCGGCAGTCCGTGGTGGCATTCAGCGGCACCGGCCGCAGCTATTTTCTGAGCCGGCTGGTGCGCGATGTGGTGTTCCGCGAGGCCGGACTGGTCAGCCAGGACCCGAAAGTGGAGGCGCGCGCCCGCTGGTTTCAGCTTGGCGGGTTCGCCACGGCCGCGATTGTCCTGCTGCTGCTGACCAGCTTCTGGACCATCAGCTATTTCGGCAACCGCGACATGATTGCGCAGCTTCAGGCCGAGAGCACGACCTACAATGCGCAGTACAAGGACCTTGCATCGCGTCCGCCCGGTGACACCGACCTGGCCGCTATTCTGCCGCCGCTCAACACGCTGCGGACCATGCGTGGCGGCTACAATGACCGCAACAATGCGGCACCCTTGAGCCTGACCTTTGGCCTCTACCAAGGCAACAAGCTGACCGCGGCGGCCGTGGACGCGTATTACCGCGCGCTGAACGCCATGCTGCTGCCGCGTCTGCTGGCGCGCCTGGAAACCCAGATGCGGGCCCGGATCGACAAGCCGGATTTCCTGTATTCGGCGCTGAAAGTGTATCTGATCCTGGGACGGCAGGGGCCGCTCGATGCCGGTCTGGTATTGCAATGGTTGCAGGCCGATTTCGATACGAGCTTCCCCGGCGACGACAACAGCGAGACGCGCGACGCCTTGCTGTCTCACGCGGCCGCGATGCTGGAACGGCCGCTGACCGCCATTCCGCTGGATGGTCCGCTGGTGGCGCAGGTGCGCGGCATTCTGACGCAACAGCCGATTGCGGAATATAGCTATAATCGCATCATTCACAGCCGCCGCATTCGTGAATTGCCGGAATGGACGGTTGCCGACAATGCGGGACCGGGCGCCGGCCGCGTGTTTCAGTTACGCTCGGGTCATCGCCTGAACACAGGGGTGCCGGGCATTTTCACCCACAGCGGCTACCACAGCGTTTTCCTGCCGTTGTTGCCGACGGTGACGCAGGACATTGCCGAGGATGGCTGGGTGCTTGGGCTGCCCGACCATGGCGTTCAGGGTACGCTTGCCGAAACCAACCGGCTGCGGCGCGACGTGCTCGGCCTCTACCTCGATGATTACGTCCGGGTGTGGGACGCGTTGCTCGCCGACATCGCGATAAAGCCGTTCAGCAACATTACCGAGGGCGTGGATGAATTGAACCTGCTGTCCGCGCCCGACTCACCGTTGCGCGACCTGATGCAGGCGGTGGATGTGCAGACCCAGCTTTCGCGCACCGGCGCCGCCGACAAGGCGGAGGCCGGCGCGGAAGCCAAGCTTGCCAAGATTGGTGCCAAGAGCAGCGGTTTTGCCAAGGTTGTCGGGCAGAGCAACCTCAGCGGCGGCGAATACATGCTGGGCGAGGTGCTGGGCGATGCGTTTGGCACCGACAGTACTACCGGCAAGCCGGTCGATCCGGCGACGCGCGTGGACCAGCACTTCAAGTGGGTGCATGACTTTGTCACCGGCAAGGAGGGTGCGCCGGCGCCGATGGAAGCCGCAATTACCAAAATCCAGGCCATGTATCAGAATTTCAACCAGGTGGCCGCGGCGGCAAATCCGGGCCAGGCGCTGCTCAGCGCCGCGGCCGGCGGCGGTGGTGGTGGCGGCGGCGCGGGCGGCGCGGCCGCGCAATTGCAGGCATTGGCGAAGGATTTGCCGAAGCCGGTGGCGGAGATGCTGAAGACGGTGTCGCAAAGCGGCAGTTCGGTGGCCAGCGGTGGCGCCAGTGCCGAGTTGTCGGATGCCTGGAGATCCAAGGTTCTGCCGCTGTGTGAGGCGGCGTTCGGGCGTTACCCGTTCGTGGCCGGCAGTGCCGCCGACGTGCCGGTGGATGACTTCACCCACCTTCTTGGACCCAACGGCCTGATCGACAGTTTTTTCAACGACAATTTGAAATCGCTTGTCGATACAACAAAGACGCCATGGCGCTGGCAATCGGCCGACCACGCCAATCTTGGGTTGTCGCCGGGCACGCTGGTCGAATTCCAGCGCGCCGCCGAAATCCGCGATGCACTCTTCTCCGGCGGCGCGCAAATGCAGGTGAAGTTCACATTGGCGCCGATTTCGTTGGATCCTCGTGTCGCCAAGATCAGCCTGGACATCGCTGGCCAGACAATGACATATGACAACGGGCCCATCGAATCCCAAGCGTTCACCTGGCCGGGGCCGAACGGGCGCACCCTGGTTCGTGTCACCATGACGCCGGCATCTGGAGGGCATGAGACCGTGTTGGAGCGGGACGGTGCATGGTCGCTGCTTCGGCTGCTGGATGCGGCGCGCGTCATTCCAAGCGGTCAGCCGGATAGTTTCAAATTGCAGTTCAGCTCGCCGTCCGGTGTGGCAACCTTTGCCCTGAATGCCAGCAGTGTTTGGAATCCCTTCACCCTGGGGGCGCTGCGGTCGTTCCGCTGTCCGGCAAAATTATAGGAGGAGTTTGGTTTCTTCTTCTCTGAAAGAAACGAAATCCTCTGAACGCATCTTCCTGCTGCCGTAACCAGGTCCAGATATGTCCGAGTCAGATGCAAGCCTTGCCACCGTCAGCCTGAAATCGGATCCCAGCCTCGTGCTGAATTTCGAGGCCATGGTCGTGACCGAGGAACTTGGCCGTCCGTTCCTGATCGATCTTGACGTCTCCACCGACAAACCAAAGACCGATCTGGTGTCGCTGCTCGGCGGGTCGGTCACGGTGACGCTCAAGACCTCGGCGACCAGCAAGCCCACCTACTACAACGGCATTCTGGCGCGCATGGTCTATAAGGGTCTGAGCGCCGCCTCCTACCGCTACAAACTGGAACTCCGGCCCTGGATCTGGCTGCTGTCCAGGGTGCAGAATTGCGTCATCTACCAGGATAAATCGGCCTGGACCATCATCAAGGGCATGGTCCAGGCCGCCGGCTTCTCCGATGCCATGTCCGACAGGCGGCGTAACGCGTCCGGCAGCGACGTGCTGGAATATTGCGTGCAATATTGCGAAACCTCGTTCGACTTCATCACCCGCCTGATGGAGCAATTCGGACTGTACTATTATTTTGAGCACACCAATGACAAGCACACCCTGGTGGTCGCGGACGACGCCAATTCGCATCCCGCCGCAGTCAGCATCCCGTACCAGGCCCAAACCACCGATATTCGCAAGACATTCGACCATATCTGGGAATGGTCCGCCGATGCGCGCCTCCAGCCGGGCGCCTTCGCCTACCGCGACTATAATTTCGAATTGCCGTCGGCCGATCTCACGGCGCGATCCACCATGCCCGGCAACCATACTTATGGCACCAACGAAATCTACGATTATCCCGGCTTGTACAAGGTGGTGGGCAACGGCACGAAGCTTGCCGATGTCCGCATGCAGGATATTGCCGCGCGCCGCCAGATCATGGGTGGAACGACAAACTCCCGCTCGATCTATGCCGGCGCGCGGTTCACCCTCACCAAGCTCCCCGGTGCGACCAGCGAAGACACATTTATCGTCGTTGGAGCCACGGGTGCATTCGGCGGCAGCGAAAGCAGGTCAAGCGAGGAAGGTGAACTGACCGATAGTTTCCGCTGCAGCTTTACCGCGATTAGCGAAACCCTTTCCTACAGAATGGATCGCCGGACGAAGCGGCCGATCATTCCAGGACCGCAGACCGCCCGCGTGGTGGGCGAGAGTGGACAGGAAATCACCACCGACAAATATGGCAGGGTCAAGCTGAAATTTTTCTGGGACCGCAGCGCGGTCAACAACCAGGAGAGTTCCTGCTGGATTCGCGTGTCGCAATCCTGGGCCGGCAATCAATGGGGCGGCATGCAGATCCCGCGCATCGGCCAGGAAGTGATCGTCGAATTCCTGGACGGCAATCCGGACAGGCCACTTATTACAGGGCAAGTTTATAACGGTAACAATGGCGTGCCATATCCGTTGCCCGACAACAAGACCCGTTCGACCCTGAAGTCGAGATCGAGCCAGGGCGGAGGCGGCTTTAACGAATTGCGCTTCGAAGACAAGAAGGATTCCGAGGAAGTTTTCTTTCAGGCGCAAAAGGACTACAACAAGGTCGTATTGCATAACGAGACAGTAACGATCACGCAGGACACCACCACCACGGTCAAGCAAGGCAACCGTGCAGTCACCGTCAGCCAGGGCAACGACACCACCACGGTCTCCACCGGAAATCATAAGCTCACGGTCTCGACTGGAAACCACGACATTGAAGTGTCGGCTGGCACCAGCACCATTCAGGCGGCGCAGTCCATAACCCTACAGGTGGGCGCAAGCAGCATAAAAATCGAGCCGGCGCAAATCACGCTGTCGTCGCCGCAGATTACGGTGCAAGCCACGGGGCCGCTTTCGGCGCAGGGCGCCACGGTCAGTGTTCAGGCGGACGCAACGTGTTCGGTGCAGGCCGGCGCGGAGCTTACGCTCGCCGGTGCCACGGTGATGATCAACTGACATGCACGCCGAAACGGAAATTCAGGATGGCGGGTTCGCGGCACTTCTGACGCAGCCGCGAATTATGCCTATCGAGGACGCGCGTGCGCAGGCCATCCCGCCGTATCTCCCGCCTTCCATTGCCCACGCACTCGCGACCTTGGTCGCCCATGCGCACCTCGATCCGGGGCAGGCCGCGCTGTCGCCACGCCTTGCCATTGAAGCGATCTGCGCCGAAATCGATCGCAAATTATCCGAACAGATAAACCGCATCCTGCACCACCCCGAATTTCAGGAGCAGGAGGCAACCTGGCGCGGCCTGTTCTTCATGCTGGACGGCCTGGAGGGTACCGAAAACCTCAAATTCAAGGTGATCAACATTTCGAAGCGGGAGCTCGCCCGCACCTTGCGCAAGTTCCGCGGCGCGGCCTGGGACCAGAGCCCCATTTTCCGCAAGATCTACGAGGAGGAATTCGGCCAATTCGGCGGCGAGCCATTCGGCGTGCTGATCGGTGATTACACATTCGACCACCGACCCGAGGATGTGCAGCTCCTGTCGGACATGTCGATGATTGCCGCCGCCGCGCACGTGCCCTTCGTGGCCGCCGCCGAACCCGCGGTGATGCAAATGCAGAGCTGGGCGGAATTGGCCAACCCCCGTGACCTCACACGCATTTTTCAAACCGCGGAATACGCCGCCTGGCGATCGTTGCGGGCGGCCGAGGATTCCCGCTATCTGGCGTTGTGCCTGCCGCGCTTTCTGGTGCGGTTGCCGTACGGCCCCAGCACCGATCCGGTTGATGCGTTTGCGTTCGAGGAGGATGCGGAGGGTCCGGATGTATCCACCTATTTGTGGGCAAACCCCGCTTTTGCGTTCGGCGCCAATGTCGCCCGCGCGTTCGCGACCTATGGATGGTGCGCGCGCATACGGGGCATCGATAATGGCGGCGCGGTGGATGGCCTGCCGATACCGCGCTTTCCAACCGCCGATGGCGAAGTTGACCTGCGCGGCAACATCGAGGTGGCGCTCAGCGAGCGGCGCGAGGCGGACCTGGCGCGCGGCGGCTTCATTCCTTTAATGCAGCGAAAAAACGAATCGATGGCTGCCTTTGTCAGCGCCCAGAGCCTGCAGTCGGCGCAGCGCTACGAGGATCCGGCGGCGACCGCCAATGCCATCATGTCGGCGCAATTACCCTATCTGTTCTGCTGCTGCCGCTTCGCGCATTTCCTCAAATGCATGGTGCGCGACAAGGTCGGTTCATCGATGTCGCTGTGGCAGCTGGAGGACTGGCTGGATGGCTGGCTGCAGGAATATATCGATGGATCACCGAACACATCTTCCGACGAGTGGAAGGCGTCGCATCCGTTGCAATCGGCGAAAGTAACGGTCGAGGCGCGCGAGGACGCGCCGGGCCAATATGCCGCGCGTTTCATGTTGCAGCCGCACTATCAGCTGGAAGGCCTGACCGTGGCATTGCGCCTGGTGTCGCGCCTGCCGGCGAAATAATGCGGCGTGGGAGACGGAAATGGTAAAGGAAGCAACCACAGACATCCTGATGAAGTGCCACGACAAGGATGATAAGGTTATTGCTGCCGAATGCCCGCTCGCCATCAGCCCGACCGACAATCTGGCCCGAAATATCGGGTTGCGGCCGGGCCCCTACATTGCGGAGCCGTTCACCGCCGGCTCGTATTCCCTGATCAGCGATTTCAACTTTGCGGTTGAGCTGGTCGACAAGGAATCGACCGAGCATAAGTGGGATGTGACAAAAATAGGACTGCCGGAGTCGATTACCGACGACGAGAAGGAGAAGCTCAAGAAATCTCTCACTCCCAAGCAATTCGATGAAAGCAAGGCCGAGTTCTTCGCATGGCGCAGCAATACCAACTGGAACGCGACCGGCGCCGACAGAAGCACCTATCCGGTCAAGGCTGGCACGTTCTCGCTCAATCGGCAAATCGACAGGGCCTCGCCGATCCTGTTCGAGGCATTCTGCAACAAGCAGCGCCTCGCGTTTGTCACGCTCCTGAAGCGAACGACCGCCTATGGCGCCGCGGGCACGACCATGCAACCAAAGCCGATGGGCTATTTGCGCATCGATTTCAGCGATGTGATCATCCTGGGCATCGATTGGAAGGACGGCGAGGTTCTGACCGAGCAATTCCGTTTCGAAGCGCGGACCCTGGTGATCAATTACATGTCGCTGAACGCCGCGGGCAAGCTGACCTTGGTGGAAGGCGTAACCTGGGCGCCAAAGATCGGCACCCAGGTGAAGGCGCAAAACGGATGAGCCCGGAATGCGCAACGTCTGGGGAGTTCAACCATGCCCGGTGACGACAGCACGGACCTGTTGATGATGCTGGTCAATCTGGACGATTCGCCGTTGGAGACGGATTGCCAGACGGTATTTCAAACGGCGACGCCGACTGCCGGCGCCCTGACGCGACCCAAGAATACGCTGCTGACGGACTTTAAGCCGGCAACGGCGAGTGCGCGCGCCAATTTCTTCGAAATCCAGGACGTCGATTTGGGTTTCGATATCAGGCCGGTTGATCCATCAGCAACCGAAAAGAAATATGGCTTGGACATGGGCGAAGCGACCGTGGAACGAATGATCGACCGCGCCTCACCCATGCTGCTCAAGGCGGTCTTCGAGACGTCGCCGTTCCAAAGTGCCGCGATTGTCAAACGGCGCACCGCGGGCACCGATGTCAGCGGCGAACCCTACATGCGCATGGATTTTACCGGCGTGCTGCTGACCAAGGTGAGCTGGAACGATGGTCACGCCGTCAAGGAGAAAATATCGTTCATCTATCGCGCATTGCAAATCCGGTATGCGCCGCAGAACGCCGACGGCAGCCTGATGCCGGCGATTTCCGGGAAGTGGGCGATGCCGAAAACAGGGTGAAAAGAAGCAAAAGTTTTTTGGTTCTTTTTTGAAAAAAAGAACCAAAAAACTTTTGCTTTATTGCATGAGCGCCGCAGCGTCACAGCCATGCGCGCAGGGGGCGCGTTGAACCGCGCTTCCCGGCAAAGCCTTCGCCAAAGCAGCGGCCGGTAATACATTCGCCAGCACCGGCAACGTTTGCGCGGGCGGCACCTGCCAGCTCAAGGCAGCCAACTTAGCGATGCCTGGCGACATCGCAGCCTCCACCACCGCCGGCGGCGCCATTTGCGTCGGATTGCACGCGACCCGAGGCGGCTGGGCGCCAGGCGGAATCATCGCGGCGGATTGATCAACCTTGTCCTGCACGAGCTGGGCTACGGCCTCGTAACCGGCGGCGGCCGGATCTTCGCCGAGCACCGATTGCAACGTGTTCGTTGCGGTAAACAAACCGATCAGCCGGGCGACCAGCAGGGGATCCTGCAATGGCGGCACCGCTATGGACTTGAGCTGCCGCATGGCCTCGGCGAGATTGCCTGGTTCGGTCATTTCGGGGCCGAGTTGCGGCGCCGCCGCAATGAGCGGGGCCAGCGCGGTGACGGCATCCAGCAAAGCGGCCCATTCCTCCAGTGGAAGGCCGGCCGGCGCCAGGTAGGCGTCCATCACCTCCGGCGTCGGGGTGAACAAGCCGGACTGAGCCGCCTCTGCAACCTGGGCCGCCGCGGCGGCCGTGTCGGCGAGCTTTGTCCAGGCGGTGGTGTCCACGGCGGCGGCCTGGGCGGCGATCGGCGCCAGGCGCGCGTTCAACGTCACCACCGCGCGCGCCAGCGCGGTCTGCTTGCCTTGTTGTAACGGGTCGACACCAAATTGTTCCATTACCAGGGTTCGCAATGTCGCCAACGTGCCGAGCGTGGCCAGGGACGCAGGGGTCATTTGTGGGGCAGGGGGCTGCAACGCCGCCCAGGCCGGGTCGGGCTGCCAGGCAGGGGCCGGCAGCAGGCGCGCGCTGAGCCAGTTCGCCACCGACGTGACGCGCTGCGCCGTCGGCGTGGCAGCGGGCGTGGTGCCCGCCGGTGGTGTCGCGGCGCTCAGCCGCGAGAGCGCTTGCGTGACCGGCTCAAACGAGGAGATACAGAAACAAACCACGCGCGTTGCGTATCACAGGAAGCCGTTCTTTTTTTAAAAAAGAACCAAAAAACTTTTGCTCTTGATGCAGGCAGGCGCAGGGACAAAAGTCCCTGACATAACCCTTTCCAGGATTAATCGGCATGGGCCAACCCGCCGCCAGGCTTGGCGACAACGTTTTGCAGGAAACGCCGCATTGCCACGCGCCGATCCATCCCGCGGCCCTGGTGCCGACGCCGGCGCCCCACCCCGGCCTGCCGCTCGTGATCATCCCGCCTTGCGCGCCGACCGTGCTGATCGGCGGCCAGCCGGCGGCCCGGGTCACCGACATGACAAAAATATGCACCTTGCCCGGCTGCGTGCCGGGCGGCCCCGGCATTATCGTGCAGGGCTCCGCGACCGTCATGATCGGCGGCTTGCCGGCCGCGCGCGTTGGCGACATGACACTGCATCCGGCCTGCGTGGCGCCCATTCCGTCGCCCACCGGCGTGATCATGCCGCCGGGCTGTCCCACTGTCATGATCGGCGGCTGACCGGCGCCCGCCAGCGTGCGCCGTAGCCATTTCGAGGCCTTCGCACCGATTTGTCCGGTTTGCGCGCGGGCCGGCCGCGGCGACAACGCGCTGGAGCTGGCTGTTGTAGGCGCGGAGGGTGCGCACGGTGTGCAGGCCGGCATCCTGCATTGTTCCGCGGCTGTTTGCCGGCACGAATATCCTATCATCGACGGCTTGCCGATCATCGTGCCCGAATTGCGCCGGCTGATGGCGGAACGCGGCGTCGAAATCATGCTGCGTACCGATATCGACCCGGTGCTGGAAAGTCTCATCGGCGACGCGATCGGCCCGGATAGCTGGTTCGATGCCACGCGCCAGATGCTGTCCACCTACGGCTGGGACGCTTACGCCGATCTCGATCCGGAGGAGGTTGGCGCGCGGGGCGCACCGGCGCCGGGTGCGGCGCGACATTGCCTGGACCGTCTGCTGGCGCTCGCCGGCTCCGTGGCGGAACCAGCGCGCGCGCTCGATCTCGGCTGTGCCGCCGGCCGCACGAGTTTTTCGCTCGCATCGCATTTCGGTGGCGCGCTGGTGCTTGGCGTGGACATGCACCTGGCCTTGCTGCGACTGGCGCGCGGTGCAGCGGCTGGTCACGTGTCGTATTCCCGCCGCCGCAGCGGTCTGGCCTATGACCGGCGCAGTTTCGCGGTGGATTTGGCCGGCGCCGAGCGGGTGGATTTCTGGGCTTGCGACGCCGCCGCATTGCCGATGCGTACTGGAACGATCGATCTTGCGGTGGCGCTCAATCTGCTTGACTGCGTGCCCGATCCGCGCGCGCTCTTGGCAGAAATCGCGCGGGTTTTGCGCCCTGGCGCGCAGGCCCTGCTGGCCACGCCCTACGACTGGTCCCCGCGTGCGACGCCGGTGGAAAACTGGCTAGGCGGCCATTCCCAGCGCGGCGCGCAAGCCGGCGATCCGGCCGCGTTCCTGCACGCGTTGCTAGGCGTCGCGCCAGGCTTTTCAGTCCGCGGCGAACAAGCGTCACACCCCTGGCATACCCGCCTGCACGACCGCAGTCATGTGCAGTACGCAACGCATTTACTAGCCCTGAACCGAAACGAGTAAAAGTTTTTTGGTTCTTTTTTTCAAAAACGAACTACTTCTTTTTGTTTCAGTTTATTAGTTAATTCTTAGGTTCTTTAGGCGCCACTTTAAAATATCCCGTCGCCGCCTTAGAATCTTTGATGGCCATCGCCGCGGCCGCGATTTCCTTTCGAATGAGCGAATTGACCTCGACGCCGACGGCCTTGACCACGTCGCCGAGCTTGTCAAGCGAGCTGACGCCCAGAACGCTCCCGACCAGGTCGGTGGCGTAGGCCTCCGCCTCCGCCGCCTCGTCCGTTACGCCCTCGAATTCGACCTTGCCGCCCCTGACGTTGGCCAGCGAATCCGCCATCTTCTTGACGTCAGAAGCGGATTTGCCATTGAACTTGATGCCTTCCAGCGCGGACGCGACTTCCTTGCGGCGCTTCTCCAGCACCGCCTCGTCGCCCTCGATCTTGGACTTCAGAATCATCATGGAGCTGCACAGGCGGGAAAAATATTTCGACGAGCGATAGAAGCCCAGGCCCGGATAGGGGCTCTTGTGATCGTAATGGCCGAGGTCCTTCAGCATGTCGCCAAGGTTTTCATTGAAGGATTGCAGCATCTCCGTCTGGCTGATCTTGGACAGCCGGGCATTCTGCTCTTCCTTTGCCAATTCCGCTTTCTTCTCGCCCTGCAGCTTCTTGATTTCCTCGGGCGTCTTCTCCTTGTTCTGCTCGGCGATTGCGTCAAGCGCTCGCTTGGTTTGCGGATCGTTGTCCACCTTGCTCTTGGCACCCTGGTCCGCATCAACCACGTGTTTGAATGGTCCATCGCTGTGGTATGCTTCGGCGGCAAAGAACACGGCGTCCGCCTGCGCGGTTTTCAGGGCGGCCAATAGTTCATCGAACGTGCCCCTCTGCTGCTCGTTCGACGGGTCGAGCTTCTTGAGTTCCTTCTCCAGCTCCCGGACTTTTTTCATGGCTTCGACATAAAGCTCATTGTTGACAGCCATTATCTTGTCGCTGTCTTTTTCCAACTCCGCCTGCCTGGCCAACAGCTCCTTCTGTTTTTCAGGCGAGATCAACCCTTTATCGAAGATGTCGTCCACCTTGTCGGGGTACGCCTGCTTGAGCTGCTTCTGGACCGACATGAAATAGAGTGAATCGGCCTCCTCGAATTGCCGCTTCATATCCGCTTTCTGGTCCTTATCCGCGATGCCCTTGAGCGTCCGGTTCATGAATTCGTTGTATTCTTCCCAATTCATGTAACGCCGCATCTTCATCAGCGCGCCGGTATCCTGGCCTTGCTCCGTCATCGCCGCCATCGGTCCGGTAAGTTTCGGCGGATCCTCTCCGGCGCCTGTCTTGACCTTGGCGGAGGCATAAAGATTCGTATCGAAAATTGTGCCGGGCTGGTTAGTGGTGCCGAGGGTGCTAGCAATGGCCTTGTTGAAATCGCTTACGATCTGAAAATCGTAGTACGGCTCGCCATCCTTTGTGCCATGCGTCTTTATGCTAATATCATAATCGGATTCCAGGTTGGCGCTGCCGACTCGCCCAGTCGAAATTATATGTCTTCTGCAGATCCAGCATCGTCTGGTCCACGATCTGGCGGCGGTACCACGCCGCGTTCGCCGCCGGTGACTTCCGGCTTGGGCGGGGTAGGGGTCTGTGACTGCTTGGCCCTCACGCCCCACTTTTCTTCCGCGTACTTTCGTTTCTCCGCGAGCCCTTTAAGTTCTGACTTTTCAATACGCGGCTTGGGCGCTTCTTCCTTCGGTTCGAACTTCTT
>Ga0116229_10007178_pt1 | contig 17728 bp, 9 predicted proteins | sample S1TSphgellanicum_3_FD_87313 | JGI IMG/M metagenome (GOLD analysis project Ga0116229, IMG submission 87313) | Host-associated microbial communities from peat moss isolated from Minnesota, USA - S1T2_Fc - Sphagnum magellanicum MG | ecosystem: Host-associated > Plants > Peat moss > Unclassified... | reverse complement strand
TAGTAACTGAGCTAACTACAATGGTTAGCTAGGGAACTGGAAACCAACAGAAAACTTTTTCCTGACCACTTACCATTCATCCTTCATGGTGTGCTGGTGGGTGCTGCCTCACTGTGGCCAAATTTCATGGATACTTACTTACTTACTTACTTACCAGTTTTTTTTTGGGCAAAATTTTGCACAAATGAGAAAAACTAAAAACATTTCTCTTATTCCCTTTTCTTGAAAAAATTCAACAAATTTCGATTTTTTTTTTTTTTGGGAAGTTTTGTTTGCCACATCAAATGCACTTAGAACTTGTTGGCATTTAAAAATTGCTAAATCCCTCTTGGGATGTTCACTATTGGTGCAACGTTTTGAATGGAGTTTATACATTGAAAATGGAGTTCTTAAAATCTAGAAAGTCTAGAAATCAGATCAAGGAGAATTTATCAAGGAATGTCAAGGAAATTGAAAAATAAAATAAAATGGACATGCACAAACAAAAGAAAATGGAGTAAAATAAATGTTTGAGAATAAGTGAGAATTTTCGAACTGTGAGTTTCATATATGAAGCCTGTGCTGTTGAATAGCTGAGGATATCAACAGTGTTGTGCCTCTTGGAATCTCATATGTCTGGCAAGCCTAACTTATGTGTAGAGCGATTTCTTATTTTTTTTATTTTGGAGACTAAAATCTCATTGCAAAGCAAGAAAGATGAAAAAAAACATTAAATTGAGTTTTTTTTTATTGAGGTTTTGATGGCCTAAAAAAACCAATCACAAAAACAAAAGGCACAATAATTCCCCAAAAAACCACCAAAAAAAGGAGAAAAAGTTTACATTATTATAAGCATTCAAAGTAGATTTCGAATTTTGTCACAGTTCTATGTATATTCTTTAGGGGATTGGAATTGAAACTGAACTGAAGATTGCCCCATGACTGAGTCACCGTTGAGTCGAGATCTATAATCCTCCTCTTGCGCAAGAAAATCGATTAATTTTTTTTATAAATACGACCTTCCTGCACAAAAAACCAATAGAAAATCCGATAGAATTTTTGCGCCAAAATCGATTAAAGAATCCATTCAAAAATCCGATGGAACTTATGCACAAAAATCGATACCAAAAAAAACACAATCCGACCCTTCTGCTCAGAAATCGACAAAAAAGCGATCTTCCTTTCCAGGAATAGATAAAGAAAAACTTGCACAGTGAAGGAATGAAGATGATGGATTGATGCAGCACTTGGTTGGTACTTACTAAAAGCAAAGCAGCTAGCTAGTTGTGTGCAGCTGCAGGAACGCAAGCGCGGAAGAAAGAATTTATACGTATAGTTCCAAGCCTTTCGTCCTAGGATTACACACCAAGATACCAGCACTCAGTCTGTAGCTTGTACTGATCCCAGTACTAGCGATTGATCATCATCCCCGCGGGGGCGCCTTGAGATCGAGCACAATGAATTAATCCACTGCCGCTAGCTAGCTAGTTGATAATCCAGTATTGATTATCAATATAGCCAGCAGCAGCAGCTGCTGTTGCAGTGGATTTGTTCTTCTTTCTTCTACATGGAGTCATGATAAGATCGTGTGTAATCCTATGACAAAGGCTTGGAAGTGGTACACTGTAAGCTGTTCGTTTCTTCCTGTAGAAGTCTTGCTGCAGCTTGCTAGCTCCTGTATAATTCAAAATAGTCAGTTTAAATCAATAGGTTACCTGCAAGATCAATACTAGTCCTACTATCTGATAAAGACTTAGAGGAAAAAAAAAACTGTTTGTTATAATGAATGACAGATTACTCTTGCTGGAATCTCCAAAGTCTAACCCCAGCTTGAGTTTCATCGACGCAACTCATTATGATCATGTTGTAGTCTGAAGTTGTTTCCTTGAATTAGCGCCCTAGTACAAGAAAGAATGATGGGTGGTAAGTGCTTCGGCGTCAAGAGGACTCTAGACGAAGGCTAGACGGAGCTCCACTACTACTATTATCTAGACAAGAATTCCATCATGGGAGACAGGATAAACAATTACTGTTGAAAAGCCTGGTCCCCCTGCTCTCTCCTTTATACTCTCATGAATGAGACCGGGGCGACGCGTGTCGAAGGAAGGATACAAATACCGATAAAATAATTGATCTGGAACTAACTAGGTACCTGGAATCTAGACAATAGTTTTATGAAGCTGGTCATCGTCAAGTAATGGCATGAGCAGTTTTACATACTCCAGTAGCTTAAAATAATTTGGTACACGAATGTTCATACAGAATATGATGATCAGCAGCTGCAAGCCTAGCTGTTGCAGATCATCATGGGTCATGCCTAATGGGATCTGTACATCTGTGGAATTTCTTGGATGATGATGCTCTCAGCACAACACGTCATTTTCAGGACTAGTAGCAGCAGGACGTCAGATGCTGCAATTCATCCTAATCTGCAGATCCTAGGACACAAATATCCGGCCTGTTGTAGAGATCAGGTAATTGTTGCTCTTCTCATTGGAGTATAATCTTTTGGATTCTGCAGGCTCATGACTTATAGGGGATATATATCCAACTTGTACTTTTTTTCCCTTAAGCTTATAGTATCTTGGAGGACGACGTTCGGCACGCTGGGCCACGTGCTTCAAAGGAATCAGTCATGCCGTCTAGTGTGGATAAAAGAGACAATGAACCTGGCCAATGAAAACTAGCTGAAACCTTGAAAAAGTAAGGATTTTGGGCCAGTCCGATCAATGGAAAAATTGTGCAGGTGAAGTTCTTAGTTTTTTGTGCAGCTCAATTGTAAGAATCCTTGGCTCGTGTTTGCAGCGGTACTTGGTTGGTTGGTTGCTAGCTAGCGGGGTTTGCAGAATCATCAAATGCAGCAGCAGCAGGTAGCAGCTGTGCCTAACTTGTGGACGAATTAGGGATGGACAGCAACCAGTTGCTTTACAGAATTAGCAGCAGCTGCTGCAGTTCAATTGCTCAGCACAAGACTCCAAAATTGGAACTTAGTCATGCGTGCATGCTCCTCTTCCTCCCTCGAGCCAGTCACGTGTTATACTTGCTTTCACCTTTATATATATATATATATATCACAAAGCTGTTTTCTCACCTTGCTTCTCAGATTCACTGTAATTATTTACATCAATCAATCAAACAGAATATTATTCAGACTAGCCCCAGCTGATCAAAAACCTAGAAATTATTAGCAGCCGCGTTCATGAATGCCTTGATCTATATCTGTGAGGAGGGGGATTGCATCATTGCAGAAGCTACTGGAACTTGCGTGCCTTGCGGCTAGCTAGCTGCATATTCTGGTTAAGGATGACCAGCAGCAGCAGCAGCGGCTAGCTTAGCAATCCGCACAAGTTGCTGTTGATCATCACTATAATTTCTATACAATTAATTGCAGGTCTACAACACAGGATGATGATCTGAATCAGAACTTCAGCATCACATGTTATTAGATCATGCATTAACGAGGCGAGTATTGTATCTAGATTAATAGTGAATGAAATGAATTTGAGATCAACAAGCTATGATCTAGAGACATGAACAGGAAAGTTCCAAGATTTATAAATTGTGCTGGTTTCGCTGATTGCTTTAAGGCCTGCAGCGCAGCGCAAGCCAGCTCAGTATCTGATCTGCAAGTTTGACAAACTGATGAATGTATATATAGAATAATAATGGTGCACATAACTTGCTGCTAATGCCGTGAAAAGAAAAAAATCCTGCATGCACCCCCAGAGGCTCACGATTTTTTTCTTTGCACAATACTAGCATGATTTTGATTCTTAAATTTGTTGGCCACCATGTTTGCCCTCACACTAATTATGCCAGAGGCACTAATGATTGGGGTACATAGTGTTGTTCCTGATCTAGTGGAGTCTGGGACTCATGTTTGAGCATGGGCAACAAGCACTGTACTTCTCAAGCAGATTCAGCTGTAGTAAGCTGGGAAGCAGGAGTTGTAGGTTAAATGCATTAGACATGCAAGTATAAATTGTAATTTAGTTTAAATTAAATTTGGGCTCCATGGTGCTGCCTACTACCAGTGATGATTTTCCTTCTTACTATGTTTGGACCATGTAATTATCAAGAATTTATCATTATTTATCTCAATGCCAAATTTAATTTTAATAAATATAAATGTCATGGACAGGAAAAGGCACATGCTAATTTGTTTTTTTATATCTATGTTGGTGGATAATGAAAGAGGTGAAATAGTTGTAAAAATAAGCAAGGTCGTCACCACATCTATGCATTTGTCACATTCATCGCTACAAGAATTCATGGCTTTTCAAGCAGTCGAACTTGCCATGTCCACTTTGATTAAGAATTTGGTCAATTTGACTAAATGCCACTAATGGCTAAAGTGACATGTTTCTTTTGATTGGTTCACTTGATTAAAGTGACATTTTTGATTACTTGGTTTTTGTGACATTTATTGATCAAATATGACCAAGAGTGAACCTTTTTAGTCAAAATGGACATGGGTGTAATCAAATGACATATTGTCAATTAATACTTATAAGCAAATAGGATAAGATGTGTACACCATTAGTCAAAAAAGACAAGGTGTAGTCAAATGAGACATGGAGCCAAATGGGACATGTACAACCATAAATTTTGTAAAAGAAAGTATTACATATAAATGTTTACAAGTTGTAGGTAAGTCACATATGGATAGGTTTAATTAAGGGGTAGGAAATTAAAGTGGGGTAGGTAGGAAATTAAAATAGGGAAGGTAGGTAGAAAGGTAGGTAAATAAATGATAAGCCTAGATTAACATAGGTACATCTATGTGAGCCTACATGAACTTAGGTTATATCTTAGGTGAGCTTATGCTAGCCTAGGTAGGCCTTGGTCTGCATAGATTTGGTAACTAGGTGATGTAAGGGTTATGGTGGAGGCTATGTAGGGCCAATGTATATAGGGCTATATATAATTAGGGCTTATCTAGGCCTACATAGCTCGTATTTGAGCCTACATAACCCTTCCATAAGCCTACAATATAACCCCTACATAGCCCTTACATATATAGGCTCACATAGCCTGTACAATATAACCCAATAATATTAGCCCTTATGTATGCCTAGATAACCCCTATGTACCCCCTAGCTACATATATAGCTCTTACATAGGCCTACATAACCTTTGCATAGCCTAAATAACCATGCCTTATAAAGGCTACTACATAGGTAACTATTACGTATACATAGGCTTTACCTAGGCCTACATAGTGTGCATAACCCCTATATAGCCCTACATAACTTTTATCTATGCTTAGACACAACCCTACATAGCCCTTACATACTTCAAGTATCTAGCCCTACACAGCTTAACATAGCCCTTACTTAGACCCTACCTAAGCTTATGTATAGCCTACAAAACCCTTAAATAACCCTACATAGCCCTTACTAATTATGCCTAAACATCACCCCTACATATATTTATGTAACCCCTAAGTAGCCCTAGGTAGCCCAAAAACATAAATACTTCCTACCTAAGCCAACATATATATAGCCTAACATAACATTTACTTAGACCTTACCTAAGCTTACATAGCCTAACATAGCCCCTACCTAAGTTTACATCTAGCTAGCACATAGTCTAATATAATAGCTTAATATAACATAACCTAGGTTAGTGATTATGCAATAGTTAATATATTAAGGAGTCCATGTTGGTATAGATATAGCCTAGGCTAGTTAGTATAGTGTACATAACATAGGTAGCCTTGCCTTGGTATCCTAGTTAGTATATTTGACCTTCCAACCTTCCTATGTCCCTATCTATCCTCCTATCTACCTTTGTAAGTAGTGGAAAAAAATTTGAACATGTTTATTACAATATGTTCACAAACATTTTCACCTTATGAAGGTGGTGGTGCAATGGTAAGGACTTGATTCCTCAAAGTGGAGATGAGGAGTTCAAGTCCCACACTTGCAATTTAAGCCACTACTTTAGCTAGGTGGCCAGCTAATTATTCAAGTGGGTAGCCTAAGCAATGTGGCCTAACTAGGCAAGTTTTTTTAATAATATAAAATTATTTTAAAGCTGATGACATAAATGTGGGGAGAGTTTGTGTTTTCCCATTTTCCTTAAAACATGTTTTTAACAATGGTTTTGAATTTTCAAGGTCAGGTTTAAACATGAATCGCATTGTGCCCCTCCTCCATGCACCCCCTTGATGAGGAGGAGGTGATGTATAGATAACCTTTCCTTTTTGGGGTGGTGTCATTGTTGCTCACCATTGCTTGCACCACCAATTAACAATGCGACCGAATGTACATTCATAGCCATGTCTTTGACTTGGAGCACTTTACTTCTATCTTAACAATTTTTAGGTTCACCAATCATTTGATGAGTAGATTTATTAGGACTTAAATTGGTCGCCAAATGGTAAAAGTGAAATTTAATCCCTACAAAATTATTTCACAGTATTATAACAACATATTTACAGTATAATATGCAGACATTCACAATTTCTACCCTGATTTCAAACACACCTAATTCTATAGTTCATTAAAACCCTAGATTCATGGTTATTTCATATAACTAAAATATGCACTTCTGAGTACAATGCCAAAAAATCTAGATACAAAATTACAATTTAGTACATTACATTTTCGATACTACAAAAAATTCACACAATAATATGGACATGGAAATTGTTGTAGAAGTTTATACTTTTCGGTTTTACTGAAAAAAACTCCATTCAAATTACAACAAAATAAAATTTGTGGTTTATCCAAAAATAAAATCTATGGTTTCCTACTACAAAGTACTTATAGCTATTCTTATTTCCTCTAAAGCTGTGTGTTTAAGAATCCTCCTCCTCTTCCCTATATCTTCCCTTTTTGGGTAGTCCCAAGTCACATCATCATGATTTAAAACCAACATGAATTCAAAATTCAAAACTATAATGTTCTATGAGGAATCCCTATTTTAAATGCCTTGTTCATCCAAATTATATAATCATCCTACCCCCTTAACATACCCCCTTTGTACTTTGGATTTTGTCCTTGAAATCCTTGGAAAATGATAAAAAATAAAATGAGTGTAATTTATAACGTTCTAAACATTTGTCTCCTGCACTATAGTCCCTATAGTTTCAACTTGTTTAACAACCAATGGTTCTGTACTCACCTATGGCTTTACAATTCAAACCTCCTTTTCCACTAACTCAGTCTATGGTTATATTTCCAGGGGTTGTATCTTGGATACCTCTTCCTCTATTCTTGAAACAATTTCCACCTACTTTTGTTCTTGAGTTATTTGTGGTTCTTTCTCTTACTATCCCCCTCCTTTGAAGTCTTATGGTTTCTCTATCTATACTTCTTTTTTAATTGTTTCTCTTTTGAGGTTGTGTGGTTCTTTAGCCTCCATTTTTTCCTCTTGAGTTATTTTGTTGGGCTTTGCTTCAACCTCCTCATCCTTGTCCGATGCTTTTGTACTTGTTGGACTACCACAAACAAAATCTGGAAATTATTTTTAATAAATTTCCAACTTATATCTTGGAATTTTTTCATCAGCTCTATGCTGAACCAAATTCTTCTCCAACTCCTTTGAAAATATTCCTCTACAACCTCCCACCATTCCTTAGATTCTACCTCAAAATCCTTCATCTTGTTTTTCATCCTCATCAGAGTATAGTAATACAACATCTATTCAGAATCCTCTAGCTTTTTCTTGACACTAGTTGGGTTTAGACTCTTCTTTTGTTCCTATGCAATTTCCAACTATGCTTGTAAGTGCTGCAAATTACTTTGATACACCTTCTTTTCCTCCATCAACTTCTCTATTTCAACCTTTGTTGTCTTTCCTCTAAGCTCTTTAGACTATAATAGAAATGTATTTTTCAAATTCACCAATTTTAATCTATCTAAAAATTCTCCTTCTCCTTCATTTCCTTAATCAATTCTTTCACCTAACTACCCAAATCTTCCTATTGTTGCTTATGAAACAATAATGCCTCTATCCACTTTTTCTTTATGGTTTCCCAAATTTCAACCTTTTGCTTTAAATCCCACAATTCTTCATCTTGCAACTTTAGCCGTGTTGTACTACCTTTGAGTTCTTCATTCTCATCCTACAATTTCTTAATAAACACTTTAATCTTTTGTTCAACCTCTATCCTATTCTTCCTCCAGATTTCCACATTATGCTTATACCCTTTTTGAAAATTTCTTTCCTTATCCAATTCCTCCTATAATACTGCCTTCTCCTTCCCCTTGTAGCTAATCTGTTCTTCAAATTGTTCACCTCCAAATTCAAATTCCCCATATTTAGACTCACAATTGCCATGGTTTGAAATAATTTTATTACTTTATCTACTTGCATTATTTCTTCAACTACCTCCTCCACAAACTTTGGTGTACTTGTTTATGTTGTAGGATTTTTGGATCCTTCTGTAGATAATCCCATCTCCTGCACCAATTTGCTTCCCATTTCAAATTCAAATGGAAATCCCTTTATAGATTTTGGTCTACTAACTGATACATGTATTTCTCATGGTCTGAACATTACAAAAGAAGGTTGTGGTTCCACTCCCTCCATCTACAATCCAGTAGCTTGTAAATCTTCTTGTGTCTACTATTGTTATTGCTATAAATCTTGTTGTAATTGTTGAAAATGTTGTGGACTTATAGTGGTCTCCATCCAATCTTCATATACATCCCCATCAAAGTGTAGATGTTCTTCACCTATTTAGAAACCTTGTTTCGTGTTCCCCCTTAATTTTTTGCCTCTGCTTCCTCAATTATCTTTCCTATGGAAATATCGTCTATGGTACCTCCTACCTCTATTCCCTTAGTTGTCTCTCCTATGGAGATGTCATCTATGGTACTTTTATAGTTTATTTGGCTACCTATATAATTGTTGGCATTGCCCATACCACTATTGGCACTATAGATGGTTCCACTCTTCCCCTCATCATTTTCTTTGCCCTTACATCTATGCTTTCCTATTCCCTCTTCACTCTTGAACCTAAAGCTCCTCCTTTTTCAACTTTGTTTTTCTTCTTGAGATCACTTTTTGTAAAATCTTCTATAACCTTTTTTCTATTTTCCAATGCCGTCTACATCTCCTCTTTAGTTCTTTTAACCTTGGTCAAGGGTTTTTTTAGATTCTCTTTTTAATGCATAAACAAATACCGAAAGATTTTTGCCAATACCAAGGTAGATTGACACGTATCTTTCTAATCTCCCTTATTGTCTTTGACATATTTATACCACCAATCTAACTCACTATATAGACTATTGAATATAATCTATGCCCAATCTACCTTCTGTCCTTTTTTTTCTTTCATCAATGTTATAGCATTTTTGTTGCAAAAATATTATACCTTCTCCCTTTGATAAATTATAGATATAATGGCAGGATATCTAATAGAGTATGGCAGACCTAGATTCTTTGTATTCCACTAATGCAAGTCTACAACTCTTCAATGCCTAGATTGCTAATGATTTCTTGACCTGCCCTTTCAATTCTTTTACATACCCTTTTGCACAAACTCCAAATACCATTACAATCAGTTGTTTATTAATGACATACACCTTATCCTTCTGCTCAAAGTAAAGATATGTGCCTTTGATCAAGAATGTGTTCAAAAATTCCAAGATGACATTGGGCATTAGTGCTTTTCAATCCAACAAAAACAAAGGAACAAGCCCTGCTCTAGAAGCCCAGACTTTTTTTTCAACAATATCCTTCCAATTTTCCATCCACTCAACATGCTTATTATAATTTTGTTTCGTTTGTGTCCACATGAATTGCTTAGGATCTAAAATTTTAATACCTTTCTCCAGAAGTGTAATTTTGTCTAGGATTACACATCTTCTCTTCACTATATTTTCTAATTCACTCTTCTCAATTTCCATCACCTTTCATTGTGCTTTTGCCATCACTTGCACTTATGTGGCTTGTTGTACTTCCACCTACACTTCTATGGATAGTTGTACTTCCACCTCAATTCCAAAACTTTGAAAACATTCACAACCTCCAGCAATAAACAAAAACCACTTTCAACGATTACCCCATTTTTTTCGTTCTTTAACATCCTATCCACCACATTCATTTTTTTACTTACTCGTTATCTTTTAATTAGCACATGAACCTTACAATTAATATGGCCCATCATTATGAATTTATGTGTCCCTTGTACAACCATGTGTAAGCACTTCATTTCATCATTAAAAATTAACACCTCAAATTCCATCTTTCAATTACTCCACATCCCAATGTCCCTACATTAATTGTATTAACTCCACCTCGTTCACTTGTATGCCTTTTCCTAATTATGCCCATTTATCTATTGATTATGTCAACACACTTATTGATTGTGACAATACATCTATTGACTATACCAACAAATCTTATGATTATGCAAATACCCCTAATGACTAGGTGAAGACCTCTACTGATCTAGTTGATACCCCTGATAGATTGTTGTCAAATCTTTGGATCTCAAATCCCTCACTTTTGTAGTTATTATTCATGGATTTGTTAATCATTTGTAGATCGAAAATCAATATTGCATTGAACGCAAGATCTTTCATCTATTCTTCATTTTCAATACTTTACATCAGTAGATTCTGTATTTCATAATCTTCAACTTCCTCTTCCGTATCAAAATTTTTCGCATGAAGTCCACTTACACTCTATTCCCAATATATTGGCATTTGTGTTGTTCTTGTTTCTAAATTTTAGATTCCATGTACTTGTAAGGTTTGAGCTTATTCACATTGACTATTACCGAGTTAGTTTCAAACTTTTCAATGGTCACCAATAACACAATGTTGTTTGGTAACACATACTATATTTTGTATGGTCCAAACCATTTCTTTGTAAACTTCCCTAAGTGTGACTTCTTACCTTTTGGAAACCACGGAACATAATCACCAAAATTGAATTGTTTTTCTAGATTTTTTTGTTGACTCCATAATGTTATATTCCATTGCTGACTTCTTGTAATTTTTGTAGCTTGCATTTTAGCTTTTTTCAACTTCTCCAACATTGTAATTTTGTTAGTTAGAAATCTCAATGGAGTACTATCTTTTTCATTTCCACTAATAATTGGCACTATGTACTATGTGGGCATCAATGTATTTAATCCATCCATCAATTGATATGGTGTATACCATCTTGCTACTATGTATGCAGTTTTGTATGAAAATAACATCATAAACAAATGCTTGTCCCAATTTGTTTTATTCTCACTAACTTGGTCAATAGTGTCCCAAGTACTTTGTTAATAAACTTAACCTCACCATTCCCTTAAGGGTATTAAGTTGTAAAATTCACATATTTTAACAAAAAATGATCTATCAAATACTTGATGGTTTCATTAATGAAATGAAATCCTTGATCTATGATTATAGTCAAAAGACATCCAAACCTAGTTAATATGCACTCATACAAAAAAATTGTTGTGACTACTACAATGTTAATTCTCAATGTTCTTGTTTCCACCCATTTGGTAGCATAATTTGTGGCTACAAGAATATATTTGTTTCTTGTATATCAACTTGCTAACTTAATTGTTCCCATTTCATGAATGGTTTCTTTGGAAGACTTGTTACTAGTTTTGTAAGACTTTGAATTACCAATCCTCCTGTTCTTTGACATGCATCACAAGATATGTAGAAATCATGCACATCTTTATACATAGTTGGCCACCAATATCCAACATCCAATATCTTCCTCTACATTATTTCAATTGCATAATGTCCTCCTAATGGTCCTTCATGCAATTCTCTCGTGACCATTTGTGCTTTTGTAATTGTTAAACATTGTTGCAATCTGTTGTCTTGGCCCATTTTGTACAATTCACCATTCTTTAATGTGAAAGGCTTTGTTTTCCTAATCAATCCCTGTTTTTATTGTACCAATAACATGCCTTTGATTTATCATATTCTCAAAACTTATTTTACATCATTCAGCCATTCAAGTTCTATGTAAAATAAACTTGCATTTGTGGTTTGATCAGGCACACCTATGGGCTTTGTAATATTTGGTAATTTTAACAATGCATTTGCAGTTACATGGGTTTTACCTGGCTTATACACTATTATGAAATCATATTCTAGGAACAATAACAAGTACCTAGCTACTCTCCTTGAAATTGGTGGTTTGTTGACCAAATAGAGCAATGTCATATGATCTACATAAAAAACAAACTTATTGCCCAACAAATAATGTTTGAACTTGTGCAAAGAAAAAACCATTGTTAAACCTTCTCTCTATTGTGCTATAATTTGATTTTGTTCTGTTCAGAAAGCTAAAAGCATACACTATTGGTTGATCACTCTTCCCAATTACATTCTGAGACAACATAGCCCCCATAGTTAATAAGGATGCATATGTATGAACATGAAATTCCACTTGCCAATTTGGTGATATTAATATCAGTGTTTCAATATACTTTTGTTTAATCAATTCCCAAGCCTTCTGGCATTCCCTATCCAAAGAAAAATTTGTTTTTTTGGTTTGTTTGGTGATAGGTGTCACAATAATAACAATTTCTTTGATAAATCATTTGTAAAATTATGCCATCCCGTTGAATACTTGAATCTACTATGGATTTTTAGGTGGTGGCATGTTTACTATTGCTTGTATTGTTTTTGGATCTGGTAATTTCCCTTCTTTGGAAATAATAAAACCCAATATCATCCTTGAAAATGTCAAATGTTTTAATATAATCTCAATGCCATTTCAAAACATGTTTCAATGTCATTTCAACATCATATCCATGATTGTATTGAAACACTAAATGTTGAACATATTATTAAGGTGTTGTAAATGCATTCATACAAGGAGGGGGCAAGTTTGTGATGTGGGTCCCCCAAATTAAAACTAAACCTTAAAGTGCAATGTGAACGAGGGAAAAATGCAAATAAAAATTAATGTAATAACATAAGGCTACAAAAAAGGTAGTTTATATTTCAAAAATCTACCACATCCTTATATGTTGTTCAACTTTTCTTTGTAGTTGTTAAATCCTCCAAAAATTTCACAAAGGTTCCATGAACTTGTTTACAACTATGCATTGACATAGTAGTGAGGTTTGCCTTGCCACTTGACAATGGCTTGATCATAAGGAAAGTTATGGAGCGTAAAAAACCAATGGCTATAAAATCGAATGCAAAGATCCAATTGCATGCCAAGTTGGTTTCACAATTGATTTTTCATGAAGTTAAGAATGTTAAATGTGTGCTCATTTTCAATAGAACGAAGAACTTGGGTAGTGGCGATTTTTGCTAACTTCATGTATTTTGAAAGCTTATGGTTGAGTGTGGGAAATGTGGTGACTTTGTGCCAAAGCTAGGTCATTGGATTCAAACTACTTTCAAAATCACACGTTGTCATGGATCATGGTCATCTTGAAATGGGAACATTGCAAATCTAGATTGTGAAATGATAGCAATGTAGTGATAGTCTTCCACTTTGACCAACCTTACAAGGCACATAGAATGTTTCCTTTAAAATAATCAAATGAAAGAAAAAATTACTCTCTGCTTCTATAGTGTTTATAGCCTAGAACTATGGGTAAACAACACCCAAAGCAATCATCACCTCATGCTCTGGGAACTTCTTTTCTAGCTTTAACACCAAGCCCCAAGCTACACCTTCACATTCTTCTTTCACCTTATTAACTATTCAATGAATGCAAGTTTAGTGATAGGTTAAGGACCACCAACACCATTGTCACTGGTGTAATGTATAGGATACTTGTGGCTAGCAAAAAGAAATGCCAAATAATCCTCTTTGCCATATATTGAGATCAGAAAACCATTCCATGGGAAGGTTAGAATTGGTTAAGGTTTTAATAACATTGAAAATATCAGAAGTTGGGTCCTCAAAATTTCACATATGGGTCACAATTATTAATAGAAATCTTGTCATTTGCAACCATTCCCTATGTAGCTAATGTTGCCTACAACTACAAATGGCTGCTTATGCAACTATTTTTCAAATTTGGATGGATTTTGGTCTTCCTTTCAACTAGGTTGCGAATATGACATATTTCATCTTTCCAATAAATTGATTTTTCATGATGTCTTTGTATTTTTTATAACATCATATATACGTTTAGTTACACATGCAACCAAAATAATCACATTATAATTGCATAAAATTTGTATGTTGCTTAATAGTTACACATATAAACTATTTAATAGTACATATGTTAATGGGTTTTTCTATTCCCATTAAGTTTTCAACTTCTGAAATTTCTAACAATAAGTTCCTAAAAATAACAATAAGTACATTCACACAAAAATTTCTAAATCTATCTACAACTTTTAAACTAACATGTACTCACATTACACATAGCTTCAAGAAAAATATTGCTGAAACAAAATGCTTTCATGTTTCCAAGTGAAAGGAAAACATAAAATCAAAAATAACATCAAAAAGTCTTTTTGAGCAGGTTTATCCTCTTAGTTTTTATATTAATTAATTCAAAATTTAAACAATCATAATAGACCATTTAAATAGTCATTAGCCAATACTAAACTAACAGTCCCAAATTTTTAAAAACTACACCTTATCCAACCACCTTTTCCACTATCTATTCTACCAATTATAAGTTATGCAAACTATCGATTGATTATTAACCTGTCAACATATCTATTAACTTAGTGTAATATTCCCTATCACTTTTTGTAATTAGTTAGGTTAATGCCATAGGTTAAGTTAATATAATAGGTTAGTTAAATCATTTGTTAAATATAACAACCTACCTAAACCTATAACTTGTTAGGTCACCTGTTACTAAATTTGGGTAACAACATACTTACTTATATGCATATACCTACCTACTAAATACCTACCTACCTACCATCTACCTACCTACTATGTACTTACATATGTACCACCTACATACCTACCTAACTATTTACTAGGTACTTACATACATACCTACATGTACCCACTAGCTACTTAATATGCTATTTAATTAGAAATAATTATTTAGAGGCTATTTAAATAGGTATTTAAAATAAATAATTATCTAGCTCAATTATTTAAATATGTACCTAAAATAAATATTATTTAAATAGGTACCTAGTAAAAACTTATGTTATTTAGTAAGTAGGGTATGTAATAACATGTGCTAAGGAATAGTTGCAATTATGTTACAACTATGCAACTAGGTTCCAACTAAAATTTCATCCCATAGTGTTTGTCTTCCTTTTCAAATTTACAAATTATATAAGTAGGTTGGTTTGGTGTTGTAAACATATTCAATTTTTTCAATTACCATATGGGAAGAGCTAATCACATAGGTTCCACCCAAAAAACTAAACTTAAAATAAAATTGGATTTTGTTGTAAAACTTTTAGACCTAGACCTAAGTACCTACCTACTTAAGCTAGACCTATGGTTATGTGGCTTATGTTTAGCCTAGGTGCCACATGGCCTATTGTAAATGGCCTAACCCAAAATAAGGCTAGGTACTTTAGGCACTAGCTAGACTAGGTGGCCTAACCTAGGCTTAGTCTAGGTGTCGCGTGGCCTATCATAAATGGTTCAACCTTAAACTAACCTTAAATTATTATGATCTTAAGTTGCCACATTGCACAATCTTAGGCAACCATGTAGCATAATCTAATTGCTTTAATTGAATGGTTGAAAAAAAAGAAATATTTGTTTGGAAAATATTTCTAAAAATCCAAATGATGCCATGTGTCACACTTTTAGGCTACCACATGTGAAGATATTGGTGTGCATTGTAGTTGCAAGTGTAGTTGCAAGAACTCATATTTAAATACATGTATAAAATTGCCATATTTGTATTTTACGAAAAAAATTCTTCATTCATCATTTGTGACTAGTGTCATTTGCAACTTGTTGTTTGTTGCTAAGTTGATTTTTAGTCACAAGTGTCACTTGTGACTAGAATTTAATCACAAACAATAGTTGCAAACAACATTTTTTCTATTAATGAATAGAGCATGTAGAACTCTTGTTGGGCTACTTTCACAGCTTCCACAAAATCGCAAACAAAATATCTCTACCGTGTGCAACCTTGATCAAGGCATGAACACATTCAAATAATGAAAAAATACAGAGCAACCTTAAAATTGCCTCCACACGTCACAAAGAATCTAGGTTTTTCCCTATAACATCATTCTACTAACTCTTAGCATGCATTTTCACCATGAAAGGATGAAAATTTGAATATATATGCTTGGTTGGAGATAGCATGGAAATCTAGGAGGTCTTCACATTCAAATGAGTTTGTTACCTTTCATTTATAGTAGATCAACTAGCTTTCGAAATTCAACAAATTTCTTTGGACTGTGTGCAAAAAATGTGTATGAACTTTGTAAGAAAAGCTCAAGCTAAAAGGACCCCCATAACAAAAGGAACCACCTTTTCCTTGAATTGCTGAATCACCCCCATCCTATGACCTTGGAACATGTTGCTACCATCACCACCAATGCTGATTAGTTTCCCAACAAGGTCCTTCAAACCTAATCACCAAAATTAATCAAACATTTCAACATTAGCCCAAAAATGTTGTCAAAAGTGGTAAACATACCCATTGTTTCCATGTAGAACCAAAATCCTTCTCCATTATTGCACCACATATAAATGGATAGACAACCATTAGGTGTTGTCAATTATAATAACCTTGTTCACACTGATTGCAATAAAGGAGGCAATTGCAAATGTCATTTTGGTGGCTTCCAACAAAACCCCATGCATCATTTCTACCATCTCCCAACCCAACCTATCAATTTCATGTTTCTAGGAAACAAATTTCACTTTCAGTAATTGAAGCAATTATGTTAAGCATTCATAATTAATAATGGGACATATGTGGGTAAGGAAATGAAAAATAACAACAAATTGGACATATTTCCATCTTTGTTCAAATGGGACATTAACTTGTAGTTCGTCCAAGACAAAAGGGCAATTGATAGTTGTGTAACATTGCTCATTCAACTTTGCATGGATAGAGCCTTTGTTGATGTAAAGGTTGTTAACATTAACCCCATGCATGGAAACCTTGGCCTTGTGGTGGCCTTGGTGTTTCAATAGATTGTCTAGCTTGAGGGCCAACAATTTCTCTTCCCTTCCACAAATGTACACACTATACAACAAACCTAATACACTTGGCCTTTTTCATTGAACACCGATTCTACCCATGGCAAGCGAGCAATCCACACATCTTGAAACTTCCTTGCATGTTCATACAATTTCCCCTTCTTCTTGTTTAGAACTTTTTTAGTTGAACCAACAACATCCTTGCACCTATCATCATTAGGTGCCACAATAATAGGAGTAGAAGGGGAGGATTCGAAGGGGTTGATGGGCCAACTTTAGCTTGAAAGGTTGAAGGAAATAGGATAATGTGTTGAAACCTTAACCCTTTAGGCATTTGTGGAAGGGCCATGAATATGAATTCTAGACTCTATAATAAGTTTGAAAAGAAAATAAAATCAAAAATCTTGAAAGACAACAAATTTGCAAAGGCTAGATAGAGAAAAGAAACCCAAAATTCAAAACCATAAAAACTTGGGGTAAATGGAATGTCATAAATTAATTTTGGAGATTGAAGGAAATCAAAAAATAAAACCAATATGAATCTTGAAAGATAATAGACTTACAAATGCTCTAGAGTAAAAAAAAACCCTAAATTCAAAGCCACAAAAAATTTGGTGAAATGGAATGTTGGAAATGGATTTTAGTGGCTGAAGGGAATCAAGAAATAAGACCAAGAAATTGTTAAGATGTAATAGGTATGCAAAAGACTCTA
>Ga0116229_10007177_pt1 | contig 17728 bp, 18 predicted proteins | sample S1TSphgellanicum_3_FD_87313 | JGI IMG/M metagenome (GOLD analysis project Ga0116229, IMG submission 87313) | Host-associated microbial communities from peat moss isolated from Minnesota, USA - S1T2_Fc - Sphagnum magellanicum MG | ecosystem: Host-associated > Plants > Peat moss > Unclassified... | reverse complement strand
GGTCCGCCAGCAACGCCCCCCGTGGACTCCCCCATCGTGCGACGATGTGACGTCGGAGAGCGAGGATGGCGTTTGCGATCGCGCGCGGCGCCGATATCTACCGATCGGTCGATAGTACGCGTTGCACGGACCCGCTAGAATTCGTGCATGATCGATGCAATTTCGGCCGACCGCATCCCGGTGATCGACGTTGGTGAGCTTCGCTCCGGCGATCGAGCGGCGCTCCGGGCACTGGCCGACGCGATCGGCCGCGCGGCACGCGACACCGGCTTCTTCACCATCGTAAACCACGGCGTGCCGCAGGAAGCGGTCGCGGCGCTGTTCGCGGAGTCGCGCCGCTTCTTCGCCCTTCCGGTCGAAGAGAAGCAGCGCGTTTCGCTCGCAACGACAACCAATTTTCGCGGCTATGGTGCGATCGGCTACGAACAACTCGACCCGGCGCATCCCGGAGATGCGAAGGAAACGTTCGAGATCGGCCTCGAGCTACCGTCGGACGATCCGCGCTACGCGCACCCATTGCTCGGACCGAACTACTGGCCCGATCTGCCCGGCTTTCGCGAGACGCTCGTGCACTATCAATCGTTGCTCCGCGAGTTGGGGATCGCTCTCCATCGGCCGATCGCACTCGACCTCGGACTCGATCCCGACTTCTTCACGCCGCTCATCGATCCGGGTCTCTCGAACCTTCGCGTGCTGCGCTACCCGCCGCACCCGGGCACGTTCGACGGCACGCAATACGGCGCGGCGCCGCATACGGATTACGGCGTCTTGACGCTGCTCGCACAGGAAGACGTGAGCGGCCTCGAGCTGCGCACGAGCAGCGGTGAGTGGCTCCCCGTCATGCCGCCGCCGGGCGGATTCGTCTGCAACATCGGCGACTGCCTGATGCGCTGGAGCAATCACACCTACGTCTCGACGCCGCACCGGGTCGTGAATCGAACGCCGCGCGATCGCTACTCGGCCGCGTTCTTCGCCGATCCGAATCCGGAGACGATCGTCGACGTGCTGCCGACGTTGCTCGCGCCCGGTGAAACGCCGCGCTATGCGGCGACGAGCTACGCGGACTATTTCCGCAGCCGCACCGAGGCCGTTTTCCCGCTCAAGCCAAAGGCGTGAGTTGGGCGTCCGGCGGCCGCGCCGAGGATCCGCGGGCGGAGATCGTTCTCGAAGGCGTCCCGGCGCACGAGCAGACGATGCCGCTCGAACTCGTCTTCTGGAGCCACTTTTCGCCGAACGTCTCGCTCTCGGGATGGATCGTCGGCATCGTCATGGTTCAGATCGGTCTCGATTTCCGCAGCGCCATGCTGGTAACGCTGCTCGGCGGTATGCTCGGCGGCATCCCGACGGCGCTCGCCGCCGCGATGGGGCCGAGCACCGGTCACACGCAGATCGAGAATTCGCGCTACGCCTTCGGCCGGCTCGGCGTGCGCATGCCGGCCATGCTGACGTGGGCCGGGAGCGTCGGCTGGAACGCCGTGAACAACATCCCCGCGGCGATCTCGTTGCTCGCGCTCTTCGCACTCATCGGCGCGCGCTTGCCGACATGGGCCGGTCTGCTGCTGCTCGCCGTGGTGCAGGGCTATGCCGCGCACCGCGGCCATCATCTCGTGCAATCCGTGCAGAAGGTTTTGGGCTACGTGCTTCTCGCGGCGTTCGGCATCACCGGTGTGGTGGCGGTCGCGCACGGTGGCGCTGCGAACGGCACGCCGGCGCAACCCGCGACGGTCGCCGCGCTCGTGTTGGGACTCGGCATGACGGTGAGCCTCACGCTCGGCTGGGCGCCGTATGCCTCGGACTACACGCGCTACATTCCGCGCAGCACGCCGTCGTGGAAGGTCTTCGCGCTCGCGTTCGTCGGTCTCTTCGCCTCATCAGCGCTCACGCAAGCGCTGGGCATCGTCACGGCCAGTCGCTTTCACGACACCTCGGCGCTCGGCGTGATCCACGACATCCTCGCGCTGACCGGTCCCTTCGGTCCGATCGCACTCGCCGCGTTCGTGCTCTCGGCGATCGCCTCGAACACCGTCGCCGACACGACGGCGTCGTATAGTCTGATCTCCGCCGGCCTCAAGCTGCCGCGCACGGCAGCGGCCGTGCTGACGGCGGCGATCGCCTTCGTGCTGGCCGTCGTCGCCGTCGCGCACTACTCGACGCTCTACGAAGACTACCTGATTCTGCTCGGCTATTGGACGGCGCCGTGGCTTGCGATCTTGCTCGTCGATTGGTTCGCGAGCGGCGCGAACGACGCCGCGCGCAGCGGCGGGTGGCGGCGCGGCGCAACGATCTTCATCGTCGTTGCGGTGGGAACGACGGCCCTGTTCTCATCGACCGCGATCTATACGGGTCCGGTCGCACGATGGCTCAACGGTGCCGACATCGGATACTTCATCGGCTTCTTCGCGGCGGGCGTGCTGTACTACGTCACGATGCCGGCCGGCCGCCCCGCCATCGTTCAAGCTCGGGCCGAGAGCTGAATCGCACGATGCTACGGATGTACGACTACGAATTGAGCGCCGAGGCGTACAAAGCGCGGCTCTTTCTCTCGCTGTTGCGGGTATCGTGGACGACGATCCACGTCGACTTCTATCCCGGCCGCGAGCACCGCGAGCCGTGGTTCCTCGAACTCAACCCGCGCGGTGAGTTGCCGGTGATCGACGATGACGGCACCATCGTGGCGAGTGACGCCCAGGCGATCCTCGTGCACCTCGCGCGGCGCTACGATCCGGCGCGCACGTGGTATCCGGATTCGTCGGCCGCGCTGATCGGGCAGATGTCGCTGTGGCTCTCGTTCGCGCAGGCGCTCACGCAAACGGCCGGCGCCGCGCGGCTACACGATGCGTTCTTCTACGATCACATCGACGTCGACGTCGCGCGCGTCGATGCACGCGAGCTGCTCGAAAAGTTCGACGAGCATCTGTGGTTTGCCGAAGCGGAGGGCCGCGAATGGCTGTGCGCGCCGTCGAACCCGACGGTGGCCGACATCGCGTGCTTTCCCGACATCATGTTGGCGGAGGAAGGCGGCATCGAACTCGACGAGTATCGCGCGATCCGGCGCTGGACGAATCGCATCAAGCGATTGCCGCAATTCGTCGCGATGCCCGGGATCTTCGGAATCTAGGGCACCGATGCAGCGCCTAGAGCACGTTGTCGAAGATCAAGCCGTTCCGGATGGCGAACACCGCCGCGCTCGTGCGATCGTGCACGCCGAGCTTCTCAAAGAGGTTGAGCACGTGCGTATGGACCGTCCCGCTCGAGCACGTCAGGTGTTTGGCAATCGCCGCGTTCGAGTATCCTTCGGTGATCAGTTGCAGCACGGCGCGCTCGCGCTGCGTCAGACGCGGGGTTGACTCGATGCGCGCATTTCGCGACCGGAACACCAGCTCCGAGAGCTCCGGGTCGAGCCACGTTCCACCCACCGACACCGCTTTGATCGCGCGCACCAGCCGCTCTTGCGGCGCTCCGGTGAGGCAACACGCGTTCGCGCCGGCGTCGATCGCCGAGCGGACGTGGCCCTCTTCGACGCCGCGCTTGAGCGAGAGCACGTTGAGATCGGGGCGCCGCTCTTTGGCTTCCGCGATGAATTGCAGACCGGATGCACGGCGGCCGTCCGCGGAGAGTGCCAGATTCACGACCAACACGTCGAGCGTCTCCGAGCGCAGCAAATCGAGACCTTGCTGCACGTCCGATGCCGTTCCGACGATGACGAGTTCCGGATCTTCGGCGATGACGCGCGCCAGCGCCGTGCTCGTCACGTCATTGTCGGCAACGATGCCGACACCGATTTTGGCGGCCGCCGCGATGGTCATGAGTCGGGTCGGAATTCGCCGATCGCGCGAGCGGGTGACCTGTCCTTTCGTCCAAGGCGCCGGAGGCACCGCGTCACACTCGGAAGGCGCCGCACGATGACGAGCGGGGTGTCCGCGTGGCATGCGGTCGTGCGCGCGCACGAGGCCGCGGCCGGCGAGATCGTGCCCGTTCGCCTCCTCGGGCGCGACGTCGCCGTCTGGCGCACCGGATGCGGTGCGGTGAAGGCGTGGGACGACCGGTGTCCGCACCGCGGGACGCGGCTGACGCTCGGCACCAATAACGGCACGCAACTCATCTGCCGCTACCATGGCTGGCGCTTCGACGCCGGCACGGCACAGTGCACGCACGTGCCCGCTCACCCGACGCAGACGCCGCCACGCAAAGCGTGCGTCGCATCGTACCGGTGCGTCGAGCGCTACGGCCTCGTGTGGGTATCGCTGGGCGATGGCGGCGACGCACCGGACATCGCCGCACTGAACGGCGATCACCCCTCGTTCACGGTGCGCAGCGTGACGTTCGATGCCGCGGTGGACGAGGTCGAACGTGCGCTGGCCGAGCGCGACGCCGCAACGGCACCGAACCGGGGAATCATGACCGCCACCCTGTCGCTCGCGGAGCGAGACGTGCCGGTCGTCTACGCGCTGCATCCGCAAAGCCCGGAGCGAACCACGCTGCACGGCGTTCTCCGCAGCGATGCGACGGGCGCGGAGCGCGTGCGCCTGCTGCGCGCCCACCACGACCGGATGAAGGCGTTGCGGCGGCATCTGCACGCGGACGTCGTCGGGGTCGGCTGACGTGCACGATCCGATCGACGACTTCGTCCGCAACCACTGGCACGTGGTCGGTGCGACCGACGAACTGCGCCACGCGCACGAGCGCCGAACCCGGCTCCTCGGCACGCCGCTTCGCATCATCGACGGGCGTCGGGTGCAGCGCGAGGCCGGAGCGGAGCTGCCCGTCCGCGAGCGTTTCGGCTACCTCTGGACCACGCTCGGCGACGGCAGCGCGGACCTCTTCGATTTCGCCGAGTTCCACGAAGCCGACCGCCGGAGTTTCAACGGCGCGAGCATGGCGGTCGCCACATCGGCCGGCCGGGCAGTGGAAAACTTCGTCGATTTCGGGCACTTCCCGTTCGTCCATCCGGGCGTCCTCGGCGATCCCGCGCACGCGGACGTGCCGCCGTACGAGGTTCGGGCGGATGCGCGCGAGGTCGTGGCGACGCGGTGCCAATCGTATCAACCGCGCGCAGCCGCGCTCTCCGGCGAAGCGCTCCAGGTAGAGTATGCGTATCGCATTCCCCATCCGTTCTGCGCGCTGCTCTACAAGACCAATCCCATCGATACGACGCGCTGCGACGTGATCGGTCTCTTCGTTCAACCGCTCGACGAGGAACGCGTCTGCGCGCACATGCTCCTCTCGCTGCTCGACGACGCGACGAGCACGACGGAGATTCGCGACTTCCAACAGACGATCTTCGGACAGGACAAGCCGATCCTCCAAAGTCAGCGACCCTTGCGCCTGCCGCTCGATCCGCGCGCGGAGTTGCCGATGCGCTGCGACGCCCTCTCGCTCGCGTACCGGCGATGGCTCCACGAGCGAGGCGTCACCTACGGGGTCATCCCGATCAATGCTGCGGCGGTTTGACGCGCACGCCGATCACGAATTCGCGCGGCGGCGCGTAGTGATTGCCCTGCGCGTTGAGATACGTGACGAAGTACCGGTCGTTGAAGATGTTCTGGATGTCGAGGGTTAGCGCGGTCACCGGCGAGAGCGCGATGCCCTTCTCCAGATCGAACGTCGTGTGCGCCGTGCGTTTGCACGGGCCGCCGATGTTCTCGGTGGCGTTCGGGCCGGCACACGTGATGCCGCCGGTCGGATTGAGCGAGCTCGAGAGGCCACTGCCGTATTCGCCGTCGGCGGAGATCCAGCCGCCGTGCTTGTCGTTGAGCAGGACGCCGCTCGCGATGCTGTAGCGCTGCTCGTGATCGGCCGGCGTGTAGCCGGTGGGCTGACCGAAGCACGGTGCCAGCAATTGCGTCTCGCATCCGCTATCCAACGAGACCGTGTGCGCGGCCGAGAGGTAGAACCGGCCGTTCCGCGTGAGCGGCTGCACGTAGTTCAGCGCCTCTTGCGAGAGCCGGCCGAGCGAGTAGTTGATGTCCTGATGCAGCAGCGTCACGCCGACTTGCGTGTCGTCGATGAGGTTGTTGGCGTTCTTCTGCCACACGCGGAAGCCGAGATCGCCCCGCCCGAGCGGCAGATGTCCGCCGAGTTCGAGTTGCGTATCGCGTTCGGGCTGCAGGTCGAATTGCGCGGCCTTCGCTTGGAGCGGAAGATTCAGCTGGTACGCCGCCTCGGGACTCACGTTCTCGAAGGAGAACGGTTCGAAGAAGCGCCCGAGGTAGGCGTAGACGCTGGCACGCGTTCCCCACAGCCGCGTGATCTTGAAGCGCGGGCTGAAGGCGCCGAAACCGCTATCGAATTGCGTCGAGTCGAGCGTGAAGAAATCGTAGCGGATGCCGTAATCGGCCTGCCAGTTCGGGTTGATGCGCCAGCTGTCTTGAACGTAGGACTGGTAGGTGTTGCCGATGTTCGGCGAGGTGTCGACGACCGTCGTCGCCGCGTACGGCGTCGCCGGCGTCACGACCGGCGCCAGGAAGTTGCCGGGCTGCAAGGTGATCGCGTAGTCCTTGAGCACGCGCGTCGCGTCGTACGTGATGCCGGCGCCGATCGTGTGCGGGCCGGTGTGGAGGCTGTAGTCCATCTGGAAGATGTAATCGATCGCGGTGCGCGTGTCGGCGAGCGAGTACGCGCACGTCGTCGGCAGATACGTTGCAGGGTTGGCGATCGCGTCGGCACAGTCGGTCGAGGTTCCGCCGTTGCCGTAGGGCGGGGCTTCGACGTTGAGCGCCTCGCCGTAGGCGAAGTCGTTGCTCGGATCGCCGTAATCTTGGATGCGCGAGCGTTTGTACGCCGGTCCGAACGACAAGCTCGCGTTCTCGTTGAAGGAATGATGGTACTGGGCGCTCAGGAACGTGTCGGCTTGCGATTCGCCCTCGTCGGTCGAGGCGGGTTCGCCGTTGTCGACGTCGTTCGGAATCTGATACGAACTGCTGCTGTTGATGACCGTGATGTCGGTGAAATCGGTGGGCCCGTTCGGCAGCGTGAAGCGCGCGAACTGACCGACCGACGCCGCGTCGTTGTGCGGTGAGCCGAAGTTCGGCGGATCGAGGCCGCGCGTCGTCTGCATGCCGTTGAGCGCAATTTCGAACCCGCCGCCGCCCGGCAGCGGCGCGTGATAGCCGATCGTTCCCTGCAGATCCGTGTACGATCCGAACGTGCCGTAGCCGTCGAACCCCGCGGGACCGGTACCGGCTCGCGTCGCCATGTTGAAGACCGAGCCGAACTTGAGACCGTACTGCGCCGGATACGCACCCTCGATGAGGTTCACGAACGAGAGATCGTCGAGGTTGATCTCACCGCCGAGGTCGCGATTGAGTTCCTGCGGCAGCGCGACGCCGTCGAGGATGTAGTCGATCACGCCGTGATCGCCGTTCATGTGGACGACGCCGTTCGCACCGCGCGCGGCCCCGGGCATCTGGATCTCCATCTCGGCGAAGCTGTTGTTGAACGGCGACTGCGTCAGCTGGGTGGTGTTCAGCACGACGTCGCTACCGCTGCCCGCAATCACGGCGGCCGGAACTTGCTGCGGCGATGCCACCACGCGGCCGATATTGGAGGCGGCGAGTTGGAGCACGACCGTGGCACCGTTGTCGCCGAGATCGATGATCGCGTTCGCTTGGAGCGAACCACGCTGGGTCGAGACCGTATACGTGCCGGCGCCGAGCGGCGGAAACGCGAATTGTCCCTTCGCGTCGGTCGTCGTGGTTCGCGTCAGGTTGTTGCCCTTCGCCGTGACGACGACGCCGGGAACCGGAGCCGTTCCGTTGAGCACGGTTCCGAAGAGAGACGCGCTCGCGGTGGCCGCGAGGACGCGCGTCGCGCCGGTGAGCGCGAGGAGACATATCAGCAGCGTCGCGCCGGCGAGGCGCGATGGCGACGAAAACATGGAAGACGATCCTCTCGACGTGTGCTCGGGGGGCGGGCTCGGTGCGGAGCCCGCGATCGCTTAGGCCGCGAGCAACTCCGGAGGTGCGCGATCGGGGCGCGTGCGCAACAACGGAATCGTTGCGCGCGTGCGTGGCCGCGCCCGACGGGCGCGTGCGAGCAGGGCCGCGCGGCCCGCGTGCGGCGACGTGCGGCACGCCCACGTCGTCAGCACGACGATCACGCGCCGGCGTGCGACCTGCAAGGCCAGCGACCCGGCGAGAACGGCCAGCAGGCCGCTGATCACCGCCGCGAGCGTCTCGCTCGGAGCGATACGGATGCCTTCGACGGTGAGGACACAGGCGGCGATCGCCGCCTGCGCGAGCGACACGGCGCAGAGGAAGCGCGCCGTATCGACCTGCAGCGTGGCCCGCAGCAGCGCCAGGCGGCGCCGGCGTTCGCTCGCGCCGTGCGGGCCCGAAACGCGCACGAAGGCGCCGATCAGCAAGGCCGTCGCGACGAGCGCCATCACGCCGTGCAACGGCGTGAACAATTCGAGCCGCGAGCCGGTCACGACCGCCTCGACGATGAGATGGCTCAGCAAGCCGAACGCGAGCGTCAGCGAGCCGGCGACGGCGATCGCATCGAAACGGCCACGCCGCCGCACATGAAGCGGCCGGCGTCGATCACGCGACGGACACACGCTCGGCGCATTCGTGCCGCGGTGCCGGCGCCCTCTTATTGCGAGTGGGTTATCAGAGAGCGCATCGCGGTGGCGAGGTGCGGATACACATAACCGAGGGCAAACGCGACGCCGGCGATCTTGAGCGTGCCGCGCCAGAGGGCGAGGAAGAGAAACGAATGCGTTGTCGGCATAGGCGGTGCCACGATGCTAGCGCTCCGGCGGCGTGCGCGGTATCCGTCGATCGGTCACTCTTCGCCCGGCGACATCACCCGATCGGCTCGTCCGAACGGCGCGGCCTACGTTCCATTCTCCTCCGAGGCCGGCGTTCCGTAGGTGCGCCGGTACATCTCATCGAGATGCCGGGCCACCGTCGTCGGCGGATAGAGCGGCAGCGCGTCCGGCTCGAGGCAGCTCGGCAGGCACGACACTTCGTGTTCGAGGTCGCCCTCGAAGAAGAACGCCGCCGAGAAACGGCGCCGGCCCGACCGGTTGATGACGCGATGCAACGTCGAGCGATACCGGTCGTTGGTCCAGCGCGCGATCATGTCGCCGATGTTCACGACGAACGAGCCGGGCATCGGCGTGGCGTCGATCCACGTCTCGCCCGCTCGGACCTGCAGTCCGCCGGCGTCGTCCTGCAGCAAGAACGTCAACCCGCCCCAATCGGTGTGAGCGCCGCAGCCGAGCTCATCCGGCCGCACGTTCGCGGGTTGCGCCGGGTAGTGCAGCAGGCGCAAATTGATCGCCGGATTCCGGCAGTACGTCGCAAAGTGCGCCGGCTCCAAATCGAGCGAGAGCGCCATCCCGCGCATCAGCGTGCACGCGAGTTCGCGCATCACCGCGATGTACTGCTCCATCGTTTCGCGCCAGCCCGGCAATTTCGCGGGCCACCGATTGCCGTCGTCGCCGATGAAGAAACTCTCTTTTTGATCGGGCCGCATCCCTGCCTGCAGCGTCTGCACGCCGAGCGGCTCGTACCCGCGTCCGCCGCCGCGCGAGCGCTGGTGCGTGACCGCGAGCTTCTCCTCGAGCGGCAGATCGAAGAACCGTCGCACCTCGCGAAACAGCGCCTCGGTGAGCTCGGCCGGCACGCCGTGTCCGACGACGTAGAAGAATCCGCTCTCGCGGCAGGCCGCGGCGATCTGCTCGGCAACGGCGCGCTGCGCGGCCGGCGAACCGCCGTGGAGATCGGCGACATCGATGACCGGTATGCTCGAAACGATGGAGTCGGTCGTCATCGAACGCGTATGCGCTGCGGCGTCTTGGAATTCCGTTTTCGCGCCGGCCGGGCCGGCATGCCGGAACTCTTTCATCATGGTCCGCGTCGTGCGGATCATCATGGCGAACACTCTTGAACCGTCCACGCTGCGCGCGACCAAGGGCTATGCGGCCGCCGCCGTCGGTGCACCGCTCGCGCCGTATTCGTTCGAGCGCCGCGAACCGCGCGCCGACGACGTCGTCATCGACATCAAGTATTGCGGCATCTGCCACTCCGACATCCATCAGGTGCGCGACGAATGGGGTGGCTCGCTCTTCCCGATGGTCCCGGGCCACGAGATCGCGGGCATCGTCTCGAGCGTCGGCGCCGACGTCACGGCGTTCAAGCCGGGCGATCACGTCGGCGTCGGCTGCTTCGTCGACTCGTGCCGCAGCTGTGCCTCGTGCGAGGCCGGCAACGAAAACTACTGTACGAAGATGGTGGCGACGTACAACGGCAAGGAGCACGACGGGACGCCGACCTTCGGCGGCTACTCCGAGCGCATCGTCGTCAAGGAAGCCTACGTGCTGCGCATCCCGGATTCGCTTCCGCTCGATGCGGCCGCTCCGCTCCTCTGCGCCGGCATCACGCTCTATTCGCCGTTGCGCCATTGGAACGCGGGGCCCGGCAAGAAGGTCGCGATCGTCGGTCTCGGCGGTCTCGGGCACATGGGCGTCAAGTACGCGCACGCGCTCGGTGCCGACGTCACGGTGCTGAGCCAGTCGCTCCGCAAAGAGGCCGATGCGAAGCAGCTCGGCGCCGATCACTTCTACGCGACGGACGATCCGAAGACGTTCGCGACGCTCGCGGGCACGTTCGATCTGATCGTCAACACCGTCTCAGCGCAGCTCGACTGGAACGCGTATCTCTCGTTGCTCAAGGTCGACGGCACGATGGTCGTGGTGGGCATGCCGGAGAACGCCGTACCCGTCGCGGCGTTCGCGCTCGCCGTTGCCCGGCGCAGCATCGCCGGCTCGCTGATCGGCAGCATCGGCGAAACGCAAGAGATGCTCGATTTCTCGGGCGAGCACGGCATCACGAGCGACATCGAAGTGATCGACATCCAGCAGGTGAACGAGGCCTACGAGCGCGTGATCGCGAGCGACGTACGCTACCGCTTCGTCATCGATATGGCATCCCTGGCAAAATAGCGGCGCCGTCGTGAGACGAGGCCAAAGCGGGTAAACGATCGCCCACAGCGCCGAGCGAGGGGGGTCGAGTGAAAGCGCAATGGTCTCGTCTTCTGATCGCCGCGGCGGCGTGCGGACTGGTCGCCACACGCGCGCTCGTGAAGCCGCGCGCGCGGGCCGACGATCGTGTGCCCGCGGACGCCGGCCCGTTCGACGTCGAGCAAGCGTCCCGGACGTTTCTCACGTTCGTCTTGCTGCCGCTCTGGATGGTCCCCGGGTTCGGCGACTACCTGTGCCATCGCGCGAGCAAGATCGAGCGCACCAGCGGAACGCACGAATCGCTCACGCACCTGTTGATGATCTCCTCGACCGGCGCCGGCATCGGCGCGGGAATGTTCTTCGAGGTGAACGAGCTCGTGCTCGCGATCATGATCGCCATGGCGATCGCACACGAAGCGATCGTCGTCTGGGACGTGGGCTATGCCGCCGGCTTGCGGCCGTCGTCTCCGATCGAACAGCACATGCACAGTTTTCTCGAGGTTCTGCCGCTCACCGCGCTCGCGTTCACGATGTGCCTGAACCCGGCCGCCGTGGCCAATCTCGCCGGCCGCGGAACGCGACCGCGACAATTCCGATTCGAGAAAAAGCGCCGGCCGGCGGCGCCGATGCAGGTCGCCGGAATCAGCCTCTTGGCGATCGGTTCGCTCTTCGTGCCATATGCCGAGGAATTCGTGCGGTGTTGGCGCGTCGACCACACGGTGCTGCCGCATCACCGGTCCGAATGACGCCGCGACGTCCACCGATCACGACGCGGGAGCGCTGCTGAAGCGGCGATCGACGACGTCGTCGACGCGTAGACGATCGCGGTCATGCGGCTCCGGATCCGAGCTTCGCGTAGACCGCCGGCGCCAGCAGGTCGGCGGTCGTCTTGACGACGTCGGTGTCGGTCGGGATCGCACCGATCGATTTGAGGATCGGGCCGGCACCCGCGATGCGCGCGTAGTCGTCGGGAACGATCGCCGGATGATCGATGTCGCCGCGCGCCAAGACCGCTTTCGCGATGGCGGGTTCGAGGCCCGACGCCTTGACGTAGAGCGCGACCGTCTCGTCGGGATGCTGGTGGATGTACGCACGGGCGCGATCGGATTGCCGTAGCACGAGCGCGGTCAGGTCGGGATACGCGCTGACGAATTCTTCGCGACCGAAGAGCGCACCGCCGGTGATCAAGCTCGTATCCCGATAGAGAAAGCGCGCACGCCTTTCGACCAGGACTTCCGAGAGATCCGGATCGAGGCCGGCCCACGCTTCGACGCGACCCGTCTCGAGCGCAGCGCGACCATCGGGATGCTGGAGTGGCACGATCTCGACGTCGCTCTCGTCGATCCCGTTCTTCTGCAGCGCGCGCAGCGTGAAGATGTACGGCTCGGTGCCGCGGGTCGCGGCGATCTTCTTCCCTTTGAGATCGGCGATCGTCTTGAGTGACGAATCGGAGCGGACGAGCAGACCGGTCGACTCGCCGCGCAGGTTGAAGTAGAGCAGCTTCACCGGCGTTCCGTTGGAGCGGCCGAGCAATCCCGCCGACGCCGCCGCGCTGCCAAAATCGGCGCTGCGCGAGCGCAAGAACTCGAGCGTCTTGTTGCTTCCGAGGGACAGGATCCAGTTGACGCCGATGCCGCGCGGTTTGAGGACTTCTTCGAGCCAGCCCTTCTCCTTGAGGACGAGCGTCGTCGGAACGGTATAGGCGTAGGCGAAGTTGAGCGTCGCCGGTTCGGCTGCGGCGGCGCGCAACGGTGCGGCCGTAGCGATGCCGGCGCTCGCGGCGACGGCGGAGGCGGTGCGGAGAAAACCGGCGCGCGTGGGCGTGGGGCGATTCATGAGCGTCCTTTCGTTCAGGCGGTAGCAGCGGTGGTGAGGGTGGCGTGACCGGCGCGCTCGGCCAGCAAACGGCGCGCCTCGGCGAGCGGTGCGCGATCGACGTACCGCTCGAGGTCGACGCGCGTGTGGAGGAAGCCGTGCTCGAGCAGCAGCTTCTGCTGGTGCGCGAGCGCAGCGAGGTTCTCGTCGCTCAGATCCGGCTCGAGGTGATCGAGAAAATCAGGCCGGTACGCAATCGGCAGCACGTCCTCGGGGCTCCCGACTTCGTTCGCGACGATGCGGCGCGCCGCATCGGGCGACGTGCGCGCCCACGCCGCGGCCTCGATCACGCGCGCCAACACGCGAGCGACGATGTCGGGACGACGCGTCAACACATCGCCGTCGACGGTGAGCGCCAGCAACGTCGCATTATTGAGCCGGCACAAACGCACGGGCTCACGATCGAGGTCGACGACGACGGTGGCGCCGAGGAACGCCGCCGTCTCGACGCCGACCGATCCCGGCGCGAAGATCGCGTCCACGCGGCCGTCGATCAGCGCGAAGATCTCCGCCCGTTGCAGCGCGCGCATCGTCGTCGAACCCCACAGCGAACCGGCGTGCGACGTCCCGGCGCGAGCGTCGTCGACGTAGCTGCGCTCGACAGGCACGTCGACGAACTCGACGTCGCGCTCGTTGAGACCGGCCGTCTCCAACGCCGAGCGAAACCCGCGCACGCCGCTCGCGCGCCAGAAGTCGATCGGATCGTTGAGCCGTCGCGGCAACCCGAGGCGCTTTCCACGCAGGTCGGCGACCGAACGGATCTCGCTCTCCGGCAACGCGAGGACAGCCTGGAATTCCTCGTTCCAACTCAGCCCGATCAGCCGAACGTCGCGTCCTTGCGAGCGCGCCCACAGCGGCGGAATGTGTCCGCCGTGGCGGAACGATCCGGGCTGCGTGTGCGTGAAGTGGGATCGTCGCACCGCAGGGTCGTCGGAGCTATGCAACGAGCGAACGGCGATGCCGTCGCTGAGGAATTCCTCATCGAGCAAGCCGCGCTGAACGGCGAGGCTGAAGGCGGTGGGAACGGGGCAACGCGTGTACCAGAGCGTCTCGATTGACATGATCGGCCTCTCTTTCTTCGGAATCAAACGGCCGCGGCGACGTGCGTCACCAAGTCGTCGAGCAGCTCCGCCTTCAGCGTTCCGAAGGCGGGCGACGTGCGCAATCGCGGTCGCGGCAGATCGACGTCGATGCTGCGCGCGATGCGCGCGGGCGGGCCGTGCAATACGATGACGCGATCGCCGAGAACGAGCGCTTCATCGATGTCGTGCGTGATGATGATCGTCGTGGGAACCGCGGTGCCGACGATCTCGAGCAGATGATCCTGCATTCCGAGCCGCGTCAACGGATCCAGCGCGCCGAACGGTTCGTCGAGCAACAGCAGGCGCGGCTCCCCGACGAGCGCGCGGGCGATGCCGACGCGCTGCGCCATGCCGCCCGAGAGTTGCCGCGGCAACACGCCGGCGAAGCGCGAGAGACCGACGCGCTCGATCGCGGCGTCCACCGCGGCGGTCCGCTTCGCCTTGGGCGCGTCCCATACGCCAAGCGCGACGTTCTCGCGCACGCTGAGCCACGGCATCAGCCGGGGTTCCTGAAAGACCACGCCGATATCGGGTCGCGGGCCTTCGATCGGCTCCTCGTCGATCACCACGCGACCCGCGCTCGGTGCGTCGAGACCCGCCAGCACGCGCAAGAGCGTCGTCTTCCCGCAACCGCTCGGACCGATGATCGCGACGACGCGTTCGGTCGTGATGCGCAGATCGAGTGGACCGAGCGCAGCGAACGCGCCGAACGTCTTGGTCAACGCCTCGAAGCGAATCATCGGTTTCCGACCGTGTCTTCCCACGAGAGCAAACGGCGCGCGCTTTCGGCGAGCACGAGGTCCGTGGTCTTGCCGGCCAAGGCGAAGATCACCATGCTCGCGAGGATCAGCGCCGGCTGACCGTTGTTCTCGCCGTCGAGCAACAGATAACCGATGCCTTGACTCGCGCCCATCAGTTCCGCCGCCACGACGAACATCCACGCCAGACTGAAGCCGGTGCGCAGGCCGACGGCATACGACGGGAGGCTCGCCGGCAAGAGCACGCGCCGCACGAGCCCGAGCCCGCGCAACCGGTACACGCGCGCCGCCTCGATGAGTTTGCGATCGACGCCGCTGATGCCGGCCATCAAGTTGAGGTAGACCGGGAAGAACACGCCCAGTGCGATCAAAGCGATCTTCGAGGGTTCGCCGATGCCGAGCCAGAGGATGAAGATCGGCACCCACGCGATGGCCGGAATACTGCGCAGCGACTGCAGCGCGGGGTCGAGCAGGCGCCGCCAGGCCGCGGAATAGCCGGTCAGCGCGCCGACGAGCGTCGCGGTAAGCGCGCCGAGCAGAAAGCCCGAGATCACGCGCTCGAACGAACGCCACAAATGAAACGTGAGTTGACCACTCGCCGCAAGCGTGCGCAATTCCGCGAGCACCGACGAGGGCGCCGGGAAGAGATACGCCGGCAACAGATCGAGCCGCGCGACCGCCTCCCACGCCGCCAACAGGAGCACGGGCAGGACGAACGGGCTCAAACGCGCCGCCAGCGCTTCGGCCGGCGACGCGCCGCCCTCGGGTACCGGCCCAGCGTGTGCTGCACGCACGATCGCGGCGAATCGCTCGAGTCGAACGATCATCAAAATCGGAAAACTCCTACGGAAAAAGAAAAAAGACCGCGCCGTGCCGGCGGGTCTCATCATGCGTTTGCGCTCTGGATGCGCGTTAGGCTATGACGATTCCATCCGACATCGCGCTGCGATGAGGAGACAACAACAACAAACGGCGCACGTCCGGAGATCGTTCATGTGCGCTGACCCTAGCACGAGCGACGGCGGGGCGTCAACGGTCGCGGTGGACATTCGCCCGGCGGCATGCTAGGATGCCGGTGATGCTCGCCTGTTGCCGTCGTTGTCGTCCGTTCACGCCCGCAAGCCGGTCGAGCTTCGTTTTGTCGTAATTCTCTCGCGGTCGCCGTCGAACGGCCGGCCGGCACTGATGAGAACCGCACCCCCGAAGCCGCCCGGCTCGGGGGTTTCGCTTTTCCGGAAGATCGTCGTCGTGCCGGCTCCACTCGTCAGCGGCCGGTGACGTCGCCGAACAGACTCACGAAAGGATCGACCATGCCACTCCAACTCGGCGACGCCGCGCCGGACTTCACGCAACAATCAACGCTCGGCCCGCTCCACTTCTACGACTATCTCGGCACGAGCTGGGGCGTGCTCTTCTCGCACCCGGCCGACTTCACGCCGGTGTGCACGACCGAGCTCGGTGAGGCGTCGCGTCTCAAGCCCGAGTTCGACAAACGCAACGTGAAGGTCGTCGGCCTCTCGGTCGATCCGGTCGAGAAGCACGGCACGTGGGCGTCGGACATCGCCGACGCGACCGGCTCGGCACTCAACTTTCCGCTCATCGCGGATGCGGATCGCCAAGTCTCGACGCTCTATGGATTGATTCATCCGAATGCCGACAGCACGGCGACGGTGCGCTCCGTGTTCGTCATCGATCCGAACAAGATTGTGCGCCTCGAATTGACCTACCCCGCCTCGACCGGCCGCAACTTCGTCGAGATCTTGCGCACGATCGATTCACTGCAGCTGACCGACACATTCAAAGTCGCGACGCCGGTGAACTGGAAGCAAGGAGAAGACGTCATCATCACCACCGCGGTCAGCGACGATGAGGCGAAGACCCGTTTTCCCGCGGGATGGAAGACGGTCAAACCCTATCTGCGCGTCACCAAACAGCCGCAGGCCGTCTGATCATGCGGACGTTCGTGTATCGTGTCGGCTGACGTTCGCATCGCCATCCTCATCGCCGACGCATCACGCGGAGATGATGCGGAGGAGATCTGCAGAGCGCTCCGCCGCGCGGCGCCATACTGCCGGCTTCACGTTCTCACGGCCGCTTCCGAGAACGAGTTCGACGAGTCGGGGGCGCACGGCGCCCGACTCGTCGCGGCCGCGCTGCATTCCGACGTAATCCTCTACGTTTCGGGTGCTGCCGATCGCGCCGGCGCCGCGTTGATCGCGCTGCGCGAGCGTGCCGGCTTCGTCGAGCGTCTCACCGAGCCGGATTTCGCGCGCGTCTGGTTCAGCGCGAACCGGAAACGTTCGCTCTACGTGCTCGGGGCGCTACCGGTTGCCCTGAGCGTCGTCGCGCTCGCGCTCGAAATCGGATGCGGCGACCCCGCGGCGGCAGAGCGCATGCGCGGGGCGTCAACGGCGGCAGCATAAGCCGTCTATCGGAAACGGCACGTTCCCGTTCGCTACGATGCGGGGGGCGTTTTGCGGCAGCGGTCGCTGCAGTAGCGCACCTCGTCCCACGATCGCGCCCACTTCTTCCGCCAGGTGAACGGCCGGTTGCAGGCGAGACAGATCTTCGCGGGCAGATCGGCCTTCTTCACGCCGCGCACAGCATCGCTTCCACGACGGTGCCGTAGACGAGATGGGAGACGAGCGCGTTGGCGCGCTCCGCTCGCGAATAGCGGAACAGCGGACGGCCCAGGTGGGCGCTGGGGATCAGCACCACATCACTGAGGAACCATAAGCCGGCGCCGAAGGCGCAGCCGCGCGCCGCGGCGATCTCGGCGCGGCGCTCCCGTGCGAACGCATATGCGAGTGCGAATGCGCTGCCGAAAAGATAGTGCAGCGAACGGCCGACGGTGCCGGGATGACGTTCCGCCAGCCGGCCGGGAACGAAGGGTGCGATGCGACGCACGACCGATACGATCGCTTCGGTCTCTTCATCACGATCGTTCGCCGCGCGCCCGCGCTCGAAGAGCAGATCGAAGCCGTCTTGCGCGAGATCCATGGCAAGCGATCCGGCCAGCCCGGCAACGACGGCGGCGGCAAGTGACG
>Ga0116229_10007176_pt1 | contig 17728 bp, 8 predicted proteins | sample S1TSphgellanicum_3_FD_87313 | JGI IMG/M metagenome (GOLD analysis project Ga0116229, IMG submission 87313) | Host-associated microbial communities from peat moss isolated from Minnesota, USA - S1T2_Fc - Sphagnum magellanicum MG | ecosystem: Host-associated > Plants > Peat moss > Unclassified... | reverse complement strand
TAGAAGCTCTTGAGAATAGAATTATCAAAAATCAAGAAGTTGTCGGGGAAAGAATAATTGAAGCATTCAAAGAAGAATTTGCACAAATGAAAAAGGTTGAAAACGAGTTGCAACAAGAGTTGAGCAAGAAATTGGATGGCTTGATGGAGTTCACAGTGCAATTGCAGCAACGAAATTTCCCACGGATTGTTTATTTCACTCAAAACGAGGGCATGACCACACTTGGAAAATTGCTAACCTGTGACATCATACCTGGGTTGCACAGTGCACAATTGCACTTGATGTGTGAAGACATTCATGGATTTCATGATGTGGAGGGACAAAATGGGTGGAATGTGAAGCTTGAAAGTGAGACATTCCACAAGATCCGACCTCTTCTTGAGAAAGGGTTGCTAGTATTGTCCATTCTTCTCAAGGTTGGAGCACAACTTACAGTTGGGCTTGCTTCACAAGTTCCCATGTTGACACTTGGCTCTGGGATTCTTGGTGCAACTTCCCAAATACTTCCAGACCACCTTGCTACCACATGCTATAATCGAACCAATAAATCAACTCACCATCAGGAAGTTGCTGACAAATGGTTGGTGGATACCCTGAAGTGTGTGTCTGACATTGGACAAACTTTTGATTTGCACAAGGTTATGTATTGTGGACAACACAACGGCCAAGTGGCATGGGTGTGTGGCACGCATATGAGATCGGGATTGAACAACAATTCCCTTAGATTAATTGGTGAGGACAATGCTGACAGAACAACTATGTGAAACCAACACCTAACATGAGGTTTACAACATTTTGGCTGTCATTGTTGTAGTATTAGAACATGGGATGTGGTCAAGAATATTACAAGCAAAGCAAAGTAGTGTGAAACTGTTCTTTCTTCCCCACATTATTTCTTCCATCGTTACTTCTGGTCTACAATGAGTGATAGATTATATCTTAGCATACATGGAACACTTCAGGCAATGGAGGTCCTGTGTTGATAGTAGACTCCATCTAATGACACTTCTATTACTTGTTTGCCACACTACTTGTCTGTCGCCTTACGAACTGACCCTTGGAACCAAAATGAGAAGATGAACCAAAATAAAAATTCTTTGGATAAAGATAGCAGACTAGAAAGAATTGTTACTCAAGATGAAGAATAATTGTAAAAAGCTCGTGGCAGACTTGCAAATTGTTTGTGGGTTGCAAAAATTGAAACCATCAAACCATATGTAGTGTCTAAAGAACATCAGTAATTGACTCCAAACTAGCATTACCTACTGGAAATGATCTTTACTCAATATATTCAAGGACTCGGTTGTTGTTTACAGTCCCTGCAAGTTTAAAGCTTTTTGGTCGCTTTATGGATCTGTTATGTATATTCGGCCTTTCTTGGTATCTATCACTGTTATACCTGTTTTATAACTCTCATCTAGCTCCTAGGAGAAAAAGTATGGGATTTGTGTGAAAAGAAGAAGTATTCCAATCAGGTTGGCTCCATGACCAGCTTCAAGTACATTTTCTTGCTCTAGGACCTACAGCATTGATTCAAATCTATGAGGGCTTCCCATAACCACTACTAACATTACTAACATTTTTGTCTTTGTCATTTGTCAACATTGTGGTATGCAAGAAATTCATGTTTTTGTTGTTTATACAGCCAATTCTCAAGAATAGACATATCAGAGTTGTTCTTACTCTTATGAATAACCTAAAGGTGGTACTTGGTGCCCAGAGCACAGGTCAAATATGGCTACAGCACAACCCATAAATTCAGGTCAAGTATTTCCTAGTTCATTTTGTCACTTGATGCAGCATAATAATTTGTGTCTTCACTTCCACAAAATGTGATTGTACCTTGAGTGCAGAACATGAGGCGTAGGCTGTAGCCATTTAGACCAATTGACAATACCCCAGGCTGCCCTAGAACAGGTGCACTAAAGGAACACAAATTCTATCTATGCAAGAGGAAATCTCTGCTTTTTTTCCAGGAATTCCAGAAACCAACACAAACATACAGTACAACATATCCGAGAGGATCTAACAGTTTTATGAATGTCAAATTGTATTACAAGGATGACAAGTCTGTGAATAACCAAGGGAAGAACAATTTGTCCTGTTATGAAGCATAGATGTGGCAAAAACACATTTGTGCCAATAGTTATTCAAGTGACACTAATTGAAGTAATATTACATCCTGAGTGTACATGAGAAGATACCAAAGCTATGAGCAAAAAAGCTTCTAGAGTCCATTTCCCTAAGGTTGCTCCATATTTCTAACCTTGGGATAGGAAAAATACTGGTGCTGGATGAGACCTTCTGTGACATCATCCCGGTTTCATACCTCTAACACATTGCTAGGATCTTTTAACAGAGAACCACATCCCCCTGCTGCTAAAACCTTCTTTCAGATTTACAGAGCTTGTTCCACAGGAGAGCTTTGTAGCAAATTGGAAACCCACTCTGGTAAGTGAAAGCATCTAATGGCTGTCTACCCATTAAGATTGTTGCAATTTCAGCAAACTTCATTAACAGGGGATGTCACATCTAGTGATCCGAGGTGCTTGAGTGAAGCTTACCTTGAAATGTAGCTCTATCATTATAACTTCCACAGCTGGAAAACTGTCTGTTCTCTACTCAGGATGGGGTTTGATTACATTACTGCACAACCAACCATTCAGCTTGATATTAATCACCACCCTCATGTTTAACCCACCACAGACAAGTAGACCATTCTGTGAGAACTGTGTCTTCATTCTTCCCCAACCCACTACATTATTGAGGGATCATAGTGAACAGTTTCTGTTCAGTATGTTTGGCCACTAAGCCATGTGACTAACAGCAATAGCATTGAGGAAAGGTAGCACACTGAAGGTTTGAATCAAAGCCATACCTTAAAAGCTCCAGACAGGACAAATATAACTTGCATTCACTTTGCTCCAAATGTACTCACATAGCTCAAAGTGAACTCACAGCTGATGCTATGCTTCATTTTCAGTAAAACTTTTGTGGTAGGTAAAATGCACCCATATGAGTCATGTGCAAAAAAAAAAGGTCCAAAAAAAGGTTGAAGTAAATGAGTAATGGATAATCAAAGTTGCTCATCCAAGTGTTTCTCGAAACAAATTTGTTTTTCATTATTTTCGAGGCAAACAAGAGGAAAAAACAATTTAGAAGTTATCTGAGAAATTAAAAGGAGTTCCCTTTGTTTCCAACCACAAAAGAACATATTTATTACTTATGTTGGTCTTTGTCCTTATTGGTGGGGTTATGTTTGTCCTTTCCATGCTTGGGGAGTGGCCAATTTTTTTTTTTTCTTTCGTATGGGTTGGGTTGGTATAAGGTGAGGGGTTTTTTAATTTTCTTGGCATGGAGTGTGGGCTGGGGTGGAGAATGGGGGGAGGGAGTTTTCTTGGCGTGGTATGGAGTGGGGGACAGTGAAATTTCCTTTTCTTTTACTCCAAATTCATATTTTTGGAAAACTTCACCAAACTCTAAAAAACACAAAATTGGTCAGAATTGGAAAATATAATTTTTTTACTGCAACTTAAGACAAATATTATAGGAAATTGGAAATAATCACCAAGCTATTGAAACCACAAATCTGAAAGAATTTTTTTTCTTTTTTTTTTGCAAATTCAGAAAGAATTGACCAAAAAGTTGGAAATTTGAAAGAATTGAAGAATTATGTTCTTTTATTGCAAATTCAGAAAAAAATTACAAAAAATTGGAAATCTTCACCAAACCCTCAAAACCACAAAATTGGTCAAAATTGGAAATTTTAGTTTATTATTGCAAATTCAGGAAAATTTGACCCAAAATTGAGAGAATTTGCCAAACTCTCAAAACCACAAACTTTGAAAGGATTGGAAAATTCTATTTTTCTACTGTAAATTTGGAAAAATTTGACAAAAGATTGAAAAAACCTACCAAACTCTCAAATACAAAGTTTTGTTTTTCTATTGTCTTGGCTAAATTTGGTAGTTTTTGGAACATTTTGCCACATTCTTGATATTAAAAAATTAAAGGAAAAATTCCTAGTCCCTATCATCTCAAGCTAAATGAAAGAAAAGGAAAAAAATAGAGCCTCTTTTTTGAGATTTTTTGGGAGGAGACACCTAAGCTTGGGGGGTTGCCATTAGTTGTTGTAGAGTAGTAGCCACATGAAAAAACCATAGCAACAACTACTTCTTCATCATTTAGGGCATCGTCAAGGGCTCAACCCAGATTTTTTTTCCTTTTGAGGAAACGACAAGCACGCTCTCCATGATCACTAGGAGCTTCCTGCGCTTGTAGAAATTTTTGTGCCATCGTGTTTGGAGAGCAGGCCATTGGATTTGGCAGACAATCATTGCTTCACAATTTTTTTCCCTTGAGAACCAGCACCCACAACACCTTGGTCAAGAAGAAAACCGAGAGTTCTATCGCTCCGAGTTTCATATTGCCTTTTAAAATTTTGAAAACTTGCATACATTGGGGCATCATCACTAGGAATTAGGGAACTTCCACATCCCTAGGAGCTTTTTGATACGGTTTCTTTCTTTTTGGGACTACTAGGAAAACAAGTAGACCTATTTTTAACCATGGGAGTTTTAGTTAAAACCATTTTGCTTGCTCACCTCGCAACTTAATGATAATTTATAACAACATATTTAGTGGACAACAATTAAAACACAAGGGAAAGTTGGATTAATTTGAGTTAGTTTCTATCCATGAGTATGTTTTAGAATGCCTGAAGGTGTTAAGGTTGTAGTAACCTTGGAAAAAGCTCCAAGCTTTTGCTCCCTTTGTGCTTATTTTTCACATGAGATTAGCTTAGGATGTTAACATTGAAAAATAGATTCAAGGGTGTTTCCATGGTATGACCTCGACAAAAAGTAATCACATTATAACAATTTTCATTACAACACATTTTAATGTATTTTTATAAGTACTTGGAAAAGAGATTTTGATCGAAATGTGCAATTAAAGGTGGGCAACATCTTAAACATTCATAATGTTGTGAAATTGGTGCACATATCAACATTTCAATTGTCAATTGGAGTACATTTAAAACTTGTCATTGTGTGTCACAAACACTAAAATGGAATAAAAGGACTAAGAAATAACATGTATTTAATTATTTCATGACATGTTCAATTTTGAAATTTTTTTAATTTGTGGCTAGGATCAAGTTTGAGACAAAAATTATTAACATCCATTTGTTGGATCATCTAGTGAGGCAAAACATTATTAATATTTATTGTTGCATCATTTGGTGGCCCCCAGATGAAAGTTTCTTTTCTAATTTTTCAACTTTTAAATGGTTAATTGTTAATTCTGCATCTTTCAAAAGTTTCAAATTAACTAAATATATGACATATTAGTTTTAGAGGGAATTTGTTTATGAAAATTTTCATATACAAAGAGACAACCATAACAAATAATTTTTCACATCAAAATTTCAATTTGTTTTAAAGTCATGAAGTTTATATTAAATGATATAAAAATATTTGGTAGTACATTATGTTATTATGATTTTGACAATTATGATCTTTTTAGGTTGCAAAATTTTCTTCATTAAAGATGTAGTTGGTTAAATGTTGTGTTTATCATTCTAAAAAAAAAAATGAAAATATAAAATTAATGAAAAATGCTGTATTGCTATCAAATAGGGTGTTTTAAGTAACCTTTATAAAATTATTAGTGTACATTTACATAAAGACACAATTATGAATCAATTGCATATTCATGGTTTATATATTTGGTCTTATTAATTTTAAATCCCAAATCAATTGAATGTGATTTTTAATAGAATTCAAAATTAGTGAAATTTTACATGTTACTATTTTTGATATTATATGTGCTTCTAGTTTTGACACAAAGTGTGTACACCATACCATGGAAACAACCCAAAGCATGGTGATAGATTATAATGCATTGCATTTCAACACCACACATGGTGGTTGTCTTGGTAATTGTAGCAACTACACTAGGTGAAGTTAAGGCAAACCAATTTGGTTCACATTAACCCCACCTAACATAACTCTTACAATTACCAAGAAAACCATTATCTATGGTGTTGAATTGCCACACATAGGAACCCATTGTTATCCTCTAATGGATTTTTCAACTTCGACATCTTAAGCTAATCATGTGTGAAGAATATGCATGCAAAGGAAATGAAAGCTCCAAGCTTATTACAACCTTTACAAAACACCTTTAGGGATTTAAAAACTTGTTCATGAAAAGAAACAAATGCAAATTAACACAACATTCTTTTGTATTTTAACTATTTTCTACAAGCTATGTTTTTCTAAATTATTGTTGACCAAGTACATTGGTAGGTGAGAAGCTCAACAACAAGCACCCAAATAGCAAAATGGTTTTAGCTAAAGCTCCCATGGTTGAAGATAGGTATGCTAGGTCTATAGAAACAAAAGTTAGAAAAAAATAAAAACCAAACACCATAACATAAGACTTACAAATTCATGGTAGGAGGTGGTATATAATGCCATAGACACATGATTTGTGTAAAATTTAGGATTAGGGTTAAAACTAGAAATTAGCTAGGTTCAAGTCACAAATTATCATAAAATCAAAAAAGACAACAAAAACACACATACAAATCACATCATTATCATTTCTAATATAATTACAAAACCATAAACCTTAAACAATGTTTTTTCAACGTCAAAGGACTTCAAATCTTCCCAATCTCATAACTACATCTTTTAGATGCAAAGTAGATTAATTTCATATTGTTAATGAAACATGTATAGATCAATAATGGTTAACACATCTACATAAGATATATATATCCTTGAACATGAAATGTTATTGAGCCTTGAACACAAGCATATAGTCAAGTGTGTGAGTTCACATCTATATGTCATTGATGATTCCATCCATGATTTAGTTTTATTCATGTTGTTATGCCATTTGATTTATGATAAGCAATGAAATAGTCCTTAGCCTAGTGTGCAATGCGAATATTTCAAGACTCAAAACATCATTGTGACAATTTAGGCATCACATTATTTGGTTTTGAAAAAGGTCTATTGATTGGTTGTTGTTGACTTGAACAAAATTCACATCAATGAATTTTCATTGTGAAGCTTTGAGGTAGCCACTTGGTTTTGCAAATATGTAAGTGTAACTTTTATATATATGAATCATCAATTGTTGATGGAGTAGCGTTAAGATGCATCTCTTTATTTTCTTGCAACAAATTGTCAACACTCCTATTGTTATCATATCCTACAAAGATTGTGGTATCCTAATTAGCTTGAATGTTTTGAACATTCATGATAGGGATGATTGTCAAAAAGGTGAAACCTTAGAAGTGTAAAATTAAAAAAATCCAAATGAAGATTGATGAAAGACGAGAAAAAAGAAATAGGAGAAATAAGGAAGGCCAAACATTGGGCAATAGTAAATAAGGCTTGCCACTTTCAACCTCTTGTTTCAACTTACTTTTGGCACATTCACTCCTTCACACAATTGATTTAAAGTTGAGGTGACAAGTTGAAAAAACAAGGAATAATTAGTGAGAGTTGAAAAAATAAATGAAATGTAGGCTAAGAATTGAATGAAGATTTTGCAAAGTTCATAAGTTGTAAACCTCAATATTTTACACAATCATTTTGTAATAGAAGTGTGAAAAAAAAATACATAGAAAGGAAAAATAATAATACTTAGAAAATGAAAGTTCTCTTATAGTTGGTGAAAGGTAATCAGAAAAAGAATTTTGAAGCTCTCATGACCCTTCATTCTCCTTCACACCTTTGGAAAACACAAACCATGACCACAACAAAATTATATCTAATGTGAAATGCAAGAGGAGAGAAATCACTTGTCTTCTTTTATGCTTTTGACTTCAAACAAAAAGGGGAATTCAATAACTTTTGGTTATCATCTAAGTAGATTATTAATTCTAAAACATTTCACATTTTTATGATAGAAAAAATTGTTAATTTCTTTTTTCTTAATTTTTTAAAAGTGCTATAATTCATTTATTAACCAATAGGATAATTATTTGATAACTTACCTTTATGCATAACCAACAATTATTATTCCCAAATATTGATAGCCTAATTAGGACCCATTTTTAAAAACAATTGTTTTTAATTTTATGAAAAACATTAGTGACTAACCAACATTGGAACAAACCTTTGAGGTTATTGAGGTGGTTTTTAGGATTCTAACCATGGTTTTCAAAAATAAAATATGTGGTTTGTGGTATGTAAGCAAAATTTTCAACTTAAAACAAATTACAAATAATTATCCATAAAATTGCTAATTATTTCATGAAAACTAAGTCAGTTGTGTAATTTTTTTGAAATAATTAACAAAAAACATTCTTTGATTTTCAAATTTTTTTAAAAATCAAATATAAAAAAATTAATTTTAAAATAATTAAATAATTGGAACTTGCCTTTTTCTATAATCCACATAACCACACAACATCAATACCTAATTGTGGTAAACCCCAACCAAAAGTTCACATAGAATCTCACCATGGTAAACTATCTTGTAAAAACTAGATCGATCTTATATATACATAGATAGGTTGAGTTAGGTAAATAAGTAGATGCATGTAAATGGTTATTAGGTAGGAAAGGGCTAGTGGGCCAATAGGTATATAATAAAAATAACAACTCAAATAATCAATGTGGTTAAGAAACAAGGGGGATGGAAGCCAATGAAAAAATGTTTCCTACCCACCCACCAACCATCCCTCATAGTGCATTAGAAGTTGTTGGTCACTACCCACCACTAATAACCATTATGGCAAAGTCCTTTTGTTCCTAATAGTTTGTGGTGGAAACTCTAGACATTAGTGCCAATTTTTTGATGTCCAAATGCCTAGGATTGATGGTTGAGAATTTTCTTTTGGTTGATCAACTATTAGTTGAAGGTGGGAGGGAGGTTAATTAAAAGGTGGCAAAGTTGATTTCTATTGAAAGTGATTCATAAAGGGGGGAAAAATTTAGTGATGGGAATATTGGTATTGTTTTGTACTTAATTGTTTTTTAGTAGGGAATGTGACTCCAATCTTAACATTTTTGATGTGCTAAGAGAAGTTGAGCTCCAAGCTTGGTAACGTACAATTGACATTATTATTATCTAATTTTTCATATATCTTTTGTCAACCTTTGGTTATGTTATGTTATAAAAAGGTCACCAAATTTCACATTTCCTTCATCTTTCCACTTAGGGGAATGACATAGCTATTAAGGTAAATTAAAAACCTATCAATTGTTAGTTGAAAATTATTTCCAATTAATGTTCACAATAGCACTTAAGAATTTTTATAAGGTTGGTGATAGGTTTAACCTTCATAAGTAAAAGTAATTAGAAGACAAGGAATCCTTAAATGCCTTAAATTTTTAGAAAAATAAACATAGTTAAAACTCAAGGGTGAATTTTATTCTCTTATTCATTATAATTTGGAAAGAAATTGTCCCAATGAAACTAATTCCAAGTGTTAACACAAGCCAAACCCACACCTTTCAAAAATCCTAGTATAAAAATAAACCTACTATATCCTCAAGCTACTATACTCTATAATGAATTTAAACATAATATCTTGGCCTAATGAGGCAAGGCCAAGAAGTCTACATCACATTAAATATTTAATCTACACCACTCCATTTATGTTCTATCTCTCTTGGCAAGTGACATTATTTCGTAAATCTGAGAAAAAAAAACGCTTTCCATCGTCCCACATGCAATTATTCCATAACATTTTTTTGTGGCATGGCTCCACTACACAAGAACCTTGCCTTATTGACCAGTTGTTCTTTCAACAAATATCAAGAAGGTGAAAGCCTAAAGGTGTAAAGAAAAACAAAATCCAAGTCAAGGATTGGTGAAAGGTGAAAATAAGAAATAGGAAAGGTAAGGAAGGTCAAATGTTGGTTGATAGTAAATAGGGCTTGCAACTTGCGACCTCTTGTTTCAACTTGCTTTTCACACATTCATTTTTTCACATTGATTTAAAGTTGAGGTCACAAAGTGAAAAAACAAGGAGCAGTTAGTGATAAATGACCAAAAACATGAAAGGTGGCTTAAGAACTAAATGAAGATTTTGCAAAGGTCATAAGCTGTAAACTTGCATTATTTCATCACATAATCATTTTATCATAAAGGTGACAAAAAAAACACACACACACACAGAAAGTAAAAAAAACAACAAATAGAAAATGAAAGCTCTCTTGTAGTTGGTAGGTGATTGAAAAGAGAACACAAAACCCTTAACCAAATAGTTTTGAAGCTTTCACAACCCCCCATTCTCCTTCACATCTTTGGAAAACACAAACCACGACCATAAATGTTTTTTGTATCAAACATAAAATACAAGAGGTGAGAAATCACTTGTCTTCTTTTATGTGAAAGGTTAGCCACTTTAGTCCAAAAAATGGTGACATATAATAAGTACAACAATATGCGATGAACTTTTTCTTGGTGGTAATCTTTTGGTAATCCTAAAATCAAGTAAAAAACTTTTAGAATGTGCATGACAACTTTTTGTAATTCAAAGTTTATTTTAAATCAAACTTAATCTTGATTCAATGATGGGATTAAAAGGATTGGGTACATTCAGTGTACATCCTATAAGTTGCTTCAAGGAGCAACCATGTGATCCCCCAAGGAAAGAGGGACCTAAGTTGCCCTAGGGAACAACCATGTTCCATGGCGAACAAATTTGTCAAAAATTTTATGTGATTGTAATGTTTTTATATGAATTTTGATTGAAATGCTTTCAATTACGAATGTGTAAGTCTCCTTGATAACTTTCCAATGATAGATTGCAAGCTTATATAAAAAGAACATGAGATGTTTATGATTGCAAAACAATTTGAAACATACATTTCCCTTGGGAATTTGGGCTTTTCCATGAAGAAAGTTCATTGCTCCCCATATGTTTACATATTGTTCATTGAAAACACATATATTATAGTATAAGGGTAGCTTTTAAGAAAATAAATAAATTGTTTGAAGATGCAATATTTTCTTCCTATTATAAAAATTTGTTAATTGCCTTCACAAAATTAAGTTTTTGAAGAAAAATAATTTTTGAAAATTTGGGACATTTAAGAAAATACAATTTAATGTCAAAATTATTAAGGTATTAAACCATATCACAATGATAATAAAGATTTGTGTTATAATAATATGATGTTTATTTTTTCTAAACATAATTTATATTCAAGAAATTTCAATTTATTGTAATTACAATATATTCAAATAAATAATAAAAACTCATCGTGGAGGGAGAATTTAATAATGCCTTCATAGTTATAATATAATGACATAAAACTCAAATTTTTCCAATATTTAACTAGTTAATATTATAAAAATGTTGTTTCATTCACACCCACTATATTTAGGTGGATCAATTGAAAATGTAAGTATTACATAAGGCAATGATTTTGTGGATGTAATATGTACATTAATTAAGGGTACTTCCCAAAATGAATAGCCATTGTGTTAGAAAGCTTTGACCAAACATACATCAAAAAATGCAATACCTTAATTTTGATGTAAATTAATTATAACCAATGAATATGGAAAACAAATTACAATATCCCCATTTACATTATAATTTTTATTGCATAATGTTAGAAATTTAAAATTAATCCAATACTTGAATTGAAAAAATTCTAGCTCATTACAAATTTCACCCATTGGTAATACCTACCTTAGGTTGTTAGAGGTTTTGCCAAAAGGTAAAAATTTAGCCATGAAAAGATAAAAGTTTTGCCAATAGATAAATATTTAACAAAAAATATATAGAAGTTTTGTTGACAAGTAAAGATTTAACCAATAAACAAAGATGTTTTACCAATAAATAGAGGTTTAGCTAAGAGCAAATAAAGGTTTTTGCTAAGAGGTAGAAGTTTCAACAAAAAAATGTAAAGGTTTTGCCAAAAGGTATAGGTTTAATGAAGAAAATATAAAGGTTTTGATAATAGGTAGAGGTTTAATTAATAAAAAATGAAGGTTTTGTTAAAAGATAGAAATTTATTAAAGAAGATATAAAGCTTTTGCCAAGAGATAAAGATTTCACCAAGAAGATATAGAGGTTTTGCCAAAATGTAAAGGTTTACTAAAAACGATATAAAGGTTTTGCCAATAAATGGAGGTTTAACCAATAAGAGATTGAGGTTTCACCAAAAAAATATGAAAGACTTTTTACCGAGAAGTAGAAGTTTAACCAAAAATAAATAAAAATTTTGTCAAAATGTAGAGGTTTAATCAAAAAGTTATCAAAGTTTTGCTAAAAGGTAAAAATTTACCCAAGAATAAATGAAGGTTTTATTAAAAGGCAAATTTTTAGCCAGAAATATATAAAAGTTTTACCTTGAAGTAAAGGTTTATCTAGGAAGAGATAGAGGTTTTGGCAAAAGATAGAAGTTTAGTCAAGAATATATCAAGGTTTTGCTAAAAGGTAAAAGTTTACCCAAGAATAAATGGAGGTTTTGTTAAAAGGCAAATGTTTAGCCAAAAAGATGTAAAAGTTTTACCTTGAAGTAAAGGTTTAACCAAGAAGAGATATAGGTTTTGGCAAAAGATAAAGGTTTAGTAAAGAATATATAAGGGTTTTGCCAAAAAGTAAACATTTAACTAAGAAGAGATAAAGGTTTTGACAAAAGGTAGAAGTTTAGTTAAGAAGATATAAAGTTTTCCTAATAGGTATAAGTTTAACTAAAAAGAGATAGAGGTTTTGGTAAAAGGTAAAGGTTTAGTCAATAAAATATGAAAGTTTTGCCAAGAGGGAAAGGTTTAGCCAAAAAGAAATAAAGGTTTTGGCAAAAAAATAAATTTTAATTAGGAAAATATAAAAGTTTTGCCATGAGGTAAATATTTAACCAAGAAGAAATAGAGGTTTTGCCAAAAGGTAAAGCATTAGTTCAAAAGATTTAAAAGTTTTGTCAAAACATTATTACAAAATGTGGGTGTAGTTCATTAGTCTCCATTCACTAAATTAATGAATTCATTGTTTCCCCACTAATCCCTATTCATTATAACCAATGAATTCATTCAAAATCTAGTGAGATCACTTAGTGTACATGGAGACCTTTTGTTGTAGGTGAAGGTTTAACTAAGAAAAAATAAAGATTGTGTTCAAAAATAAAAGTTTAGCCAAAAAGAGATAGGATAGAGGTTTTGCATAAATACAGAATTTTTGTCAAAAGATAAAGGTTCAACCAAAAATATATAAGGGTTTTGTTAAGAGATAGATATTTAAGTAGGGGAAAATAAAAGGTAGCTAGGTAGGGTGGGTAAATAGGGGGTTTGAACAATAATTTATAGGTAAGGCCAAGATGTAGGTTAACAAGGTAGCTATGTGAGAAGGGTAGATAGGTGGGAGGGGGTAGTATAGAGGTCAGGGTTGGGGGAAAAAATTGCCCCAAAAAAATGACCATAACAAAATAAAAATCAAAGGTCAACATCCAAAAAAAGTTGATTGTAGTGCAATGTGGATTAATGCAAGGTTAGGAATTAGATGAAAAAATGTAGCCCATCCCATGGATAGAATGACCAACTAATGCGTTCATGGGTGTTGATTCATTTTAGGTGTAAATCTCGACCCAAATTTGAAGCAAATTTCCATTCCAACAACACGTCAAGGTGCCATGGGAACTTCTACTGCCCCCAATTTGCACGTGTCTTCTTCAGTTTGAATAATTCAATGAAAAACAAATGGTTTGATTTCAAGATTCCATTTCGAAATGTCTCCACCATTATACTTTTTTTTTACAGGATATCTAAAGCCCATTGTGTTCGAATTTTATCATGTTTTGGCCCAAAGGTGGACGTTTGGCTTAGAGTTTGATTAATTTTCTTAGCCATTTGATTATTTTCCTTAGTTTTGTTTACAACATTTAGAACATGATTTGGATTACCTCATCCTTCAATTGTTGGTATCCCTTAATGCGTGTGCACACATCCCGTCGACCTTATGGGTATCCACTTTTTACGTTTCATTCATGGCAATGAATGCACAAGAACCCATGATGTAGTTTGTGACACCTTTGTTGTCATTGCACGAGATGTTGGTTTCTAGGTGAAAAGAAAATAACTACATGCATTTCCTTCAACCATGTTCAACTCCTTTTGTTGACAAATTGACATCGTGCGCACCAAAGATGACATTTACACCCTAGCTAATGTTGTCATCATCGACCCAATGTGAAATGATTTATTTACTTGATCTTGCAAAACTCAAAGACTTGTTGCCTTTGATGTGGCTTAAGCCAAAGAAAGGAACTATTGTGGTCAACACCCCATTAATCAATTTTTCCTTTAGGAAATTGAAATATATGGATATTTACACAAATAGATTGACATGTTTTCACACAATTGTGCCAATGTGTCACGACCCTAACCTTGGATTTGTGACCAAAGCAAAGGGCTTGCAAGGGTGTGGCCAAGACTAAGTCCGGGAGTCACATTCTCATGCCCTAGGAGTGTAAAAAAGTGTGAGGGAAAGAACCTTCACACCCCCAAGTGAATTCCCATGTTGGGAGTTGGAGTCCTGGTGGACTCCCGAGTGTTCAGAGAGTGATTGCAAGGGTCAAAACCCAATGGATCGAGGAATTCTTTAAATCATTAGAAAGCTATTGAAACTCAAATGTTTAAAATGGGCTCGCATCACCAATTTGAACATCTGAAACACAAGTTATGGCCAAAAGAAGGGCCAGGAGTCAAATTGACAATTTGACTTCCGACCACTAAAAGTCGGGAATCGACCTGATTTCCTTGCGTGGAGGTGGCGTGCGACATAACGTTGGAAAGCTCTTGATAAGGGCTACAACTTTGCTTTAGACCTCATCTCAATCGGAGGCCTACACACAAAGTTACGGGCCCCCAAAGTCGCAGGAGTCCCAACTTTGGCAATAGTCCTGGACAAAAAACCATTTGGATGTGGGCCTCGTGGAAAGACATAAAGTATACTATAAAGGGGAAGGTGGTGGCTTCCCCCAAGTCCGGGCCGTGGTGAGTTTTATGAGTCCGAATTGCCCGTGGTTTGTCTTAGCACCAAAAGTGCTCCAACTATGCACCAACCACCTTGTGTTGGTTTTGTGCAGGTCCGTGTGAGTAGTTGATGCTTGTCACTCTTCTTATTTCTCATCTTGGAGCTCTAGCACGCCCCTCTACCCCTCAAAGTGCTGCAAGTTAGGGAGCGTGCCCCAACCCCTTGTTCTTCTGCTATTTTCACTTCAGATTCACATTTGGAATCTATCAAAGAGCTAGGGGGCGCGTCACAATGTCATTTGGAACTTGAAAGGGCCAGAGGACCTTCATCTTTCTATCTTGCTTAATTTTCTTTGTCCAAAAGTTTCAATCACAGTGCAAAGGATGCAAGCATCTTCCATTTTAAATGAAGCGATAGTTGTAGGTTTACCTACTTCCCAACTTCCACCCTTTCGGAACACACCTCCCCATCATCACCACGGTTGACCTATTGCAAGCGGTTGATTTTTGACATGGAGAAATATAGCCGACCTACTATAGGCAATCAGGTTTTGACATGAAAAGATTTTGACATCTAGTTTAAGCTTACTTGATTTCTTGTAACGTCTCCCTCAACCTTTTTGTTACTCCTTTCTACATTTTCCAAATCTATGATGTGTTTATAAATAAAGTTTTGTAAGGTTTCATCATTAGTGTAAGATTTGGGAGTAAAATTTTGGCTTCAACCTGGAATCATCATTTAATTGACAATAGGAGGCCTACTCTAATCTTTAGACTGTTTTTTTATCAAATTCATTTTTTATCAAATCAGTGAACTAGCCTACGTATTTTACATTGCGTCATTTCTCATGATTTTGTTTGATCTTCCCATCAAGTGCAAAGCCACGGTATTAATTAGTTCATGGGTGCGCTTACATTTTATTTTGTTTTTTGGAAGGGGCAATATTGACTAGCCCATCACCAAATTTGTCGGAACATTGAGCACTCCCCAATAGAAGTACCTCTTTGAACCCCAAGTCGAAAAATAGAAACAAATGTGCTCCTCTATGGGCAATGTTTTCAGTTTACATACATGGGAGTTGAACTTTGGGCAAACCACAAGAGGTAAAATTGAGGTGCTATTGGGAACAATTTGGGAACTTGGGGAACCCTTTTGGGAACCTGATGATAACAGATTGAGAATGCATGGAGAAAAAGGGCAGAACCCAAAAAATTGGTCTCCTCATGAGGCCATGCTGAGCCTCCTCCTTCGCTGCATGAAACTTTTATTTCCAAAACTGTCTGTCACCATTTTTGGCCTGGGCTAATGGCAGGGGCACAAACTGCGGGAAATGAGCTGCTTGTTTATTTTTTGAAGGATACCCAAAATGGGGGTTCTGGGAGAGGGGTTTTCTTGTCAAATTATGAAGAAGTTACTGACTAAGGATGTGATTGCCAAAGTATTTTCCAATGTTTCTTATGTGGTGAAATTTCTTACACTGGAGAAGTTTGTGACATGGCTTTTTAAAAAGTGACCTGAAAACAATGGTAGGGCATCAACTAAGGCCCACTTCAAATAGGGTCCAGGGTCCAAATTCCTAGGAATCAATTTGGACTCATTTTAAGCAAATTGAATCCTAGAGTTGCGCCCTGCGTTGGATCCTAGCTTGCATCTTGGTTCTTCAAATCATGAGCTCTCCTGTTTTTTTTGTTTTTTTTTTGGAACCAATTGATTTTCGCTCCAAAATGGCATGCTATACGCTTAGCCTCAATTTGTCACTTTTTGGTCTTCAACCCTCATCTAAAGGCTGTAGGTTCAATTTAGACCTCTCATCCAATAGCATTGCTCTGTTGTGTTGGATCCTGGACCTTGGACCCTCATTTGAACTGGCCCTGAGACCTTGTCCTCCTAGATGAATTTGAAATATGAACCTTGTAAAATCACTTGCAACCGTGGAAATTATGGTGTGGGCAAAATTTATCACAACCCAGTGCTTGTATTGTTCTTACCCAGGCCCCATAGGTGTGGAGAGTGAGCTTGGGCCAGGATGTTTATAACCCTTTTACAAACTAGCTTTCCAAGTGTCCTTGTTGTGACTTGCATGGCAGTTGCAAGGTTTGCCTAATTTTGGAGCAAAGTTCAATTAAAATAAATATGGACACTACTGCTTGTAAGCAAATGAAGCTAGGCTTTGGTAGTAATGTGGCCCTTCGTTCTGAGAACTTGCTCATTTGAAGCCAATGAGGAGTGACAATGCATGAGAGAAAAATGGTTAGACAAGTGTTGACTCTAAAGTGCACGAGCTGATTGCTGCGGCATTAATTAGATGGGGTGCCTCCCAAGATCAATTTTTCTGTTTTGCTATGAGCCAATTTGATTGGTCCATCACCCCAAAAAAACTGAAACTATGGAAGCTCCCCAAAAGAGAAGGGTCTATTTTGAAGCGTAGAATTCAGTGGACAGTCCACTCTCCACACAAAACACAACTTGGAAAAAAAGACACCTCCCACCACCCACAAGACAAAAAAAGGGAGATTTGGTTCCTAACCCAGTTGCCAAAGATGCTCACCCAATATGGCATTCAGGTGAGGGCTGAAGACTCAAGATAGAGAAAGAGACAATATAGAGAGACAAATATGAGGTCACCAATCATTCTGTTTTTCCTCCATTTTGAGGTCATTCTTATAGCTCTTGATAGCCCTTTCTTTACCTGGGAATCTTAACATTGTTGCTTACCTGGGTAACCCTTTTTTCAACTACAGAAAACATGATGAATCATGGAACTATTCCATACTT
>Ga0116229_10007173_pt1 | contig 17733 bp, 14 predicted proteins | sample S1TSphgellanicum_3_FD_87313 | JGI IMG/M metagenome (GOLD analysis project Ga0116229, IMG submission 87313) | Host-associated microbial communities from peat moss isolated from Minnesota, USA - S1T2_Fc - Sphagnum magellanicum MG | ecosystem: Host-associated > Plants > Peat moss > Unclassified... | reverse complement strand
GCTTTCGCCGCCGCTCTGCTGATGTTGTCGGCTCCGCTGCATGCAGCCGATGGCGGCGACCAGCAGTCGCTGGAAACGCTGCGCAACACCGTCGTAAACCTCCTGCAAGCCCTGGTGGACAGGGGCCTGCTGACACACGAGCAGGCCGCACAGCTGGTCCGGCAGGCCCAGGAGAAGGCTGCCGCGGACGCGAGCGCGAGCGCCGCCAGGAATGCCGGATCGGCCGCCGTGGAGGAGGACGCGGTGCGCGTGCCCTACGTACCGCAGATCATCAAGGATGAGATCAGCAAGCAGGTGGCCGAGGAGGTTCAGCCTGCGGTGGTTGCAAGCGTCGTCAAGCAAGCAAAGGAAGAGAAATGGGGAATTCCCGGCGCGCTGCCCGATTGGCTGTCGCGCGTGCAGGTGTTCGGCGACGTGACGGTGCGCGCCCAGGCGGATATGTACCCTTCGGACAATTCGGTCGATGAGCTGCTGGACTTCAACGCCATCAACCAGGCCGGCGGCATCGGCAAGACAACCTATCCGTTTCTCAACACGACGCAGAATCGCGATCTGCTGCGATTGCGAGCGCGTCTCGGCGTACTGGCCGACCTGACGCCAAACTGGACGGCGGCCATTCGCCTCGCCTCCGGATCGCTGACTGATCCGGGCTCTGAGAGCCAGACCCTTGGAACGTACGCGCAGCGCTACAGCGTCGGGATCGACGAGGCCTATATCCGCTGGGACTCGCGGCCCCCCGGCCAGGTGGCATGGATGAGTGCGGAGGCAGGACGGCTGCTGAACCCGTGGTTTTCCCCGACCGAGCTGGTGTACGCGCGCGATCTGACCTTCGAAGGCGTAGCCGCGACCGGGCGCTGGGCGTTCGGTCCCGAAGCCGGGGCCGATCGCTCCTTGCTCTACCTGACTGGTGGTGGCTTTCCGGTGCTGGAGGTGCCACTCGATAATCCCGAGAATAAATGGTTGGTCGGCGGGCAGGTCGGAACGAACGTTCGCTGGGCCGGCGGCGCGCAACATCTGAAGTTCGCCGGGTCATATTACGACTTCGTCCACGTCACCGGGGAAAGGAATAGCCCTGACTCCACCTTGCTCAATTTCACCGCACCGGCCTTCATCCGCTACGGCAACAGCTACTTCGACATCTCGAACAGCACTACAGACTCAACGGTAAACCTGTTCGCGCTCGCGGCACATTTCCGGCTGGCGGATGTCGCCGCCTCGTACGAGGCGGCGTTCGGGACGCACACCCTGGTCCTCAATGCCGAGGCGGTGCGCAACATCGGTTATCACATCGCGCAGGTTGAGGCGTTGACCTCGCAGATCATGCCCAAGCCGGAAAACATCGGCTATGTCGGCGAAGTCGGGTTTGGCGATGCCGCGGTGGAAGGATTTGGCGATTGGCGCGCGCGCCTGGGTTATCGCTACGTTCGGCGCGACGCCGTGCTCGACGCCTGGACCGATGCGGATTTCCACGGCGGCGGCACCAACGCCCAAGGCTATTATTTCTGGACCGAGCTCGGCCTGGCCAGGAATGTCTGGGTCAGGGTACGTTACCTGAGCGGCAATGAGATCGACGGGCCGCGTTACGGCCTGGACATCGTTCAAGTCGATCTCAACACGCGCTTCTAGCTTCGACCGGAGGATTCGATCGTGCAAATCCCACGCCTAAGAGCCGCCCGCATTCTGGTTGCCGGCACGTTCGTCATTCAGGCCGCATCGGCACAGGTTGAACGCAGCGGCGGCGGTGTCAACGCGCAGCTTGCGCAACAATATCAGCAGGTGCTTGCGGAGCGCCTGCAACTGCAGGCGGACAACAAGAAGCTCAAGAAGGACCTGGAGGATGCCAGCAGGCAGCTACAGGCAGCGACGCTGCAGCTGAAGAGTGCACGGGCGAATGCGAGTGCCGTCCAGGCAGCGCAGGCGGCACTGAGCGCGGCCCAGGCGGCCAGTCAGAGCAACGCGCGCAGTCTCGAGATCATGAAATCGAAATCGGAGGAGCTGGTAGGGCACTTCCGCGACACCGTTGCGACGCTCAAAGGTGTCGAATCCGAGCGCGCACAGCTGAGCCAGCAGCTATTGCAGGCGAGAGCCGCGCTGGATCGATGCGCAGACCGCAATTACCAACTCTACCAGATCAATGGCGAAGTGCTCGATCGCTACCAGCACCAGGGCGTTTTCTCTCATGTAGCGCAGGCGGAGCCATTCACCCGTATCAAACGCACACAGATCGACAACCTGGTGCTCGAAGACCGGCAACGCGTCGAGGAGCTGCGGGTCGAGAAGCAGAAGGCCAACGACAAGGGCGGCGCAGCCGGGGCGGCCGAGGCGGCCCCCCCGCCTTGAGAACAACTTGGCGCGCGGCGCTGGCAGCTTCTGCGAGCTGCATGGCGGCCAGCAGCCTCGCGCTTGCGGGCAGCGTCGGATCCGAAAGCTCGATCGGCGTGCAGACGCAGTACAGCTCGAACCCGGATATGCTCTCCTCGGGCGCGCGCGCCGCCGAATCGGCCGCCCTGCTGGTAGACGTGCCGGCGACCTACAATGGCGATGAACAGACGGTCGATCTCACTACGCGCGCGCGCTTTGCGCAGACGCACGGCGATGTGCCGCTGCTTTCGAATTACCTGTATCTGGACGCCGACTGGCGCCTTGCGGACGAGCGCAACCTGTACACCGCGGCGGCCAGTTGGCATCGCGACTCGACCTTCTACAACGTCTATGAGAGCGCGGCGCTGTTCGGCGTCAATGTGCCCCGGACTGAGGATACCGCCACACTCGGGTGGAAGCGCCAGATCAGTGAGCGCAGCGACCTGCAGCTGACCGGTTCCTGGGACCACGTGTCCTACGACGCAAGCAGCGCCGACGAACTGACCAATTACGATTACGGTCAGGTCTCACTGCAATACGACCTTGCGCTTACCGAACGCTGGCAGGCGAGCGTGGCCGCGGGCTACGGCAACTATGAGCGCCTGGATCATTCCTTCCGCAACGACAACCGCTTTTCCAACCTGTCACTGGATCGGTCGCTCAACGAACGCTGGTCGTTAGAGCTTGTACTGGGCTACTCCTACCAGCACTCCCACAGCCTGCAGGCCAGCCTCTATTGCCCCGCCCAGTCGGTACTGCTGTGCGAACTTTTTCCGCAACTACTGCAGATCATCACGGTGCCGGTGCGCTCATCCGGTGGTTCGGGCGACGGCTCCGTGAACCTGACGCGCCGGTATGAGCGCGCGACGCTGGGTCTTGCGGCCTCGCGTGCCATTCAGCCCAGTGGCCTGGGGGCGCTGCTGACGCAGGACGACGCCAGCCTTGCAGGGCGCCTGAACTGGACAGAGCGCTGGGACCTCGCCGCCACGCTGCACGCCTCGCGCATCATCGATCCGCTGCATCAACTGCAACTGGGTCGGCGCCACTATGAGGACCTGGATCTGAGCGCGATCTGGCAGTGGACCGAGCACTGGACGCTGAATATCGGTACCAACCTGAACCTGCAGCACATCCAGTACGCCAGCACGCAGCAGGGTGGCGTGCTGCGGGCGGCGGGCGCGACGCTGTCGGTCAGCGTCGCCAGGCAGTTCGGGCGCATTCGCCTGAAGTGATGTAAATCACTACATCCGTACCCGAAAAGAACTTATTTGTATGACCAGCTTGCAAACAAAAGTTAAAAAATATATCACCAGCCTGATGCCGTATCGGGCGCACGCTATGCACCACACTAGGCAACCAGATTGGTAACGCCGGACACTACAGATCGATAGAAGCTTTGACTGCGCATCAGGTAGCCACTGCGACGGGTGGCAGCCTGTAGAACGTTGCGCCCGGTAGACGGGAGGCGGGCGCTTCGAACAGCAGCCTGCCTGGGGGTGCTGGCGTCAATTTGTCATAAACCGTTCAAGACCCTGACACGGGTTTACATGAGCATGTGCCCGCTACGAAGCGAAGTGCGCTCATGTCAAAACCACCCGCAGAGGTCTCCAGGAATGAATGACTACAGTCGAACCGGGGTAGACAGTCGCAAGCAGGCCATTTCCATTCGAATGAGCCGCAGCGACGTCCGCCATATCAAGCGATTGGCGCAGCGGCTCGGGGCGCGCGATTCCGACGTCATCCGATTTGCCATCAAGCTGATGCTGGCGAAGCTGACGCCGCTGCAGGACCCACAGGTGCGCGGTAGAAGCCTGGTCCCGGTATTCCTGGAGTGCGCCCCGGAGTTGATGCGTCACTTTGAGCTCGACGCCGGTCGCCTGTCGGCAATCGTCAACGAAGGCGTGGAGGAGGATCGACGCGTCGAGCCGGATGACATCCAGCTCATCGCGATGAGCGGCATCCAGCGCTCGTACCTGCAACTGCGGGTGCCGTCGCTGCGCGGCGGGCACGCCGCCAACGGGCCCGCGGGCGATCACGCCGTCGGCCAGAACGGTGACAGAAACGGCAGTAGCGCGGGTCAGGGCGGCGACGATGCCGACTCGATCGAGCAGTCGCTACGCCGTTACCTGTTCGACAAGTACCTGCATACCAATGGCACGGGTAACCGGGCGGGCAGCGGATCATGAGCGCCAGGGCGATATGGACGCTGCTATCGGCGTTGGCACTGGCGGTTGCCAACGCCGGCGCCCAGGCTTCGCAGCTGGTGTCGAATTCCGACACTTCCGTGCTGGCAAGCCAGTCGCTGCTGCTGCAGCAATCGGGTGCCAACGCCACGACGCTGGCAATCCCGGGGGCTGGTGAGCTGTTTGTGACGCTGAGCGACCTGAAGTTTCCGACTTCCTTCGCGTCGCTGGAATATGCGGTAACCGATGCCGACGGGACCTTGATTCCGCTCACCAACGCCGGCACCGAGATGACATTGGACCTCACCGCGCCGACGACGCTGTATGCCGACGTATTTGCGACGCTAGGGGGCAACGTCGGCCTCTACAACTTCACGGCAACCTTCGTCTCCTCCGCCCCGGTGCCGCTGCCGGACAGCGCACTGTCGTTTGCCGGCGGCGCCGTGCTGCTGGTGCTGGTGGCCCTGTGCGCCGATTGCTTTGCGCAGAGGCGCGACCGCGCTCACCAACACGCGTTTGTCACAACTCCCATGGCTTAATACGTTCGGTGCCGTTGGCGGGGTCGGCTCATCAGCGACGCGCGGCTGCGGCCGCACGGGGTGTCTTCAGCAGCACGGTTGTATTACGAATGAATTACCAAACGCGCACGCTATTGTCAGTGCTGCTGGCACTGACTGCCTGGGCGGGCAGCGCCAGCTTGCGCGCCGATGAGAATTACGCACTGCAGCCCGGCGACATGCTCACAATTTCGGTCTGGAAAGAGCCGGACCTGAGCAGTGACATCCTGATCCGGCCCGACGGTGGCATCACGATGCCGCTGGCCGGGGAAATCGTCGCAGCCGGCCAGACGGTGGAGGCCGTGCGCATCGCGATCGATGCGCGGCTGCGGAAATTCATTCCGGACCCGTCGGTGACCGTGATGGTGAAGCAGACCATGGGCAACCAGATATTCGTCATCGGCAAGGTCAACAGACCCGGGCAATACCCGCTCAATCGCCCGGTGGATGTCATGCAGGCGCTGAGCATTGCCGGGGGCACTACGCCGTTCGCTGCTCTGAACGACATCCGGGTGCTGCGCCGATCAGGCGCGCAGCAGATCACGATGACGTTCCGCTACTCCGACATCGAGCATGGCCGCAAGCTTGCGCAAAACATCCTGTTGCAAAGCGGCGACACGGTGGTCGTGCCGTGAGCAGCCAGGCGCCGGCTGGCGCCTACGCGCCCGCCCGCTATCTGGACGATGCCACCCGGAAACCCGCCGCCACCCTCGCGGACCGCTGGTCGGCGGTCAAGCGCAGACGTTGGCCGGCATTCTGGGTATCGCTGGCTGTGCTGCTGCTGTCGGTCGCCGGCGCCATCTTATGGCCATCGACCTATCGCTCCACCGGCACGATCCTGATCGAGCAGCAGGAACTGCCCGCCGACCTGGTGCAATCGACTATCACCAGCTATGCCGACCAGCGCATCCAGGTCATCAGCCAGCGCGTCATGACAACCGACAACCTGCTGCGAATCATCGATCACTATGACCTGTACCCGAAGCTGCGCAAGAACGAACCAAGAGAGGTGCTGCTGGCGAAAATGCGCAAGGACATCAGCTTCCAGATGATCAGCGCCGATGTGATGGATCCGCGGCAGGGGCGCGCCACCAAGGCCAACATAGCCTTCTCCCTCAGCTATTCCAGTCGCTCGGCAGACACGGCGGCGCGCGTTGCCAACGAGCTGGTATCGCTGTACCTGGATGAGAACGTCAGGAGCCGCAAGCAGCTCTCGGCCAATGCCGAGAGTTTCCTGAACGATGAGGCGAACCGGCTGGAAGGTACCATCGCGCGACTGGAGGCCGAGCTCGCCGAATTCAAGGACAAGCACATCAATACACTGCCCGATCAGGCACTCATCAACAAGGAAACGCTGATCCGGGCGCAGGACGAACTGCGCGACGTCGACACGGAGTTGCGCAGCCTGGAGCAGCAATCGACCTACCTGGATGCGCAGCTGGCTCAGCTGGCCCCGAGTTCGCAGGTCTATACCTCGACCGGTGAGCGGGTGCTGTCGCCTCAGGATCGCCTGAAGTTCCTGCGTACCGAATATGCACGCGTGAGCGGTATCTATTCCCCGAATCATCCGGACGTGCAACGGATGAAGCGAGAGATCGAGGGCCTGGAAAACAGTGCCGGCCAGGTTGATTCCAGCAACGACCTGCGCCGCCAGTTGCAGGACGCCAGTACAAAGCTCGCGCTGCTGCAGCAGCGATATGCGCCCGACCATCCCGATGTCATTCGCCTGCAGAGACAGATCGATGCGCTGAACCAGAGCGTTGGCGAAACGCCGGCGAGGCTGGCGGACAATCCCGTTGCACGCCCGGATAATCCGGCGTACATCCAGGTCAAGGCACAGCTCGAGGCTAACGCATCCGAACGCGCCTCGCTGACGCAGAAGCGTGCCGCCGTACAGGAGAAGATTACCGACCTGGAGCGCCGACTGGAGGCTGCGCCCGCGGTGCAGCGCGACTTCGATGCGCTGGCGCGGCAACTCGAGGACCAGCAGATCCAGTATCGCCAGGTACGCCAGAAGCAGATGGGCGCCAAGCTCTCGGAAAATCTCGAAGACGAGCAGAAAGGCGAGCGTTTCACACTCATCGACCCGCCATTGCCGCCGCAGCAACCTTTCAGCCCGAACCGCTCGCTGCTGCTGCTGCTGGGGTCGACCCTGGCATTGGCAGCCGGCCTCGGAACGGTTGGGCTGCTGGAAATTGGTGACCATAGCGTGCGCAACCGGCGCGAACTGGAACTGCTGCTGGCGGTACCGCCGCTGGCGATACTGCCGGTAGTGTTGACGCGCGCGGAGCTGGCAAGGACGCGCCGGCAGCGGCGACTGACGGTGCTGGGGACCGTGAGTGCATTCGCGCTCGCGCTGGTACTGACGCATCTCTTCTATCGACCGCTGGATGTCCTGTGGGTGGTCGCCATGCGAAAGCTCGGCGGCTAGATCGACCATGGACGCCATCATCCGCAACATCGATCCCGCCCGACTGGAGCGCGAACGGCGGCCCGATTCCGATAGTGGCGGCATTCACGCCAGTGTGCCGACGACCGGTACGACAGGCTTCAGCGATACGTTCCTGTTCATGCACCGCATGATCACGCTCGATGAAGCGCAGCGCGAACGCGAGCGCATCCTGCCTCCCGGCGCGACCGGTCCAACCGGCGGCCCATACAAACTGCTGCGCACACAGGTGCTGCAGCGCCTGTCGCAACTCAGTGCCAACAGTGTAGCCATCCTGAGCGCCTCCAGCGGCGAAGGCAAGACGCTCACGGCGATCAACCTTGCCATCGCAGTCGCTGCGGACATCGGCCACACGGCGCTGCTGGTCGATCTCGACCTGCGTCATCCCAGCATTGCGCGTCGCCTGGGGTTTCAGCCCACTACAGGCATCGAGGACTGCCTGCAGGGCCGGCGGCCAGTATTCGAGCCGATGGTGAAGATTGAGGGATATGAACGGCTGACGGTACTGCCGGCTCGTGCCGGGATCGGCCAATCCTCAGAGCTGCTCGCCACGCAACGCACGGCGGAACTGATGCAGGAACTGCGTGCGCGTTATCACAACCGCGTGATCATTTTCGACCTGCCGCCGGTGCTGGAGGCGGATGATGCGCTGACGTTCTCGCGTCAGGTGCAGTGCGGGCTGTTCGTGGTGGCCGAAGGCAGGAGCGAGCGTGAGGCGATTACTCGCAGCCTGGCGCTACTGGAAAAGCTGCCGATCATCGGTACGGTACTGAACCGCTCGCAATGCGCATACTGATATTGAGCGACTGGTTGCCGCCGGACTTCGGTGCCGTCGGGCAGTACGCCCTGCGATCTGCGCGTGAGCTGGCCGACGCCGGGCACGAGGTCACGCTGGTCGGGCTCACCGCAGCGCGCAGCAGCGAAGTTCGTGAGCGCCGAGGAGCAGGGCAACTCGTCCTCAAGCGCGTATCTCGTCCGAACTACGACAAGCAGTCACTTGTCCGACGCGCACTGTGGACGATGCAGACCAACCTGATTCTGATGTGGCAGGGCCGCGGCGATCTGCGTCGGACAGACGAGATTCGATTCAGTGGATCGCCTCCCTACATGCTCCATGTCGTGATGCCGCTGGCGACGCTGCTTGGCCGCAGGACGTGCTACCGCATCACGGACTTTCACCCGGAATGCCTGATGGCTACGTACGAGAGCGTGCCACGATGGTTATCGGTGTTGCACGCCCTTACGCGGTTCTGGCGCCGGCGCGTCGATGTCATTGAGGTGCTCGGAGAGGATCAGCGATTGATCTGCCTGAACGATGGCATACGGCCGCAACGCCTGCAGCTGGTGCGTGATTCTTCACCGGTGCGTATTACAAGCCAGGATCAGGGGAGCGCGCCGCCCCAATCGCTGATCGGACGGAAAATCATCCTTTATTCCGGCAACTGGGGCGTGGCGCATGACCATGAGACCTTCGTAGCCGGAATGGCTCAGATCGCAGCGCGCGGTCCAGCCGGCGTCGGCGTTTGGCTGAATGCCACCGGTAGCCGGGTGGAGCTGGTGCATCGATCCCTGCTGGCCGCGGGTATCGTCGTGGCGCGTAGCGCTCCGGTACCGCTGGCCGACCTAGCCGGTGTCCTGCTGGCAGCGGATCTGCACCTCATCTGCCTGCGTGATTCGTTCGTCGGCTTCGTGCTGCCCTCCAAAGTCTATGCCTGCATAGCGTCTGGCCGTCCTATTCTCTTCATTGGCAGCGAGCGCTCGGATGTGCACGCCCTGTGTGCCGAAGCCGCTGCGAGCGGCCAGCTGGCTTATCGACGCGTCGATGTCGGCGATGTCGAGGGTGTGACCCGGGGAATCGAAGCTATTCTGGCCGATGATCGCGAGTGGCGCCGGCCACGATGCCGACCTATGGTGCGGACGTGATATCTGCGGCGGACGTGATGTCTCCGTTGGATGCCCGCGTGAACCGGGGTCGTTGCCCGCGCGGAGTCGCCGGCGAGCCAGCCACCACCGACCACGCCGCAACGTCACGGGTCACAGTCGAGCGCGCGCCGACCACGGCTCCGCAGCCAATGAGAACACCGGGGCCAACGAACGCGTCGGCGGCCACCCAGGCGTCCGCCGCAATCACGATGGGAGCGGTCACCAAGGGCATTCGAGGATCACGATAATCGTGGCTCGCGGAGCACAGGTAACAGTATTGGCTGACCGTCGCGTACGCGCCAATCGTTATTTGCGCCACCGAGTAGCAGTCGACATGATCAGAGAGGCAACTCGCGGTTTCCATCGTCAGATTCCACGGCGCCCAAATCCTGGCCGCCGGGTATGGGTGCGCGCCGCGCGCAACCCGTGCACCAAACAATCGCAGCAGTATCCTGCGCCACGCGTGAAGCGGCCGGGGACTGGGCCGGTACAATACCAGCCACGCAAGAGCCCACAGCACGCGCAGGGCGCGATTGGCGCCGGTGACTCGAGCGCGTTGCAATGCGTACGAGCGACTCATGCCGCGACCGCATCGTACCCCAGGGCCACCTTGAGGATTGCCGTCATTCGGTTCTCGAAGGTATGCTCCCGATGAGCGCGAAGTTGACCCTGGCGCGCAATGCGGGCCGCCAGATCCGGGTGATCCAGATAGTGCCGGATCAGCTCTACGAGTTGGGACGTAGACGTGAAGCTGACTAGTTCGCTGCCTACCTCGAAGTGCTCTGACAGCACCGGCACGTCGGTTATGAGTTGGAAGCCCCCGCAACCGGCAAGCTCGAAGGCACGGCAATTCAATGCGTTGACTTCGCCATAATGCAGGTTGTTCAGGCATATCTTGGCGCCCGCTACGGCGCGCGCCTTGTCGTCGGCAAACACGGCCTTGCCGATGTATGGCTGCGGCAGGCGATATAGCAGCCAGTCCGGCCGAAGCCCCCAGATCTTAATGTCGAATTCAGACAGTTGCCGCAGAATCTCCTGCCTGTAGTAGTACAGGGTCCCGGCTATCATGATGTCGCACTCGTAGGTGCGTCGATCCTCGCCAGTAAGCTGAAAGGGCCGATGCACGCGAGGATTGCAGGCTTCGGGCAAGTAGAAGAATGGGGTCGCCCTGATCATTCTCGAGAACAGGTCTTGCAGGTACCTGTCCTTCACGAATACGGCGTCGTATTCGCAGCCGAGCAGGTACTGCCTTCCGATCGTGATCATCGAATCCTGGCACCAGCAGACAATGGTCGCCTTGTTGACCGCGCGCAGACGCCGCACGGTCTTGGGAGAAAGCTGGTTTCCAAGGAGCACCAGGATCAGGGTGGGTTCAAACTGCTGGACGAAGCGCAGCAGGCGCGTTTCGAAAAGCCGCTCGGGTTCCCGCAGCAGCGCGCCCGCGAGCTTATGTGAGGCGAGTCGGATCAGCCTGGGCGCGTTGGCCGGGACAATGCGGGTGTCGAAGAGATCGGCCGCACACCCGAGATTCCGCAGCGATTCCAGCACGTGCCATTCGAGCGAATCCTGGGAGCGAGTCGCGCCGATCACCAGGACGCGTGGTGCCGGAGAGGCTGGGTGCTTGACTTGGGGCGACATTCATCCCTCGACTTGAGCCTAACAGTGTAATAACCGTCGCTGTCAGGCGTCGGACCATTGCCGGCCGATGTTGCTCCGGGTAACAACGTCTTCGATCGCCCGCGCGCAGGCTTCGGGCGACCATGCCGCAATCATGCTTCGTGCGCGCTCGCCCATCTGTTGCAGCGCGCCTGCTCCCATGGCCACGGCGGTCTGAAGCACCCGATGCAGGTCGCTCAGATCTCCCGATTCGAATATCCAGCCGGTCGCTGACGGCTGAATGAGATCCCGGGCGCCTCCCACGCGCGAACTCGCGATCACTGGCCGCCCGCTGGCCATGGCTTCGTTCATCGCCAGTCCCCAGGTCTCGCTGTTCGAGGGTAGGATATAGATCTCGCCCAGGCGATAGACCACGGGCATATCCCGCTGGTTCTGAAATGGTAGAAAGTGGACATTGGCCAACCCGCGCGCCCGCTCCCGGAGGACGCCGTCCAACTCGCCGGCGCCGACGAAAATCAGGTGACCGCGTCCCTGCAGGGCGTTGAACGCTTCGAGCAGCAGTAGCGGCTCCTTGAGCGGCTGGAACTTGGCGGCGAAAACAACCGCGACTGCGTCGGCGGGGATGCCCAATTGTGTGCGCCATCGCTGCGCGCGCTGCGAGTGTTCGCCGCCAGGATCCGCGAATCGATGCGTGTCGACCGAGTGCGGAGCAAAGGCGATGCGCTCGGGAGGTACGCCACTCCATGCATAATAATCCCGATTGTTCTTGCCGACAGCGATGGCGCAATCCACGTGGGAATAGACCCAGCGCAGGAACACCCTGCGCGCCGCAGCGCGTAGCGCGTTGCGGGGATTCAGCAGGGTGGAGTCGCCGCGAAACAGTACCGGTATTCGGCCGCTGAAATGCAGCAGCGCATGCAGATGGGAGTACAGGCTCCAGCCATAGATCAGCACGGCGTCAGCGTCCCAGGCGCGGATGCTCCTGATAAGCTGTGGGTTCCGGATACCGTAGAAATGATCCGATCCAGGACGTTTCGCAACGTTCGGAACGAACTGGTGTTCGTAGCCATCCAGCAGCGGGACATCCCAGGCAATGTTTGTGCCGAATCCGGGATCAAACACCGACCCTACCGCGGTTTGCGACCAGGTGAAGAAAACCCTCAGGCTCACGACGGCTGAACGCGCCAGCGCCCGGAACACCGGAGCGTAGTACTGGATCGGATGAGTGGAAACGATGGCGAGTCGAACTCGCTGGTGCGACGGCTTCTGGGAGGTTGGCACAGCGTAGGAATTATAGTGCGTACTGCACGCGCTGGATTACGCCTCGACGATAGCGGAAAAAAAAATGCGCGGGTAATATCGCTGTAACCTTGTGTCCATAGGCTTACGCTCCGCCTCCGAGAAGTGTTCATGAGCCAGCCTTGAGCGAGCGGCGGAAAAGTGCCGTTCTGGGAATGCTATTTGGCTACGCGAGTCTGCTCATTTCGCTGGCCCGCAATATTCTGTTCGTGCCTTTCTACCTGCATCGGATTCCACTCGCTGAATATGGCGCGTGGCTCGCAACCGGCGGTGCATTGGCATTGATACTGATCAATGATTACGGCGTCGCAGGCGTCGTCACGCAACGCATGTCCGCAAACTTCGGTGCTGGCAGGCACGATGCGCTTGGAATACTGGCCGGATCGGCCGTGGCGATCGGCGTGCTGATGGCCATGGCGCTATCGGCCCTTAGCCTGGCATGCCTGCCATTACTGCCGCGTTTCGAGGCTCTGAGCGGGACGCAGAACCACATCATCGTGCAGTGCTTCATGGCCGCGATCGCGGCGAACGGACTGGGAGTCATCGGCGCCACCGCAACCAGTGTGATTCGCAGCCTTCAGAAAGTGATATTGAATGGACTCATTGCCGTTGGCTCTGAGTTGGCGAACGTCGCGGTGATCCTGCTGGGATTGTTCGCAGGGTGGGGTCTTTATGCGATTGCCGCCGGAGCCCTGGTGCGCTCGCTGATCATCGCGTCTGGCGGCCTTGTCGGCGTCTGGCACGCGTGCGTGCGCGGGCTGAAAACGAAGGTCGAGATTCGCGGAAACGCGGTGCGGGACCTGTTCGCCGAGTCGAGTCGCTTCTTCCTTACAGCGATCGCGATGAAACTGCAGTCTCAGGCTAACGTGTTCTTTGTCGGTGCGATCCTCGGGCCGACGAACGCGGCGATCTACAGCCTGACCGTGCGTGCCCACGAAACCGTTATCATGCTCATCAGCGCCATTAACGGATCTCTAATACCGTCGATGACGCATCTGTTCGGGTCCGGCAATAGCGAGCGATTTCGGGCAGTAATATTGCGGCTGCTGGTTTCGATCATGGCCCTGACGGCCATGGCGATGACGGTAACCGTGGTGCTCAATCCGGGCTTCCTGCGGCTATGGGTCGGGTCATCCGTTTTTGGCGGCCAGGGCGTCTCCATATTGATGGCCGCGGCGCTGTTCCTCGCCTCGACCGGCGCGGTCGCTTATGACGCGTTGCTGGCGCAGGGCAGGTTCGGCCTGGTATCGAGAGTTTTCGCGCTCTCCAGCCTGCTGCAGGTGCTCCTGCTGGTATTGCTGCTGCGCTTGGGCATTGCGTGTGCGCCGGTCGCGACGATGATCTCAACCGGATTCTGGGGGTGCGCATTCTGGAGCAGCGTACGCTCGGACATCGGCATCACCAGAGGCGACTTGCGCCAGTTGCTTGCCGACCTCGCGCTGTTCGTCTCGATCAGCGCCGCTGTCGCGACCGTCTTCGTTACATTCTACCCGGACTGCAATTCCTGGACTGCGCTGGTCGTGGAAGGTTCGTTGTGCTCGGGTTGCCTGTGCGCCGGATACCTGCTGTTCAGTGCCAGGCTGCGAAAAATCGCGCTGCAGGAAATCGGGACGACACTGAACGTTTTCCGCACCGCCTAGTCGCCAGGATTTCAACAGGCATGTCGATCATTGGTTCCCTCAGGTTCATGGCGACTCACCCCCTGACGAGGGACACGCCGCTGCGCAATGTTGCGCGCTTGATCCGTTGGCAGATTGGCAGCCGGCTTGCGCCTGGTGCCATCGTGTACGAGTGGATAAACGGCTCGAAATTCCTGGTGACAGCGGGCGAAGCGGGACTTACCGGAAATATCTATGCAGGGCTGCACGAATTCCCGGAGATGGGGTATCTGCTCCACGTGCTGCGCGATGACGACCTGTTCGTCGATGTCGGTGCAAATGTTGGCGCCTACTCGATCCTCGCCTGTGCTGCGGCCGGCGCCCGGGGCGTTGCCATTGAGCCGATTCCGTCCACCTATGAGAGGCTGATCGAGAATATCCGGATCAATCACCTGGAAAACCGTGTAAGGTGCCTGAACGTAGGCATAGGTCGCGACATCGGATGGGGATCATTCACGAACGACAGGGAAACGGCAAACCACGTTGTCGCCGAATCTGAGCGCGGCGCCAACGTGGTAGCGGCGGCTATACGCACGCTGGATGACGTCGTTGGAAGCGACATACCATCAGTGATCAAGATCGATGTCGAAGGTTACGAAACGCCGGTATTGGAGGGAGCGGTGGAAATACTGCGTAATCCGGGCTTGCATTCGGTGATCATGGAGATCAACGGCAGCGGCGATCGCTACGGGTATGATGAGTCGCACATCATCGAATTGATGCTGGATCTCGGTTTCCGAAGCTGCTCCTATAATCCCCTGGGCCGGTCCCTGGCAGAACTCCCAGGCAGGAATATGCACTCGGATAACACGCTGTTCGTTCGTGACCGGGCATTGGTCGCGGAACTACTCGCCAGTTCCCGCCGAGTGGCAATCCTCGACAAGGAGTTCTGAGACCGCCGCGGTCAGGCTGTACCCAACGCATCAGGTCTCAGCGCATCAAGTTGGGATGCAAAAGCCGTGGTCCGGCCGGTGTCGCGTCCGCGGCAGGCTGGCACGGCCGCAATCGCGGTATGCGCGCCAACGACCAGTGCAGGATTGCAATGACAAGCATCGAGCGCATCCAGGAGACATACTGGGTTGCAAGCTCCCCTTCCGCCGCCAGAATCAGCAGCCGGACGGTAACGACGATCACCAGCAGTCGGGTGATCGTGGCGGCCTCGGCCATATTGAATGTCCGGCCGACAGCTCCGAGCAGAAGTCCGATCAGCGCCATGCCGATCAGAACACCCGGGGCGCCGAAATTCCAGTACAGTTCGCCCAGATGCGAGGGCGAGATATAAGTGTCGGCGGACTCGGACAGGCTGAATTCCTTGTTCAGGAGCCGGCCGGTTTCGATCGAAGGCTTATCCGGCCAGATCAATCGAGGTATGAATGCCGTGACCAGCGGCGACAGGGTATAGCCGTGCTGGAACGGTACCGTAACGCCGGTTCCCTTGACGATCAGGTCGACGTTGCCCTTGAGGGTCAGGCGTTCCAGAGCCGTTTGTGCCCGTTCGTTTCCAGAGTTCACCCGCTTGCTGGCCGCCAGCACCTGTTTGAATATCTGCTCGACGTTTTCGCTGGCCGTGGTTGAATTGGCGCCTTGTTCGCTGCGCACGACACGATTGGCCTGCAGCAGCGGAAAGCCGACGACGACAATCACGAGCATCAGCGCAACCCAAGCCTTCGGTACCCGATTATTCACCAGCAGGTTCGTCAACACCACCAGCACGCCGCCGACCAGGGCCTCCGACTTGAAATCGATGACAAAGCCGAAAAATAGCTGGAACAGCACTGCCCCGATGACCAGCGGTACCATGTAGGGACGCCGGTATCGGCACTGCGCATAGGCGAGAATCAGGATGGAGAGCGGCTGTGCCATCCGCGCCAGGATATAGATATCGGTCTCGAGACCGCCGAGGCTCTCGAGACCGCGCCTGACAGCTTCGCTGCCCGGCTCTGCGATGATATGTACGCTGAACTGCCACGCGAGCCGCGTGCAGACTATCCACAAGCCGATTCCCACCAGTACCAGGGTGCGTTCCGGCCAATCCTTCGGCGGAACTCCATGGCGCACCGGCGCCAGAGTGCGGCAGGCGAGCCGATAGCCGAGTTGAGCCAACGCGCCGCCTGCAAGGATGACCAGTTCAGTGCTGGTCAACGCACCGTCGATCGCGTACGCGATACCTGCGGTGCCACCGGCGCTATCTGTAGCATCGGGGCCATCGGAGCCAAGCAGCAGGTGCTGGAAATCCAGCGCGCCGTACATCAGGAAAAAATCCGCCGAGAACAGGCACAACAGGCCGTATGGGCCGTTTACCGTGCGCGCTTCCATGATCGGCGTTGTACAGAGCGCGAACAGCAGGATCACGTACAACGGATGGACTTCGACCGGGTTATTGAGTGCGTAGCCGAGCAGGACCGCGCCTGTGAACACCGCATTGACAAGGAAGTACGATGTAGTCCGTTTCATGACTGTATCGTCATCTTGCCGCACATTCGCAGGACGATCCGCTGCCTCCCGGGCAGACCCGGACCGTGTCGTGCTCGTGGGTATCGATTGCCCTGCGAGCGGCCGGACAGGCGTTGGCGTACAGCACCGTGCGCCAGGCCAGTTCCGAACCTGCCAGGCTGATACCGGTGCGCGCATGCCAGCGGTCGCCATTGCAGGCCGTGGCAGGCGCCGCATCCAGGCCGAGCAGAGTGTTGTGGTGAATCAGGGCATTATCGGCCACGGGCCAGCGATAGGGAGGCGGTCCTGCGTACCAGGTGGACGTCAGCGAGATAGCGCCGCCGCGCCAGCTGTCGGCGCGATCTATGGTGTTGTGCGATATCGATACGCCGATGCCTACGTTCGGGGGCGGTGATTGCGTGGTCGGACCCGCGGCCAGGGAACCGTGGATGCCGGAGGAACTACAGTCGTCCGACCAGTCGTATTCGCCGTCGATGACATTGTCGCGGATTTCCAGGAAGTCGATGTAGCTGGTTTCGCGGTTGCAGACGGCGCACAGGTCCTGCTCGGCGTTGTAGTGCAGACGAAAGCTGATGCCGTCGGTGTCGAATTGCCGGTTGCCCTCGATAACCGAGTCGGCGTTCTGCGACCAGAAACCGATCAAGCCCCCCCGGTTGCCGCTGCGATTGCTCTTGAGGCACAGCGGCTTGCGATGATCGACGGTGTTGGCGACCGTGTAGACCTGCCAATACTCACGGCCAACGCCTACCCGGGTGTCGCCCGGCATCGGCAACACATCCCAATCGGGAGCTACCCTGAACGTCACGACGCCTTGGTCGGGATTCTGGTTGTAGTCGCGGATCTTGCGAACCTGTCCCAAACCCGGGCCGGCTACGACCTGAATCCAGTGCCCGTCATAGTAATCCGGGAGCAGGACATCCTGGTCGTTCTGCCGCGCCGCCAGTGGTCCGGCCATGGTGACGCTATCGGGCGTCGCCGCGACCACGGTCTGCGCCCCGGGCAGCGCAAATGTATTGGCGTTGTTATCGTATGAGATCGCCTCGCCGTCGCCGTCCTTATCGCCGGTGCAGGTCGCGACATTATCAGACACCAACAGCATCTCGTGATTGCCATCCATGTGCCAGAAGAAGGCGGCACGCCAGCCGCGTGCGTCGTCGTCGGCGTTCAGGTATTCGGTGGACGTGCCATCGGCGATGTTACTGCTGAAGTCCACCCGCCGCGAGGCTCCGATT
>Ga0116229_10007172_pt1 | contig 17736 bp, 10 predicted proteins | sample S1TSphgellanicum_3_FD_87313 | JGI IMG/M metagenome (GOLD analysis project Ga0116229, IMG submission 87313) | Host-associated microbial communities from peat moss isolated from Minnesota, USA - S1T2_Fc - Sphagnum magellanicum MG | ecosystem: Host-associated > Plants > Peat moss > Unclassified... | reverse complement strand
TGTTTTTTGTTTTTTGGTTGGTTGGGTGTTGGGGGGGGAAAATTTTTGGTTTTTTTTTTTTTTTTTTTTTTTGGTAAAAGATGGGAGGAGCAGGAATCACAGAGGAGATGATCAGGCGACGATCTGAGCATAATGAATGTGTTCTCTACACTCTAGAGGTAACATAAACTCTCTCTTTGTATTTTTTTTCCCCTTCTCCTCCAGATTTATATACTATTTTTGTGCATTCAAACTCTCACCGGTTTTGTGAAGATGAGGTACATCGGTGTTGTTGCAACATGTTTGAGTCTTGCTTGACCTGTCTTGGTATGGCACTGACATTGTAGAGGAGGAAATAAAATGTTGGGGAGAGGGGAGGGGAGTTGGGGTGACACAGGAGCTGGTATTGCAGGAGGAAGGAATTGAAAGGATTGATACTCTTGGTATCTTATGCCCGCACCTTCGCATTTTGTATATGCCCAACAATCTTATCGCCTGTCTTGGTATGCATGTATAGACGATGCTGCTGCCTTTTCCTCTCTTTGTTTATATGCAATCTCTGACAAACATGTGAAACCAAATCTCTTACAAGTGAAATTGCCCTATTGATATGTGTTTTGTTTGTTTCTTGACATGGTTGAACACTTGTTGTTTCTCTCTCTCTGTTGTGTGACCAAAGAAACTTGGGTCTTTCTGTATGGCCTTGAATTATAGATCCCATCAGAAAGGTGGGGACACAACACGCATGGAAAACAAAGCTTGTAGAGAGGCTCTTGATTTGTCTAGCTTTGATCAACATCTTTGAGAATTTAGTAAACAATGTGAAGCCTCTTCTCTACATGCTAAAGACACAGAAGGAAGGCTCCAACTTTGTAATAAATAGTTTTTTGTATTGTAGATTATATGCAAGAGGATGTCAAAGGTATGGTGTGTCCACCTCTCAAAGTAAACTGGAATTACAAACCTCATATTTTGTATTTATAGACCATGGTGCTCTTTCAATCCTTATGATTGTTATATTGGTGTGTTGCTTTTGTTCCTCTAACAGAAAATATGAACCGCTTGAAGGAGCTACAGTATCTTAATTTGGCAATGAACAACATTGTGAAGGTGTGTGTTCCCTACCATTTGCTATGTTGACGTTCATCCCTCACTTTGGTGAATCCATTTGCCTATCATACACACTAATTGTTGTAGGTGGAAGGGTTGGAGCATTGTGAGGCTTTGGAGAAGCTTGACCTTACGTTGAATTTTGTGGACCTTCAACAATTACCATCTGTCACAACCCTAAAGGCTAACTTACACCTTAGAGAACTGTAGGACAATAAGTTTTCTTTTTCAATTGACAGAAATATGCTACATTTGGAAAGAATGTTATCATGTTTACTTCATCTTGCACTAAATATCAACTAGCATACATTGCTTCAGTTGTAGAGCTGCAAAATTAGGGTTTTTGACATTGTGCACATAAGAGGGATCCAATGAACTGGTTCCAAATTTCTCACATCCTCCCCCAAAGATTGAAGGTGGATGATTTGTGGAGGAACTTATGTATCTACATATGATGCACTAATTCTCCTCTAAAATTAGGAGATATTCTAAATCTTATTTACCATTTTATGGGATGAAAGGTTCCTTACAGGGAATCCATGTTCTGATTGGGGTGGGTACCGCAAGTTTGTGATAACAGAGCTTCCACATTTAAAGGTCAGCCTCCAGTTTCTAGTGCATGAGGCTTTCCACTTTGTGCTCTCTTGTGCATTTAGTAATGGACTAGTGGTTGCAAAATTCAAGATTTGTGATGTTTTGTGTGAAGCGGCTGGATGCTTGGGAGATCAAGCCCACAGAAAGAATTGAGGCTTTCCAGGTTTGTCAAGTACCAACGAAGTATCAATATTGCAATATTGCATGTTTGAAAAGTTCCCATGTACATGTAACTTCCACTCAAATGTATCCTTATCCCATTTGTAAAGCCCTTCCAAGATGGAAGATTTATTTCTCCATCCATTTTTTTGTCACTAGGAAATGCCATAAACATTCCATTATTCAAGAAGCAATCTCTCTTTAATGTGCTCTTTACATTGGAAGAGCTTGCAGGAGATTTCTATCCTCAAAGAGGAATTGCAACAGAACAACAGTGCACCTATTACCTTCGAGCAAGTAAAGTCTGAAGTGTATGTCTTATGAAATATTCCCCCATAAGAAGCATTGAATCCTTATTTATGAAATACATAATGATCATGCACAAATGGTTCCATGAATATTAGTGGTGAGGATGGTGAAATAGGTGCAAGAATGACAAAGGAGAAGCAATACGAGAATACTCACCTGCTACTCGAGTGGCTGAACACAAAGAGTTACTAAAACTTCGTGAAAATGATACAAAGACAACCTCAGTTATCCACTTGACCATCATTTGAACATTTATCACTTGGATTTTTTTTGTTACAAATTTCCAAGAGATGACTCCCTTCTATGAGCAATGTACCACTTGAATGCATTATAGTGTTTTGTGATGATGCAGATAAGGAAAGAAGAAAAAGTGTCCAAGAGACGCAATGGGTTTGATCCACTACCAATTGAAGGTCGAATCTATCAAAAAAATGAAGGCGGGTATGTGAAATTTTGTCATCTTCATCATGCTTATATCCATTGGACATTGAAGAACATAATGAATGCAGTCACTTATCACATGAAAAAGTGAGACATAAATTATAGACACATGAAGTGGGTATATATATGTGTAAAACAACCATGTTCTTTAATTTTACACCAAGACAAGGTGGAACATGCTAATGAATCAGGTGGGAGTTCAAATTGCATGATGACATTTGTGAAAACGCACTTGTATTGGATGTGGTTGTTGGTCGGTACCTTGATACATCATTGATTGATGTCGATGTCCAACCTTATCTAGTGCGCATTTTAGTTAAGGGCAAGTTACTGCAATTGCATCTTCCTTCTGAGGTGAGATTTCTTTTCAACCCAGCATTTTCCCCAGTTCAAACAGTGTATTCTACCACAATCTTTGATTTGATGTTATCATGTATTAATCTTCTCTTCACTTATGTGAAATATATCAAACAAAAGTCGCAAGATGGAATGTTAGCCATAACCTCACTTTATAGTTCACCATAATAAGTTGTGGTTACTACCAGGTCAAGACAGATGCAAGCATTGCCCAACGTTCAACAACTAATGGGCATCTGGTTGTGACAATGCCTTTAGTATCTACTGTCATGCAAGCATATGCACCCACCTGTTTGGCTCAAAGGGTACTTCAAGGTAGAACAATTCAGGAACCACTTACTGGAAAAATGGACATAGCCCAAAAAACTTCAAAGAGTTCTATATACGAGTGTAAACAAGATGTGGTTGATGTTCGTAACATTGTGCCAAATACAATATCAAGTCCAATAGTAGAGTCTCAACAACAGAAGTTAATCAAACCAGAACCTCAAGTCTTGAATACGATGACCACAACAGGTGATGATGATCTTGATGTACCACCCCTAGAATAACATGTATAAATTTAAGTTACTGGCATGTAGCATGTTAATGTCCAAACTTATGTAATTTTATGTGGTGAAAGTGTTTCATTATTGTTAATTTTGGTGTACTGAATTCATCTAGGGCTCAACTTTATGGTCCAAAAGGAAGGTCAAAAAGGTTTTGAACAAAGTGTTCACATATTGTTTGAGAACTGATGCAAACACATCTTGTGTGAGGATAGACTCATTTAATTTCACATCTAAATTTCCTTTGTTGTGCACTCCTTGATTCGATGCAAGCATTATACTTATAAAAAACTGATTTTTCAGGATTAAATGTGTATAAAAAAGGTTTGGATTTCAATAATTTGGAACTTGAATTGCCAAAAAGTTGAAGTATTGTTCATGGACCTAATCAAGGAGTAGCAATACTGTGAGATATCTTAAAGAGTAACCAACACTATAACAACACATTCAAGTCATGCTACATGCCTTGTTGGTGTGAAGACCATAGGTGGGTGGTTTATGAATAATCATTGATTTTAGTTCTATATATATATTGTACCCAATTTATTGAACCTTGTGACGTTTTAGTGTGAGTTTCCTTCAAACATAATATATGAGATGCTTGAATGTTATAATGCATCATTACGTCATCATGATTTTTGGTGTAAAGATTGAATATTCAATGATTGTATAATATAATATGTTCCTCTAAGGTGTTTGAAGATATGTATCATTTAATTCATATCTAGCTAATGTTTGTAACCTTTTCACTGCACCAACCACCAACTTGTTCGCTTGGGAAAAAATTATTGTAATCAATGCAACAAATAAAAAAATATCATGTTCAAATTATTGATAATGTCATATAAATTTGACCATGTTTTGTAACACCAGAAGAATTAAAGGCTAAGTAATAATATCAAACCTTGAGCACAATGTATTATTTGAACAATTATTAGTTGTATAAAATATTGTATTTGAGTGAATGTGATTGAGATTTTTTCTTAATTTTTTTTTTTTTAATTATAATAAGAATCCATAATTTGTCAATCTCCAAATGTGAATCATAAAAAAAATCATGTTTCATTCTTATGTATTGACCTATTCAAGGCATAGTAAAATGTATCCATATAATTCTAGTGCCGAGTAATCAAAACTAATATAAAGGAAAATTTTTGGAATCTTTCATATGGTTATCAATGGACCATTCACTAGTACAAAAATGGGGTGTAATTCGCTAACCTAAATCACTATGGGATTTTTTAATTGAAATAAGTTCATTGCATTTTAATGATTTCACCCTAGTTAAAGTTATTTCATTATAATATCACTATAGACTCATCATGTTTCATTACTAGTTGACATAATTCATTATTATAATTCACAAAGGTGACTAGGTTTATTTTTATGTTGTTGTTTTAAATACCTTAAGTTATTATAAACTATTATAAATTATTATACATTATTCTACTTTAAAGGTATCCTAGCTAGTTTATTATAAGTTTTTTACTATAAGTTATTTTAAATTAAATTATTCAACTAACCTTAAATTATACTTTAAATTATTTAAGGTCAGTTTAATTTATGTTATTATAAATTATTTTATCCTAAATATAACAATTTAAAATAATCTAAAATAAAATATGATGACTTAAGGTAAATAATTTAGAATGGCCTGCAATAAAATAACTACCAATAGCTTATAGTAGAATAATCACCATTAACCATTAATAAAATAATCACTAATAAAATAATCATCAATAACCAATAATAAAGTAACCACCAATGGCCTACAATAAAATAGTCATCAATAGCCACTAACAAAATAACCACTAATGGCCTACAATAAAATAGTCATCAATAGCCACTAATAAAATAACCACCAATGGCCTACAATAAAATAACCAACAATAGTCACTAATAGAATAACCACCAATAACCATTAATATAATAGTGACTATTAACCATAAATAACCTATGATAATTTAACATAAAATAATCACCAATATCCACCAATAACCATTAATAAAATGGCTCCACTAATGGCCATTAAAAAAAAAACAACCAATAACCACCAATATAATATATAGGCACCAATAACCACCAATAGAATAACCAACAATAGGCACAAATAATTTATGATAATATAGCCTAAAATAACCAATAATAACATAAGATGAAATAACTTTCAATAGCCAAAAATAACCAACAATAGCCTCACATACCCAAAAATAGCATAAAAATTAATAGAAATTGGCCAAAATGTAACCACTATATTTGTGACTACATGTGATTATTAATTATTTATAATTACATTTGGACATTTTTGCAACTATTTTTTATGTTGGTCATATTTGTGATTACACTGCAAATAATTTGCAATTATTTTGGTGTTCATCTTTCCATGTGAACAACATTTAATTTGGTTTTCATCCAAGAAAAAAAATGTATGTCCCATTAATTGCAAATGTGACCAATTTAATTATAACCTTATGAGTATACAAAAATGTATTTTGTGAACTCTAATAAATACAATTAGATGATTAATATTTATAAATGTATATATTGAATGTATATGAACAACCATATTACATGTGTATTCAAGTAATATTATTAGCATAAATGGCCACAATATTATGGTTACACTAATTAATGTATATTTTGAGTCTATTAGAATTTTATGTAAAATAATTACTAAAAATCTAATATATTCTTATATTATTATTAAATATTTTCACTAATGTACTTTTTGATTTTTGATTTTTGATTTCTTAAATAATAATAAATCATAATAGATCTAACAAGTGACATAATATATAATAATATATAATATAAAATAGCTAACCTAGGTTAGCTAAAAATTACATTATTATTATTATTATTATTATAAGTAATCAATTATGAAGTATTATTATTTTATAATAATTACATAGTAGTTAGAATGGAAAACTAATAAATTAATATACAAATGCAGAAATTATTTTCAAAGGAAAAAATACTTATTAAAAATAAAAAATATTTATTGTAATAGTTCATAAATAGATATAATAATTGAAATAATGATATGACTAATAAACATAAAATAGTTAACCTTGGCTACCAACTAGCTACAATAATAATTGAATCAATGTTATTTTATTATTAAATATTTACATTTATATTTATTATGAACTATAAAAATGAAAATAATTATGGGAATAATTATTTCAATATTAGCCAATTATTAGTTAATGAAATTGGTTGAAATTGGTTGATAGATCAATATAGTTCATATATAATTAAAATTATATATTATTGTTGTTTATCTAACTAATAAGTTAAGTAATATTTAATAATAATTAATAATATAATTATTTCAGTAATCATAATGTATTGATGATTATTTTATAAATAATTAGTTAGTTGGATAATTTATAAAGTGAATTAGTTAATTTCTAGTTTAGTTGTTAATTAATTAATTAACAAGCTTATTGATTTTTTTCTATATTTTATTCATTAATAAATAATTTTATTAGTTAATTAGTTAGCTAGTTAATTGTCGCTCACCTACTTAATTATATATATTTCAAGATAAGAATGAAAGCCAAAACATACGAGATAATTTTTTTAATTGCAAGTCATTTGCGACTAAAAATGTTTAGTCGCAAACAACTTGCAATTAAAAAATTTATCGCATATGTTTTGGCTTTCATTCTTATCTTGAAAAGTATATAAATAAGGTGTTTTGTCTTTACATATTCATATTTAAAAACATGGACATATGGGGATGAGCCAATAAAAATGACTTAACCCAAAATAAAATATAAATATTCATGTACTGACACCTAAGTACCTACTTCCCTAACTTATTTACCTATTATTATATCTACCTACCTACTTAAGTAAGTATTTGGCCTAGGTAAGTAAATAGCCCCTATTTAGTTAGGTGTTTAACCTAGATGGGTAAGTAGATATATAGGTAGGTAGGTATCTAGTTCAACATACATACCTAAGTATTGATTTAAATTGAATTTGGACAAATTCAATTAATATGCCATGTGGCAAATTTCCATTGCACCATGTGTCACAATCTAAACATTCCAAACATAAAAATTAAATGTCTTAGATTAATAAAATATTTTTAATTATTAAGAGTTGAGACATGTGGCAACACATAACTTCTTCCCATTGTTCACCAAAAAAGTCACATCCTAGTTGCAAATGACAATACCTATATGACAAGTCAAAGGATGAAGACATATTTCGTTGATTTTTTCTTTCATCCAAAATTCGTTGTCATTTGTGACTAGTGTCAATGCGGCTTGTCCAACTCAAATATTAATATTTTAGTTGCAAATGTCACTTGCAACTAAAAATTAATCACAAAAACCAGTTGCAAAATTGGACAAGGTTTATTTATCCAAACCTTGTCCCCAAAAGATCAAGATTCATGAATAAACTTAACATATTCCCAAAATGTTATAGCAACTTGAGAATCTTGGGAGTGCTTCTTTTTGGTTTGCAAGCACATTCACCTTCATTTGAGCACAAATCCTTCATTTAAACCATGTTATAAGCTTGCTTTCAATTTACTTCTTTATTATAATTTTAACTTTGAAGCCATGGGCCCAAGGTTAAGATGGAACAAAAATAAATAAAAAATGTGATGATGTCATTGTAGTTTCAACTTATTAATAATATGTGTGGTGTTAGGATTTGGTTAGGTAAATATTAAATGTCAAAAAAAAATCACATTTAATGAATTCAAAATTTTCAAATTCGGGTGATTTTTCACATATAGATACCTTCTTTACACCAACCTTAAAATAATCACCTTCCCTTGGGTAAGGGCAAACCTTAAACGTATACTTGCTAGGTATATGAAGATAAGGTGCCCTTGAAATATTTATGTGTCATTTAATTAAATGGGTAGCCAAAAAGATTTGCAAGTAGCCATCATATATTTACTTTGATATTACCCATAGTTATATCAAGATAAAAAAAATAACATGCCTTAGATTGGTGCATGTGGGTCTTCATAGTTAACCACACCCATAATGACGTGCTTTTTATTTGTAGGATGGATTCGGTTATCCTAGATCAAGTTAGTGATCTAATATGATCATTTCCCATGTCACTTTTTCCAAATGATAGGATGTCCCCATTTATTCAATGGTAACGATGGAACTTTCTATCAAAAGAAAATCAATTTTCAAAATTTTGAAATATTCCAAAAAATTTAAAATTGCCTCCTTTAATTTGTGATAATCTTGATACTATGTTTTATGCCAAAGATAAAAGCAATACATGTATGAATTCATAGTTTTAGTATGTGCTAATCCACAATGAGGTAGGAGACTTCAGATGGAAATGAAAATTTGTAGTTAGATTGGTTTGTGTAAGTTGCATACATGAATTTGAAATGTAATGTTGCTAAGATATGAGAGTTTGAAAATAAAATTTTGAATCTTATTTTGCCCACAATAAAATTATGAAAACACATGAGTAACCACATCAATTTCCCCAAGCCATGACATGCAAAAATGCTTGCAAATTTATATGAGGTACCAAGATATATACTAGGTAATAAGAAAATAATAATTCCTCTCTTTGTTACATTGAACTTTGAAGGATTCATTCCATCAATATAATGTCATTTATGATAAATACTATCAATAAAAAATAGTTTTAAAAAATGCTACCAAACTAAAAATTAGAGTCTAAATGCATCAAAAAACTTTCTCAAATTTTGGCCATGTTTTTTTAGAAAAAATAAGAATATTTTGACACCATATTCCTCCTTTTTTTCCCCCCATTTTTTTTCCACATTTTGGCAAAATGTTGTGCCCAAAAAAATGATGATCCTTTTCATGGTCTTTTGAGGGCCACCTTATATCCATGAATATCCTTGCTAGAAAAGTGAAGGGAAGTTATGCCTACTCCTTAATGCATATACCCCCTTGTCCCTCACCTAATATCCATAATAATAATAATAATTGGAAAATTTTATTCATATGAAATTTTCTTGTGTTTTTTTAGAATTGTCTAAACCACAAACTTGATTCATTTTAAGACCAAAAATATTTTTCTTCATAAAAAATAAAAATAGATCATGATTCTACCTACTACTTGCAATATGATTAAATTAATGTTCTTTAAAACCCATTTCACAACCTCTTGTTTTTTAAATTTCCTTTTCCTTCCTTTCCCATCCCAATAATGCATTCTCCCACTCCCAAGTTGTGTTTTATTTTTATTTATCTTATTAAAAAAATTGGGGTCAATTTTGTGGAGTAGCCAAAAGTGGTGATCATCCATGGGAAGATTTAGTCAAATTTGGTTACAAGCTAAATATGAAAGTAAAAACTTTTAAAGGCCATCTATATTTTTGGCTACCTACTTGAACCAGGTATGGAAATTTGGCAATTTTTCTTAAATATTGGTTGAATCTAGTCTATTGAAATCTCAAAAAGCACATGATTTTAGCACTTGCGATTTTTAATTTCTCTTTTTGGCTACACACACACACACGTGCACATACACACAGAGCTACATTTCTGGCTACCTACTTGAACCATTTCTATAATTTGGCGATTTTTCTTAAATATTGGTTGATTTTGGGCTGTTGAAAATCTCAAAAAAGCATAGGATTTTAGCATTTTTTATTTTTTATTTCTCTTTTTGGCTATATATATATATCCAGCCCCCAAAAAAGGGCTACGGACCCCAACTCCCCCAAAAAAAGACATCAAAATTTGAAAATGTGACGCCAATGAGTGCAAATGGGTCAGATTCCGTCGCATAATATGCGTCCTAAAAGTACGGTTCCATTTTCCAGCGCGCTGCAAGTCTCTCGTTCCTCCGCTGTCGTGCGGCGCTCGCTCTCCCCTCTCTCGCGCCCGCGCCCGCGCAATTCGCAGCTCTTTTCTCTCCCGTCGTCATCCTCCAGACTGATGAGCAACTTGTACGCGGGACGGGAGGCTAAGAAACTAAGGTTCTTTTAAGAAATTAATTTGCGTTTGTATTTTTTTTTTAAAAAGAATTTCCTGTTTTTTTGGATAGAATTATGTTTAGATATATCAATGTGTTTGCAGGATTGATAATTGATATCTTTTCGAGCGACGGTCCGTTCCTCCCTCCGTATGTGTCTCGGCTTTTGGTTCGATTCGAGCGAGTGGAGACGCTATTCTTCGGTTTCCTTCTTTTCCTTTGGAGGGGGTTTTCTTGTTCTTGGATTTTTTTTATTCGTCTGCAGGTTTAAGCAACTTTGATGTGACTGCAGTTCGAGAAGGCGAGGATTGTTACGATCGCGTGTTATGTGTGGGGGGAGGAAAACGATTTTTTTGTTGTTTTTTCTTTCTATCTTCGAGTTTTACGGGAGTTCTTGAACTTGCCTTCTCTTTGGCTGATTCTTCTACAGGATTTGAGTTTTTTTCCTTCTTTTCTTTTTGGAAGTTGAATCTCCGATTTGAGTTTCACATTAATGGACTCGTTTCGAGGCCGTTTTTCCCGTGTGGATGCTCAACGTGAATAATGACGGAGACTCGGCTGTCGAAAACGACATTGTTTGAGTGAGATGTGAGAGCTATTATCTCCCCAGCGATTAGGGAGAACGGCGCAGTGGTTTCCGACCGGAAGTTCCTTTTGCAGTTCTGGAAGCTGACAAAGATTGCATCAGAAACTGCTCAGCAATCCTGCAAGAAACTGGAGATGAAGCCCACCGGTTCCGTTCTTGGTAAGGCCACGGCGCATTGAATTCAGTGCCAGGACGCTCGCATCGCAGGTATTATTGACGCTCCTGTACAAATAATTTTGCAAATTGTTTGATCTACTTTCTTGATGTATGGAGCTATCTCGTTATCAGCGCTTTTACCGGATATATGTTAAAACAGATGTTGGCGTGTTCCCGAAAATGTCGAGAACATTGCTTGCACAATGAAGACGAAGAAACTAACTCAGTCATTTAGAGCTCTTTAGAGGTTTGAGGAGGCCTGATCTGCAAGGTTGTGGTAAAAGATTTCTTGGATTTACACATATACAGAAGAAAGAAAGAAATCCAACCACACAGATGCCAAGATCTCTCCAACCAGGCTATGCAAGACTTCCAAACAAAATTCCTCTACAGTTTGTGGAACTCAGTAGCTATTTTTCTCCGATCTATAGAGTCTTTCTTATTCTGGTCACGAGCTCTCCAATCAGGCTCTGCAAGACTTCCAAACAAAATTCCTCTACAGTTTGTGGAACTCAGTAGCTAATTTTCTCCGATCTATTAAGCCTTTCTTGTTCTGGTCATAAGCGCATCAATGGATGCCAAGATCTCTCCAATCAGGCTCTGCAAGTCTTCCAAACAAAATTGCTCTACAGTCTGTCGAACTCAGTAGCTAATTTTCTCCGATCTGTAGAGTCTTTTTGATTCTGGTCATAAGCCCATCAATAGATGTCAAGATCTCTCCAATCAGGCTCTGCAGGACTTCCAAAGAAAATTACTCCACAGTCTGTGGACCCCGAGCAGCTATTTTTCTCCGATCTAGTCTTTCTCATTCTGCTCATAAGAGCATCAATAGATGCCCAAGGCTCTCCATCAGGCTTTGCAAGACTTCCAAAGAAAATTGCGCTACAATCTGTCGAGCCTGAGTAGCTATTTTTTTCGCCGAGAGTCAAGTTTCTTATTCTGCTCATATGAGCATCAATTTCAGTTCACAGTTAGAAAGGATCTCAAGCGAGTGTCACTCCTGACTCGACTGCGCTGTTTTGAATAACATTTGAGGCTGTTTTTGAAGTCGCGTTTGCTTAATTTTCTTCTCCTCTGTTTTTGTAGTTTCGAGACGCAAGTTTCGAGCACTGGAAGAAGACATGGAACCCTGAACATCCGAGATGGGGACGATGTTTTCATGAGCTTCATTGGCAGCAGGCTCTCGAAAGCTCACCAGACCGAATCGCGTTGCAAGCAATGGCTCATTTTTCTTCCAATCTAGTAGGAGACCAAAGTTCTCGCCAAATGTGCAGCAGCGTGGATCGTCGTGAAGTCATGGTCGTTTCAGAGGCGGCATCATCATCTTCCTTGCTTTCGATGATGAATGTTGGTTGGCCACTAGGCCTTGAAGCAGCCTGCATATCGATGCGCGAGGGAGGAGGACCTGTCCAATTTCTCAACACGTATAACCCGCCATATTTCTCTGATCTGAGTGCGACGACGTCTGATGACTCTGAATTCGACACGGAAAGCGATTCTTCCGACTCCTCGTCGTTCTGCAAAGACTCCAGACGGATTACCCTGGCGAGCCTCATTGGCCTCCCCCTTGATTCTTTCAGGTACTTAGGCGACACGTTCAGGATCATGTCCATTCAGAGCACCGACAGCCGGTTTGAAAGCTCCAGTGTCTTGAGCACCAGGAAACCTCGACGACGCTCCTGTGGGGTCTTCAGAGACTTTGTTGAATTATGCATTTGCAGAGTTCAAGCCGACTTCGGATCGATCATATGCAAGAGCTCCAATGTGCAATCGTTTTCAGTCTCAGAAATCTCGCAAATCAGCTTGGATCAAGAGAGAAGCTCGACTATACGTCCGAGTTCAAGGGACCCAAAGCTATTTGTCAATGCCGTGTACGAGGAATCTTCTCTTCCCCGAAGCAAAAGGTTTGAGTGGAACCCTCTCTTTGTTGAATCGGATGTAGCGGCGGCATCCGAGGCCGATTCCCTGGATCATGAGAGTCATGCAATAAGGAAACTGGATGACAAGTTACTCATTTCTCCTTCTGCCGCTGCATCCGCCATTCTACCTTATGGCAATGCTCCACGAGAGCACATTGTCGAAGATGCACCTCAATTTCTACAGCCCAGCATGCCGCCTCCTTTTGATCTGTGACCACAACTGTGGTGGGTTCCGATCACTTGGCAACCAGTTCCTAGGTCATGCTGGATGGTACCCATGATGTTGGCTTGGTCTAATTGCTATCAGAGAAATGCAAGTGAGGAGTTTCTCCAGGACCTCCCTTCTGTTGTAGATGGAGGGTGTTGAGGCAGGTGTCCATTAGTCATAAGGGTGAAAGATGTGAAGAGAAGCTTGCAAGTCAGGAGACGATGACCCCTATAAAATATTTTCTTGTCCATGATAAAATTGGAACTGGCTGTCTTGTGAACTGTGCAGAATGGGAGTCTTGTAGAAGAACAAGGTGTTGCTGCAAGTGGGTGGCAGGCATCCATCGGCCTCCAGTTATGCTCGAATGAAAACAGGTTTGAGCCCAAGAAACCTGACCCCTGGATCAAAGCTTCCTATTGATCCTCATTGTTTACTCATTAGGTTCCACATTTGCACCACTGGCTAAAATGGCTAGAGCTTCCAGGCAATCTGATGATCTCCTTCCATAAAGCAATAGACAATTAGAGGAGAATACATCAAAGTCTTCCATCAATGTATCAGATATATGAATAACATTTCAACATGATTTCGATTGTGAACTCAAAGTCATAAGTAACAACCCATAAAACGCATTTTGGAGATCCTAAGTTGGATATCAGTAAATAAGTTGTGTACATTAGCAAAACCTCCAACCACCTCATGTAAACCCCCCCCCCCTCTTTCTCCTTCTTTTTTTTCCTTCATGCCCTCCTCTTTTCTCTTCTTTTTATACATGCTTATTTTAGGGCTTGCTGCAAGTTTAATGAGTGTGCTAGCCAACATATCTCTTCTTGTCAAAGTTGGAAGAAGTGACTTCTTGTGCGGAGTGAATTCCTTGATTGAAGGATGGCAATTGGAAACCAGTCTAGCTTGAAGTTGGAAACTCATGATTGTTGCAAGTCGTGTTATGTATGAGAGCGGTGCCTTCCCTACATAACAACCGAAGGTGAGGCCTTAGAGGTGCAATTTAGGGTACCCTCCACATACACCAAAAAAAATCTACCAGTCGAGTTTTTTTAAAGAATCACCTTTGATTTGATAGAAGAAAAAATCAATCCATCAAATGAGAAGTTGCTTCTTTTACGCGTCCTATCAGACTGGAAGACTATGAAAACAAAAAACAAAAAAAAACTCTCTCTCTCTCTCTCTCTCTCTCTCTCTCTCTCTCTCTCTCTCATGCACAGGGTATGTTCAAATACAAAAGCAAAAAAACCTTTTGAGTGCTTTACTTGTTATAAATGCATTTGTGCAACCTTGAAATTCTTGAAATTCAAGTCCCCTGGAAATCAAATGGTTGAGATATGGTTGGTGTGGTGCTGAAAAGAGTCAAGTTAGAGTGTACCACGGTTAGCTTCAGCATTTGGTGTTGTTATGAATGAACTTGAGGCGACTTCATCTTCAAATGTATGAAATTCTGAATATAGGGAAGAAAAACACAAATATCAACTACATGAAAACTCTGAAATATTCTGAATATAAGGGAAACAAAAACACGATTATAAATAAGTATCAATTACATAGATGATAGCTTAGAACTCATGAACATTTGAGCTTTTATTTATTTGGAGATAGAAGCTTGGAGAGATCACTTGATTGCACCAATCATCTAGGAGCTTGAGGGATGATGACTATGAGGAGACAGGATTTTTAGAGAGCACTTGGGGTGAAATGCTAAACTCAAAAGTGCCCATGATTGGATCTTGAGAGACCATAAAAAACCTTTGGCAAAGTTGTAATTCCTCCGCCACACAAAAGTTCTTCCCCTTGCACTACTTCATGCCAACACTTCCACCTTTAGCCAAAGCCATCATGGTCCCACTTATGCTTTCAATTAGAACCCTTGTGCATTGTACAAACCTAAATATGAAGCATGTCACACTTGCACACTTTTGCAAAGTCTTAATGAAGTTTTTGATGGGGTTGTGAGCATTTTTACTATGTTGGCCCCGTGTTGGGGTACACAAAAACTTGCCTTCAATCCCTAAATCCTAACAATGGCATCGGCATGCTATTTGCAATTGTTGAGCATGTTTTGAGAGCACTAATGTCTTATGAGGTTAATTTAGAGGCACATCTTGGCCTCATTACCAAGCTTGTGTGGCAAAACCAACCCTATTAGACACATTCTCTAATTTAATACACTCAAATGTTTGAAATTGTCAAATTATGACACAATTTTGAGAATCTCACTACCTCTCAAACACATTGGGTTGTGTGTTTTTGAAGCTCTCTCTCCTTCTCTTGAACTTCACACCATTGAATTGGCTCCTTGGTCGATGATACTTCAAGGCCCACATAGAGTGGTCCACGTTTCTCAAATGGGCAAACATTCATGTAAGGCATTTTGAGAAATTTCAAAGTGTATTTAAAGGGCACATTAGAGCCATGAAGATCCCTCCTAGAAAAGGGGGAAAATATTATACCTACTTTTCAAGAGTTGGAGGGATCTTACACCTAGATGTAAACATAACAATCCTTCCTAATCTTGAGTAAGTGTAAGAGCCCTCTTCTCTCCTATGCATCACGATCTATGTATGTTTAGCTTCACAATCATCTTTGCCTCATGCTTTAGAATGAGCAAAGCCCACAAGTGCACTGATATTCAAAGCTAAACAAAACTATCACCTCGTCTTAAGAACCCTTATTTTGGCTTTGACCCACCCTAGGGCTTTACCCTAAGCAACACACACACCTTATTATCACCATACTTGCAAACTTATAGACCTAGTTAACCAATGAAAGTTATCAAGAATAATTGAGGCATACATATGTCGAAAGTATTTCTAATAACCCATCATCCCTTGCAAGGACAATCAAGAAGCTTCTTTTCATCCATGCATATAGAGTGATCATGATGTTTTCATCCATGCATAGAGTCATTTCAAATTCATTGGGTGAATGAGAGTTGACAACAACAATATCTTGTGATAACTAGAAGGTGGCTAATGAAATATAAGTTGCGGGGTTATTATGGCTTGTAGTTAGGGACTTGTGAATGCCAATTGGAGCCTCAAAATTCTCCTTAAAGGTGATTATGAATTTCATATGGATTAAATCTTATCTAAATCAAGTCTGTTGTGTTTCCAACAAAACAAAAAACAAAAGAACTACAAAATTACAAATAATGTTGTTGAAGAATTTAATTTTTTTTTAAATTTCAAAATCCACATACTCTTCAGAAATTACGGATTCGACTGGCGGCGCTTTATTCAGATGTCACCCCTTAGGTTGGCGGGTCATCGGTGGAGGCAACGCTGGATTGGCCCGTCAGAACGGTGCGCTATGCCGCAGGCCTTTTGGCGGGTCCTTCGTGATTGACCCGATTGATCAAGGGGTGTCCTCTCTCTCTCTCTCTCTCTCTGGGGGAGGGGCTCCACTCCACCAGCACGGCAAGGCAAGATGCTTCCGTCGTTCGAGGATTTTGGGAATGCCGCAACATTTTGCATCTACTCTCGCATTCTCTCCTCTCTCTCTCTCCTTCCCTTGTTTTCTTCTTCTTGGCCACTTTACCATCGTGTCTATTATTCTTTCTTGTTTCTAATTTGCGTTTCCCATCTGCGTCGTGTGAAACTCCATTCGTGTCCGTCTGTAGTCATTAGAGTAGTGCATCTTTGGTCTTCTTCCAGTTGTTTTTCTTCTTCTTCTTCTTCTTTCGACTGTTGCAGGTTGTCGTGGTCTTTGTATCTTGGAGCTTTTGACACTTCTCTTTGCAATTCTGGAAACTTGTTAGTTTGACCCACGAAGTTCAACAAAACCCTCTGCAGGAGGAACGGAGATCATGAATACCGGCGGCTCTGTAGTTGGTAAGCTCACTTTGCTTTTAGTTCAGGGTGACACTCTATAAGTATTTTCGCATGCTGTTTTCTTTCTCTCTACCTGCCTTGTTTTCCATGCGAATATCTTCAGTTGATTCCAAAGGGTTGAGAGGACATTACAGAAGAAACTAGAGACCTCGACTAATGTGATCAGATTCCGTAGCTCATTCAAGGTCTGAGGAGGAGCTGCGGGGCATCTCTAAGAATAATATCGCAGATTCCCACTGCTGCTCCCCAGCTCGTGAGCTTAAACTGAAGGTCTGATGAAGAATTACAATTTGTGTTTTGGTGCTCCCGGCTGCCTCTCTCTCTCTACTAGTTCCAAGAAGCTTTCGGTTACTTGAAGAGCTAGAGAGAGGAGAGAAGGGGATTGGAGATGGGTCCGTGAGCTATGGTATGGATGATGGGGACGATGTGTTCATGCGTTCTTGGACTGGCACAATCATCGGACCCAATCACGTAAGCATATGTCCAATTCTCTGTTTCTTCCTTCTGCAGATTACAAGACTGCATTTCTCTTGGAATATTCACTGTGTGTGGGGGCAGCAGGAGGTGGTGGTAGTGGTTT
>Ga0116229_10007171_pt1 | contig 17737 bp, 13 predicted proteins | sample S1TSphgellanicum_3_FD_87313 | JGI IMG/M metagenome (GOLD analysis project Ga0116229, IMG submission 87313) | Host-associated microbial communities from peat moss isolated from Minnesota, USA - S1T2_Fc - Sphagnum magellanicum MG | ecosystem: Host-associated > Plants > Peat moss > Unclassified... | reverse complement strand
GTCGTTGCTGTAGAGCACCGCCGGCTGAATGTTGACGAGTTCCGGGAAGTAGTCGTCAAGCTGCGCCACGAGCACCTGCGCGTAGTTCGCGCACTGGTGACCCATTTGCAGCGTGGTTCCAACCGTTCCCTTATAGTCTGGCGCCGCATTGGGCCCGGCACCGACGGCGTACGGCACGTTGACATTGCAGAGGACGGTGCCGCCAGGCCCCGCGGCCGTGCCGGGATTGCCCAGAATGTTACCCGGACCGGCAACGTAGTTCGGGTTGACCGGAATGTTCGCGAACTGATTCGCGAAGTTCAGATCAAGCGGGCTAGCATAGAGGCCGTTGCCCGCGAGGTTGATCGACTTCCCGTAGGTCAGCGAGATCGAGTCATTCGGCGTGATCCGGTAGGACAGGCCGAGACGCGGCTGCAGGAAGTGGGGGTGATTGACGAAGCCGTAATTCGGCAGGTAATACGCGCCGGGGTTGCCCGGAACAGGCTGCGTGTTCTCGTCTTCGCTCTCGACATAGCCCGGCGTCAAGAACTGGTTGAAGTAGTCGTAACGGAGACCGAGGTCGAGACGCAGTGCGTTCGTTACCTGGATCTGGTCACGGATACCCGAACCGTACGTGAGATTCGGGAATTGCGAGTTCAGCGTGAGCGGCGGCACCTTCGGCGTTCCGCCCGGAAAGTATTGGTACAGGTAGCACCCACCCGTGACCGGGCAGGGGTTCGTCGCGCTGATCGGCGCGTTCACGTTGGGGGGATTCAAGAAATCGATATCGTTGGGCCCGAGCACCAAAACGTTTTGCACCGGATCCGACGAGCCGAAATTCGGATGGTTGAAGAGGTAGTTGCCGGAGAACGTAATCGTGTTTCGCTCACCAGCCTGGATGTTGATGTCGAAGTTGGCGCCCGTGCGCGAACCGCCCGACGTTTGTGAATAGGTGGGAACGACGGGAGCTAGCCCCGTTTCGCTCGCCGCCGGCGCGGTGTAGTCGTAAACGTCTGAGTGGAAGAACCGCAGATTGAGCGACGTCGACGAGTTGAACTGGTTGTCGTACTCGAACTTGAGCAGGCTCGTGCTGCCGTACCCGGTCAATGCATTGACCGGCTGCGACACCGAGGTCTGCCCCTGATCGAACGCCGTGATCGAGCTGACTTCCGCCGGCGTGAGGCCGGTGAAGGCGCTCTGGTTGCCCAGAATCGTCGGATCGTAGTCGTCGTAATACTCGGGGATACCGCCGTAATCGCCGTAGTCCTGATAGGCGTGCGCCAGATAGAGGATCTGGAACGATTGGTTGTTGCCAGGACCGAACCGAGTGACGAAGTTGTTGACGAAGTCCGACGTTCCCTGACGCTGGTTCAGGTAGATCGCGCCGTTCGAAAACGCGTTGGTGCCCCAGGGACCGTACTGGAAGTAACCCTTGTTTCCGAAATAGCTGATGTAATCCGAGAAGCGGCCATCGGCCGTGGCCGTGCCGTACTGGACGTTGATCTGCTGGCCGAAGGGCCGGTAATTGGCCTCGACGTCGAAGACGCCGCTCGGCGGATACGTACCGCGCTTGACGAGCAGGTTGACCACGCCGGCACCGCCGTTGCCCTGCGAGGGGTTGCCCGCGCCGGGAACCACCTGGACGCTCGAGATGCCGTTGAAGAATTCTTGGTTGGCGCTCGCCGAGAAGCCCGGATCGGTAAAGTCGACGCCGTCGAACTGGTACCGGATCTGGTCGGTCGTAGCGCCCTGCAGGATCAAGTTACCGCGGTAGTCTTGCTGGAAGCCCGGCACCGCGAGAAGGATCTGCGCTTCGTTCGAGTTCGACGCCTTGCCGGCCGCGGCGTTGAGCACGCTGCCGGAAATCGTGAACTGCGGGACGGTCTGGTTCGGCTGGAACGCGCTGAAGGCCGACCGGGAGACCGTGCTGCCGATCGTTCGCAGCTGGGTCGACAGCCGGACGGAACCGAGCGAAACCGTGCTGCCGCCGGTGACGGTCACGCCGCCCTGCGAGTAGGCGGCGAATCCCGATGCGCTCACCGAGATCCCGTACGTGTCGGCCGGAACGCCCAGGAACGCGAAGTAGCCGTGCGAGTCCGTCTTCTGATTGAACGAACCTGACGGCGATGCAATGGTGACCGTCGCGCCGGAAACCGGGGCGCCGGTGCTGCTCAAGACCGAGCCGTTGACGTTACCTGACGTACCGCCGGATTGGGCGAACGCCGGCGTCAGGGAGCCGAGCAGTAAGGAAAGGACCACCGCCATGATCGCCGAGGACCGCGCCACCACCGGCAACGCGCCTCTCAGGCGGTATAGGGCAAGCGCAAGGTCGCGCAAACGCGCGACCCAGCGGACGTTCAATAACAGCAATTGCAGCCTTTCTGAAAGCAATTACTCTGAGGAATGCCCTTGCCGTTTCTTTATCCGAAGTACGACTTGTGTAGTATCCGACGGAAGTCGAGCGACCGGGGCCTGGGTGCGCCGTTTCACCAGAGCCTTAAGCTATCCTTTGGCCCGGCTTAAGGAGTCCTGAGAGCGCAAATTCGACCCCGATTGGACCTTTAGAGCGACGACCAAACGTCCAGTTTCGTGGTGATCTTGCCGATCACGGCGTCGGTGAATTCGCTCGTCGTGGCATGCCCGCCGATATCGCCCGTTGAGATGCCATCACGGACGGTCTCGAGCACGCTCTCGTAGATCGCGCGTGAGGCGTTGGCTGCCTTCGGGTCGTCGATATGACCGAGCAGCGCACCGCACGCGAGGATCATCGCCATCGGGTTCGCGACGTTCTTACCGAAGAGCCGCGGTGCCGTTCCGTGCGGCGCTTCCGCCATCACGACATCGGGCTTGAGCGAGGCATCGAACGACATCAGCACCGATTCGGCGCCCGCGATCGAGCCGAAGAGTTGCATCACGAGATCGGAGAGGCAGTCGCCGTCGCGATTGAGCGAGGGAATCACGAGCGATTCGCCCGAGCTCGAGATCAGCAGCGCGTAGGTCGCGTCGATCAGCTGCGGTTCGTAGGGCACGTCTGGATACCGCGCGGCGGCGGCATCCATCTCTTCTTTCAACATGCCCTCGTACACGGGGCTGACCGTATACTTGGGTCCGCCGAATACCTTGGCGTTCGTGCGCTTCGCGTGATAGAACGCGTACTCGGCGACCACGCGGCACACGCTGCGCTCGATGCGCTCTGTGCGGAACGCGACCTCGTCGTCACCCTCGCCCTCGCGCCACTCCTTGGCGCCGTACGCGTCGCCGACGGCCATGCGGACGACCGAGATCGGCGCGTGGATGCCGGCCACGGGGCGCACGCCCGGGATGCGGCGGCCGGTGCGCACGATCACCTTGCCGTCGATCTCCTTGCGCAGGATCGCGTTCGGCGAACCGACGTCGCCCTTGATCTCGGGCGTGATCGTCGCGGCCTTCAGCCCGAGACGCGCCGTCTTCATCAAGGCGGCCGCTTCGTGGACGATGGCGTTCTTGGTCGCGCGGCGCTTCTCGAGCGAGAGGTCGACGTGCTGCAACTCGATCGGGAAGCCGATCACGTCGGGCGCGATCACGCGGAGCGATTCGATGAGCAGCTCTTGGCCGGTTTCGTCTCCGCCGAGAACGACGATGGTTGGATGTGCCACGTGCGCGCGTTCGTTTTGCGTCCGGCGTTCGCCTCGGCGACAAAAGACGGGGCCGCGCGACCGCGCGCAGAAGATGCCCAGTGATGGCTCGCGTTCGCCGGAAGCCGAGCGTGACGACGCGTTGGAACTTCGAGATTGCCGGAATCGTAGCGCTCGGCATCGCGGTGTTACTCGCCGTTTCGCTCCTGGTTCCCACCGCTCATACCGGGATCGTCGGCGTATCGACCGCCGCCGCACTGCACCGGCTCTTCGGCTATGCGGCCGGATGGTTTCCGCTGCTCGTCGCGCTGCTCGCAACGATCGTGTTCCTCGAAATCAACGTGCCGCGCATGATCGCGACCTACGGTGGCGCGGCCGTCGCATATTTTCTGCTCGTCGACACGATGTACGGCACGAACGGCGGGTGGCTCGGACGCTCGCTCGACGCGGGGCTGCGCGCGCTCGTCGGCGACGTCGGCGCGCCGATCGTGCTCGCGATCGCGGCACTCGGCATCACCGTGTGGATCACCAACGTCTCGTTGAAGAAAGTCATCGGCTGGACGATCGCGCGCCTCGCGGCATTGCGCCCGCCGTCGCGTCCGGCGCGAAGCGCTTCGGCGCGCACGGCGATCGTCGAAGAGCGCGCGCCCGGACCGCGCTCGTTGCGCGAAGCGTTTCATCTGCCCGCATTGCTGCCGCGTGCGGCCGCGCCGGTCGTCGCCGCATCGACCGCCGTCGCCGTGGCGGCCGCACCGGCACCCGCACCGCTCAAGCGCGTGTTCGACGTCGATCTCGACGGCCCGGCCGACGACGTGGATGAAGATCTTGAGGAAGACGACGCTGATGCGATCGACGACATCGACGATTTCGAGGACGACGATGAACTCGATGAGCTCGATGATGAGGACGACGACGATCTCGATGAAGACGACGACGAGGATGACGAGGACGACGACGAACTCGACGACGAGCTCAATGATGCGGTAGCAGTCGCTCCGGCCGCAACGGTCGCCGCGCCGGTCGTCGCCGGTACGTACGAGACCGTCGTCGCCGGCAACTACGGCGTTCCGCCGCGCACGTACCGGTTGCCCGATCTCTCGCTGTTCGATCCGGTGCAAGCGCAGAAGATCGACGACTCGAGCCGCTCCTCGATCCTCGAGGACACGCTCGCGTCGTTCGGCGTCGGCGCGAAGGTCATGCACATCGAACGCGGTCCGTCGATCACGCGCTACGAACTCAAGCCCGAACGCGGCGTGAAGATCGCGCGCATCAGCGCGCTCGCCGACGACCTCGCGCTCGCGCTCGCCGCGACGTCGGTGCGCATCGAAGCGCCGATTCCCGGCAAGTCGGCCGTCGGCATCGAGATTCCGAACGCGACCGTCTCGGTCGTCGCGATCAAAGAGATCCTCGAGGCGATGCCGCGCAGCGGCGTGCCGCCGCTCAACATGGCGCTCGGCAAAGACATCACCGGGCGCCCGATCTACGGCGACCTCGGCAAGATGCCGCATCTGCTCGTCGCGGGCGCGACGGGCAGCGGCAAATCGGTGTGCCTCAATTGCATCATCGCCTCGCTGCTGGTCAGCGCGACGCCCGATCAAGTGCAGATGGTGATGATCGATCCCAAGCGCGTAGAACTCAGCGTCTACAATGGTATTCCGCACCTCAAGAACGAGGTGATCACGGATCCGCGCATGGCCGCCGGCGCGCTCTTCGAGATGACCAAGGAGATGGATCAGCGCTACGAGCGCTTTGCCAAGGCCGGCGTGCGCAAGATCGAAGAATGGAACGCGAAGTTCCCCGACGATCCGCTTCCTTATATCGTGATCGTGATCGACGAGCTCGCCGACCTGATGCTCGTCGCGCCGGGCAAGGTCGAGACGCTGATCTGCCGCCTCGCGCAACTCGCGCGCGCGACCGGCATCCACCTGATCGTCGCGACGCAGCGCCCGTCGGTCGACGTGATCACGGGAATCATCAAGGCGAACATCCCCTCGCGCATCGCGTTCGCGGTTTCCTCACAAGTCGATTCGCGCACGATCCTCGACATGGGCGGCGCGGAACGGCTGCTCGGCCGCGGCGACATGCTCTACTTGCCGATCGACGCGCCGAAGCCGGTGCGTTCGCAGGGCGCGCTGATCACGGGCGCCGAGGTGAACCGGCTCGTGGCGTTTTGGGCCGATCAAGCGCGGCCCGACAACCTCGTCGAGATGGACGTCGCCCCGCTCGACGACGACGAGGGACGCGATCGCAAGAACGTCGATCCGCTGTGCTACGACGCCGCGAAGTTCATCATCGAGACGAACTACGCGTCGACCGCGCAGCTGCAGTCGCAATTCGCGATCGGCCACCCGCGCGCGGTGCGCCTGATGAAGGCGCTCGAAGAGTTCAAGATCGTTGGTCCGCACGAGGGCACGAAACCGCGCCGCATCCTCTTGGGCCTCGGCGAACTCGAAACGATCGCCAGCCGCCTCGGAAAAGACAGCGACCAACAACCCGAACTCTTCGCCTAGAGGCCGGCCAGGAGGGTGCGGGCTGCGGGGGTTGGGGCTTCGAGTTTGGTGACGTAGAACGTGCCCTCGAGCTCGCCCGCGTACATCAGGTCGAGGCGTTGGAGCGGGGTGACGCGGGTGTAGGCGGCGCGGACGTGTTGCTCGAGGTCGACCGCATCGCCGAAGGGCGCGCGAAAGGTGACGAGGAGCGCGCGCTCGGGCACCTCGGGGAAGCGATACCAGCGCGTCCACTGCGGCACCTGGGCCGACGGCACGACCATCATCGAGGGCACGCCGTACCACAGCAGTTCGGCCGAGGTCTCGTAGCGGTCGGTGTAGATCGCAGCCGGCTCGCGCGCGACCTCCGCGCGCAGATCGTCGGCGAGTTGCGAATACGCGTAGACGCCCGACGAGAGCGCCGGACGCCAATTCGGGTGCGCGTGAAACGCCGCGGCCTGCGCCTCTTCGGGCATCGCGAGGAAAAGCGCGGCGAAGACGGCGTACGCCGTCGAGAGGCCGAGCACGCCGAACGTCAGCCCGCGCGCGATCGCCGTGGTGCGCGCAAGCACGGCACCGATGCCGATCGCAAGCGATGCGGCCGGGCCGATGATCCAATACGATTCGGTGCGCATCGCGAACGAGAGCACGAAGAGCGCGAGCGGCAGCGGCACCGCGGTCCAGGCGACGAGCGGCAGATACGGCCGGCGGCGCAGCGCGACGAACCACGTGAGCGCGATGATCAAGCCGCCGTAGAACATGAAGCGCAGCGTCGAGATGTCGATCACCTTGGCGGCCGAGAAGCCGATGTGCTGACGGCGCACGAACGTGAACGCGAAGTTCTCCCAGCCGACGCTCGCGTTCCACAACACGAACGGAATGTACGCAACGAGCGCGATCGCGACGCTCGCCGCCACGTAGCGGAGCAGATCGCGCCGCGCCGTGATCGCCCACGCGAAGACGCCGCACACCAACGCGAAGCCGAACGTGCGCGAGTAGATCGTCGCCGCGAGCGCGAGGCCCAGTGCGACGGCGCTCGCCCACGACGCGCGCCGCGCGAGCGCCGCCGCCGCCCACAGCGCGAGCGCCCAAGCGCACATGTACGCGCCATCGGGGATCGACTCGGCGAACTCGAGCTTCGTCTGCGGAACGAGCGTGAAGGCGATCGCCGCGAAGGCGCCGGCGCGCGTATCGTTCGTGAGCGTCGCGGCCGCGAATCCGACCGCGATCGAGGCGATCGCCTCGGTGATGATGAACGGCAGCCGCACGAACCCGTAGGTGTGCCCGAATTGCGCGCCGAGCGTGATCAGCCACGCCACCATCGGCGGGTGATCGGTGTAGCCCATCCACGGGTGCAGGCTCCAGCTCCAGTAGTATGTTTCGTCGGCGGTGAGCGGGAAGTGAAACGCTGCGTAGGCGCGGAGCAGTGACATCACGGTGATGAGCACGGCCGCCGCCAGAACCGGTCGGGACATGAGAGCCCCGGGTTCGTCTACGGTCTCTACACCCATTTTTGGCCAATGGAGGTATCGCGCGTGTTGCATCTTGCGCTCGTCTTCGTCCTGACCACGGCTCCGATCACCGCTTCGCATGCCCCGCAGCGCATTGCGGAAAGCGAACTGCAGCGGTTTGTCGACTCCGGACGCTTCCCGGTCGGTTGCTCCGAGGCGACGCTCGTCTCGAATCAACTGCGCTCGAGCCCGACGACGGACCCTTCCCGTTTGCACGACGCGGCGAACGTGTTCCATGCGTGTGCGACCGGTCCGTACGGCGCCAACTCGGACGCGTTGCACAACCAGGCGAACTTTCGCGCGTCCGCAGCGCTCTTGCTCGCGGCGCGTTACGAACCGCCGGAAGACTCGGCGCGCGATGCGTCCGCAGCCAAAGTGCTCGCCGATCGCATCGCCGCCTACGAGCGTCCGACCGGCGCGCGAACGCCGCGCTACGATAATTACGATCCGTCGCCATACCGCACCGACGCCGGCCGCATCGCGCGCGACGCCGCAGCGCTGATCTCGGCCGCCGCTCCGGTGACGCCGGTATGACGCGCGACGAACTCACCGCGCTGATCCGCTCGCGCAAACGCGCGAAGGGACTCACCTGGACGGACCTCGCCGCGCAGATCAGCGAGGGTTCGCCGATCGTCACCACCGCGGCGCTCCTCGGCCAGATGAAGCTCACGCACGAAGAAGCGGCGAACGCCGCAAACGCGCTCGACCTCAACGACGAAGCCGAAGAACTGCTCGCCGAAGTGCCCTACCGCGGCTCGCTTCCGCCCGGTCCGCCGACCGATCCGCTGATCTACCGCTTCTACGAACTCGTGCAAGTCTACGGAACGACGTGGAAAGCCTTGATCGAAGAAGAGTTCGGCGACGGCATCATGAGCGCGATCGACTTCAACATGACGATGGAACGCGAACCCGACCCCAAAGGCGACCGCGTCAAACTCACCATGAGCGGAAAGTTCTTACCCTACAAGCGTTATTGATCGATGAGCGCTCCCCCAACACCAGCGAGCAACGCTCCCGCAGCACCAGCGAGAAACGCCCCCCCTTGTCATGCCGAGCGGCGCTGCGTCGCAATGCCACAACGAGTTGGGCGCTACGCGGATGGGCGCGGGCGCTATGCGGGCGTGGTGGTTAGGGTGGGGCGGGCGCGGTGGGTGTCGGTGATCTGCTGGTAGCGTTTGCCGATGGCGGTCAGGCGTGTTTCGGCGAAGGCGGTGCCGAGCAGGGAGAGGTTCGTCGGGAGGCCGTTGTCGCCGAAACCGTTGGGCAGCGCGAGCGCGGGGAGTCCGGCGAGGTTGCCGGGTGCGATGAGGTTCGGGTTGCCCTCGAACTCGGCATAGACCGAATCGAACGGAACGCCGACCGGATACGTCACGGTCGGCAGCGTCGGTGCGACGACGGCATCGTACGCGCCGAACGCTTCGCGTAGCGCCGCCGTCATCAGCGTGCGGGCGCGTTGCGCATCGATGTAGTCGATCGCGCGCGTCTCGTAGCCGACGTAGCCGCCGATGCGATCGTCGGCCTGACGCAACGTCCGCGCGCGGCCCGATTCGATCAGGCCGCGAAAGGCCGCGGCGCCTTCGGCGCGCACGATCGTGCCGACCGCCTCATCGTAGGGGAATGCCGGCAGCGCGACGCTCGTCGTGACGTCGCAGAACGTCGCGAGCTGCTTGACCGACGCGTTGAAATTCCGCGCGACAGCCGGCATGCACGCCTTCGTCGCGTTTTTCAGCACCGCGATCCGCGGCCGGCGCCGCGCGGCGGGAAACGGCGCGTCGACCGACGTCGGATCGGCCGGATCGGCGCCCGCGATCGCGCGCAACACGAGTTCCGCATCGCGCGCGCTGCGCGTCATCGGCCCGAGTTTGTCGAGCGACCAGCAGAGTGCCATCGCGCCGTGCCGGCTCACGCGTCCGTAGGTCGGTCGCAGGCCGGTGATCCCGCACGCGGTCGCGGGATAGAGGATCGATCCGCAGGTCTCCGAGCCGATCGCGAAGCTCACGAGCGCCGCCGCGACCGCCGCACCCGAGCCACTCGAGGAACCGCCGCTCCAGAACGCCGCGTTCCACGGCGTGCGCCCGGGACCGGTGAACGACGCATCCGCATCGTTGTAGCCGAAGCCGCCGGCGAGTTCGACCATCGCGAGCTTCGCCAGCAGCACCGCGCCCGCATCGGCGAGCCGCCGCACCACGGTCGCATCGAAATCGAAGCGCTGCGTGCGGAACGGAGCCGCGCCCCACGTGGTCGGCGCGTCGGGCGTAGCGAGCAGATCCTTCGCACCGTAGGGGATGCCGTGCAGCGGACCGCGCACGCGCCCCCGCGCGCGTTCGCGATCGGCCCGGCGCGCTTCCCGCCGCGCGCGATCGTGCAGGATCGTCACAACGGCACCGTAGACGTCGCCGTATCGTTCGAGGCGTTCGAGGTAGACGTTGGTCAGCTCGAGCGATGAGATCGCTTTGCGCGTGAGGAGCCGTTGCTGCTCGACGACGTCGGCGAAGGCGAGATCGTCGGCGTTCACGCCGGCTCGTCGGGCAGGCGCACCGCGGTCAGCGGTTCGACCGCGTTCGCGAAGCGCTTCTTCTTCGGCGAGAGCGCGGCGCCGGCGGCGCGCGAGCGGTCGATGCGCCGCGCGATCTCCTCGATCTGCGCGTCGGTCAACATCGCGTCGAACGCGCGCATGTCGCGGGCGAGCGCACGCGCGATCGCCGACGGCGCGGGGTCGTCGGCCAAGCTAATCCATATCCGCGAAGAGACGCGTGCAGTCGAGCGTGAAGCCGGGCATCGATGCGTGCGCGACGGTGTCGGGCGGCGCGTACGTCGCGACGCCATCGGCATCGTGCACGGCGACGGTCTGATGACGCGGATCGATCACGACGATCGCCTTCGAACCGGCCGCGAGCAGCGTGCGGATCTTCGACTCGACGTTGCGGCGTCGATCGTCGGGCGAGAGAATCTCGAAGGCGACCGTCGGTGCGGCAAGCGGCACTTGGAGTTCGTCGTACGAGACGCCCTTCGGCAAGATGTCGTACGAGAGATACGAGATGTCCGGCACGAGCGGTCGCACGACGTCGCCCGGAGGCGCAACCCGAAAGCGCCATTCCGTTCCGGAACGGCCGAGTTTCGTCTCATCGACCCAAGCGCCGAGCCATGCACCGATACGTTGCTGCAGCAACGCGTGCTGGTAGGTCGGGCTCACCTTCTGCACGGCGTGACCGTCGATCCACTCGGTCTCGGGTTGGGTGATCGGCAGAACGATTTCGCGCAGCATGTCACGAGATTGTATCACGCCGCACGAACGCCATGGCAAGCACTTCACCCCTGTTGTGGTGTCATGCCCCTCGCGGTGTCACGCCGAGCGGGGGTTAGACTTCCATGACGACGGGGATCACGATGGGGCGGCGCTTGGAACGTTCGAAGACCGCTTTGGCGAGACCGTTGCGGATGTGTTCCTTCACGTTCTTCACGTCGCGGATGCCTTCGGTCGAGCACGCGTCGAGGATCGTCACGAGCTTCGCTTTGAGTTCGTCGAGCACGCCGCCGGACTCCGGGAGGTAGAACACGCCGCGCGAGATGAGGTCGGGCCCCGCGACGACGCGCGCTTCTTCCGCATCGACGGTGACGACGACCATCATGATGCCGTCGGCCGAGAGATGCTTGCGATCGCGCAACACCGCTTCGCCCACGTCACCGACGCCCGAGCCGTCGACCATCACGTTGCCGCCGTAGGTGCGGCCGATCTTCGTCGCCTGCTTGCCGACGAATTGCAGCACGTCGCCGTTCTCGAGGATGTTCACGTTTTCGTGCGCCACACCGGTTTTCTCGGCCAGCCGGCCGTGCGTGACGAGCATGCGATACTCGCCGTGAACCGGCGTGAAGTACGTCGGCCGCACGAGGTTGAGCATCAGCAGCAGTTCTTCTTGCGACGCGTGTCCGGAGACGTGCGCGTTACCGCTGGAACCGTGGATCACGATCGCGCCGAGCCGGTAGAGATTGTTGATCGTCTTCGCGACGTTCTTCTCGTTGCCCGGAATCGGCGTCGCGCTGATCACGACCGTGTCGCCTTCGACGATCTTGAGCAGCTTATGATCGCGCACCGAGAGGCGCGTGAGCGCCGACATCGGTTCGCCCTGCGAGCCGGTCGTCATCACGCACACGCGCTCAGGCGGATAATCGTCGACTTCGCTCAGCTTGATCATCACGCCGTCGGGCACGTCGAGGTACTTCAGCTCGCTCGCGTACTGTACGACGTTCGTGAGCGAACGGCCGAGGAACGCGACCTTGCGATCGAAGCGCTTCGCTTGATCGAGCACCTGCTGGATGCGCGGCACGTTCGAGGCGAACGAGGTGACGATGATGCGGCCCTTGGCGCGCGCGAAGATCGTTTGGAACGCTTCGCCCACGATGCGCTCGGAGAGCGTGTGGCCCGGGCGTTCGGCGTTCGTCGAATCGGAGAGCATGCAGAGCACGCCCTCTTCACCGACGCGCGCGATCGAGGCGAAGTCGGCCGGATCGCCGTCGATCGGCGTCTGATCGAATTTGAAATCACCGGTGTGGAAGACCGTGCCGAGCGGCGTCTTGATCGCGAGCGCGCACGCACCGGCGAGCGAATGATTGATGTGGATGAACTCGGCCGAGAACGCGCCGTATTTCACGGTATCGCCCGGCTCGACTTTCACCAGCTCCACTTCACCCGGCTTGTGCTCCTTGAGCTTCGCCTTGATCAGCGCAAGCGTGAGCGGCGTGCCGACGATCGGGCAGCGCGGAAATTCGCGCAAGAAGTACGGGATGCCGCCGATATGATCTTCGTGGCCGTGTGTGACGAGCAGACCGCGCAACTTGTCGCGGCGATCGCGCAGGTAGCTGAAGTCGTTGATCACGATGTCGACCCCGAACATCTCTTCGTCGGGGAACATCAGGCCGCAGTCGACCGCGATGATGTCGTCGCGCGTTTCGAGCAGCGTCATGTTGCGGCCGATTTCGCCGCAGCCGCCGAGCGGAATGATCCGGAGGTAGGGTTCGTTCGGGGCCGGCGGGACGACCAGCGTATCGGCGTAGGGTTGACCGTTCACTCTTCGGGAGAATCCTTGCTAAACGTAAGCGCGGCGTGATGGTCCAACGATGAACGGACTCCGTACGACCGCAGTGGGAATCGGCCTTTTGACGCTCGGAGCGTCGGGAACGGCCATGGGGGCACCCTTCCCCCATGCGAACCCGTCCCGGGCCCCAATCGTTGCCCGGCCGCATCAGCCAGACGCTCGCTCGCTCTATTCGCGCCAAGCGCTGCGCGAGATGCGTGCCTATCTGCGCCTGCGGATGCTCGAGCTGCGTGAGGCCGACCTCGACCGGGTGCGCGCCGTGATCGAGCGGCGTCTGAGCGTCGACGACCTGCTCGAACCGGGCGAAACACCGACCGGTCCGTCGCGGTAGTTCCCGCCGAATCTTCCGCGAAAGGGCAGGGTGTGGACGCCGAACCAACCGCCGAACGCCGCCCCAACGGCCTTCAGACGACGATCGATATGCTCGTTGCCCCGCGTCAGGCGTGCGCGCATTTGCGCGAGACGCCGACCTGGGGCTGGGCCTTCCTGATCGCCGTCGTGTTCGGCATGCTGGCGAGCCTCGCGCTCGTGCCGGCGCTGCACCACGCGATCGAGGCGTCGCTGCCCGCCCAGATCGCGGCGACGCCCAGCATCGCGAAACTCCCGCCCGCCGAGCAGCAGAAGGCCGTCGCCCGGATCGTCGCGGTCCAGAGCATCGCGCTGAACGTCACCTGGCTCGCCTCGCTCGTCATCGTGCCGATCATCGCACTCGTCCAAACCCTGGTGATGCTCGTCGCGAGCCGGCTCGGCGGCGGCGACGGGACCTTTCGGCGGCTGTGGGCGCTGGCGCTCAACGTGCAGGTCGCGGGCTCGATCGGCGGTCTGATCCTGGCCGCGATCGTCCTGCTGCGCGGTCCGGCGAGCTTCACCGACCCGGCGCAGATTCAGGCGGTGCTACCGAACCTCGGCACCATCGTGCCGGGCGCACCGCGCGTGATCGGCGCGTTTCTCGGCGCGCTCAACGTCGCCGCGATCTGGCAGGCGGCGCTCTTGGGCACCGGGATGATCGTCACGGCGCGCGCCGCGCGGCCGGCGGCGTGGTCGGCCGCGGCCGTGATGCTCCTCTCGCTCGGCGTCTTCGCCGCGATCGGCGCGGCCGCGCGACCGCACGCGGGGTGACGCGCGCCCTGCGCCGGATCGGCGCCCTCGCCGTGCTGCTCGCACTCGCCCCGGCCGGCGCGCGGGCCGCCGCGGCGCCGGCGGCGCTCGACCTGCGCGCGAGCGTCGCCTACGCGCTCGCGCACAGCAGCGCGATCGCCCAGCGGCGTGCCACCGTCGCCCAAGACGACGCGACGTTCGTGCGCACGCGCGCCGCCGAGTTGCCCGCGATCACCGGCACGCTCCAGAATCAGCTGCAGCGCAGCCAGAACGCGAGCGGCGGCATCTACGCGCAGTTCGGTCTCTCGCCGGCCAACGAATTCTCGCAGAACATCGCGGAAATCTCATCGACCTGGAACATCTTCACCGGAACCTCGGCGCAGATCCAAACGCAGGAAGCGAAGCGCACGCTCGAGGGAGCGCAGCTCGATCTCGATCGCGCCGAGCAGCAGTTGGCCGCCGACGTCACCGCATCGTTCTACGGCCTCGCGGGTCAGCACGAAACGGTGCGGCTCGACGAAGCCGACCGCACGTATCAGGGCGAGTTGCTCAGCGCCGCGCAGGCGCAAGAGCGCGACGGGCGCATCGCGCAGGTCGACGTCCTGCGTGCACAGGTGAACACGCTGCGCAGCGACGTGACCCTCGCGACCGCGCGCAACACCGAGGCCGACGATCGCGAATCGCTCGCGCAGCAGATCGGCGCACCGCCCGACACGACGTTCGCGGTCGATGGGCCCATCCCCGAACCGCCGCTGCCGGCCGCCTCACTCGACGCGATGGTGACGATCGCGCGCAACCATCGCAGCGACGTGCTTTCCGCCCGCGCCGCGCTCGCATACGCCGAACTCACCAACGCCGGCATCGACACCGATCTCTTGCCGCAAGTCCAGCTCACCGGCTCGTTCGGCAACCAGTACTCGCCCACCACGGTCGCCTTCTCGCCGACCACCGGGCTGCCGACGGGCGTGCGCGGCTCGCCGGGCTTCTGGCAGATCGGTTCGACCGCCACGTTCAGCTTGCCGATCATCGACTACGGCACGCGCGCCACCGCGCATCACGCCGCGCGCGCGCTGATCGATGCGAACCTGCAAGCGCTCACCGTCGCAGAGAACGGCGTCGCGGTCGACGTGCGCGCAGCACTGCGCGGCGCGCAGACCGCCTACACCAACCTGCAGACCTCGAAGCAAGCTGCGGAACTGGGGATCGAGTCGGCGCGCATCGCGCAACTGCAGTACCGCAACGGGCTCATCTCGCTGACCGACGCGACGGCCTCGCAGCAGTCGGCGTTGCAAGCGGGCGTCGACCTGATCACGGCGCGCGCGAACTACGTGACGGCCGTCGTGCGACTGCGCGTGGCGATCGGTGCCGACGATCCGCTCACCGCCGTCGAATTCGGAGCATCGTGAACCGTCGCCGCAACGCCATCATCATCATCGCCGCCGCGATCGCCGTCATCCTGATCGGCGCGTTCGTCGCGCGCCCGCACGATGCGGCGATCCAAGCGCGACTGCAGACCGTCCGTCTCACCACGTTCGAGACGCGGCTGCCCGAATCGGGCACGCTGCAGCGGCCGCAGACGCGGACGCTGAGCGCGCTCGTCGGCGGCAACCTCGAACGCTTCACCGTTACGCCGGGCCAGCACGTCGAGGCGGGCGAGGTCGTCGCGATCGTCGCGAACCCGCAGGTGGTGAACGCCGCCGACACCGCGCACGCGACCTACCTCGCCGCCGCCGCGCGCAGCGAGACCGCAATCGAGACCAACGCCGTGCTGCCGCTGCAGAACCGCTCGAACGTCGTGCAGGCGCAGGCAGCGCTCGAACAGGCGCGCTTCAACCTCAATCAGGCGCGCCAAGACGTGCGCGCGGGGTCCGAATCGGGCCTCGGGTACGGTGGAACCTCCGCCGACGAGCAGCGCGCCGTCGCCGACGCAGCGGTCGCGAACGCGGCCACGCAAGCGCGCGAATCGCAGCGGATCTTCACCGCCAACGAGGATCTCTTTGCGAACAAGGCCATCTCGCGCGACGCGCTCGAGCAGTCGCGCGCACGCTACGAACAAGATCAGGTGAACCTCAAGCAGGCCACGAGCCAGCGCGACGCCACCTACGCATCGCTCGCGCGCCAAGCGCCGGTGCTGGTCGACCGCGTGCAAGCCGCCGAAGATGCGTTGAAACAAGCGCAGGCCGCGCTCGCGTCGGCGCGCGCCAACGCCGCCGAGCCGAAGACCGCCGACGTCGCCGCCGCCCGGGCCGACGCGGCCGCCCGCGAGAGCGACTGGCAGTACGCGGCGGCGCAGGTGGAGCGGCTCACGCTGCGCGCGCCGGTCGCCGGCGTGGTCGAGACGCTCGCGAGCGAGTCGGGCGACAGCACGCGCGTGCTGCAGCCGGGCGACGCGGTCACCGCCGGTCAGGCGCTGGTCACGATCGCCGCCGACCGCGGCTACATCGTGCGCGCCAAGGTCGACGAACAAGACATCGCGTCGGTCGCCGTCGGGCAGCGCGCCGTGATCGGCGGCGAGGATCTGGCCGGCACCACGCTGCCCGGCCACGTCGTCGAGATCGACGCGGTCGCGCTCAAGAGCGACGATCCCTCGAACACCTCGCGTCAGGTGATCACCACCGTGCGGCTCGATCGCACGCTGCCCTTCCTGCGCGACGGCATGACGGTCGACGTCGACATCATCACGCACGAGGCGGCGCACACGCTCGTGGTCGGCAACGACGCGATCCGTCACGATGCGAACACCCAGCCCTACGTGTTCGTCGTGCGCAACGGACGCACGGTCAAAACGCCGGTCACGCTCGGCGCGAGCAACGAATCGCAGACCGTCGTGACGCGCGGGCTCGCGCCGGGCGACGTGGTGGTGAACGATCGCAACGTCGGCATCGGCGACGGCGTCGCCGTGACGTCGTGATCCGCCTCATCGCCTACGTCGCCGAGGCGTTCGAGGCGATCTGGCGCCATCGCACGCGCTCGCTCTTGACGATGCTCGGCATGATCATCGGAACGTCGTCGATCATCGCGGTGCTCGGGCTCAGCCGTGCGGCGTCGGGCGGCATCAAGAGCACGATCGACTCATTCGGCTCGGCCGGCGTGGTGATCTCGGTCGACAACAACCAAGACGACGTGCGCGGGGCGTCGATGGAATTTCGCGATCTTCCGCGCATCGCCGCGGCGACCGCGAACACGGTCGCCTATCTCGTGCCCAACCTCAACGCCACCTACGAGCTACGTGCGAACGGCATCTCGTACGAGACGAGCGTGACCTCGCAGACCGATCGGACCAGCGACTCGCTCACGCTGCACGAGGGCCGGCGCATCGATCGCGACGACGTAGCCGGCGCCGCGCACGTCGCGTTGCTCTCGCACCCGCTCGCGCAGCGCTTCTTCGGCGACGCGCCCGCGAGCGGGCAACGGATCCGCATCGGCGGCTCGCGCTTCACCATCATCGGCGTGTACGACGATTTCAAATCGGGCTTGTTGACGAGCCTCACCGGCACCGACTACATCGAGATTCCCTACAGCACGTTTCACCAGATCAAGACGGGTGCGATGGACTTTCTCCAGGCGTATCCGCTGCCGGGCGTCTCGAACACCGCGGCCGGCAACGACGTGGTCGCCGCGTTGCAACACATCCACGGCGCGCGCGCGAAGTACCTCGTGCAAGACGCCGACGCGCAGCTCACCGCGTTCAACAACGTGCTCGCGCTGCTCGGCACGAGCCTCACGGCGATCGGCTCGGTCGCGCTCGTGGTCGCCGGCATCGGCATCATGAACATCATGCTGGTCTCGGTCGTCGAGCGCACGCGCGAGATCGGACTGCGCAAGTCGATCGGCGCGACGCGCGCCGACATCCTCACGCAGTTTCTCTTCGAGGCGATCTTGCTCTCGCTGATCGGCGGCGGCATCGGCATGCTGCTCGGCCTGGGCGTGGTGCTGCTGGCGTACGTGCCGCTCGC
>Ga0116229_10007170_pt1 | contig 17738 bp, 18 predicted proteins | sample S1TSphgellanicum_3_FD_87313 | JGI IMG/M metagenome (GOLD analysis project Ga0116229, IMG submission 87313) | Host-associated microbial communities from peat moss isolated from Minnesota, USA - S1T2_Fc - Sphagnum magellanicum MG | ecosystem: Host-associated > Plants > Peat moss > Unclassified... | reverse complement strand
TATAAAAAAATAAAAAAAAAAAAAAAAAAAAAAAAAAAAAAAAAAAAAAAAAAAAAAAAAAAAAAAAAAAAAAAAAAAAAAAAAAAAAAACCTAACCAGCTTAGGTATTATAATATTAAAATAATTTAATAACCCACCTTTTCAACCCTATCTATTTAACTCTTTTCCTTTGCACATTTACATAGACATGAAAGATCTATGATGAACTATTGAAAACTATATGAAAACCTACAAGAAAAATAAGGCCAAAATTTTTGTTCAATTTGGAACCTTGTCCTTTGGGCAAGGGCATTACACTTAGAGAAAAATTATCCAAGAGCTTTAGGTATTAGGGGACATTCTGTGACACTATCTACAAGTTTTGTGTCCTGGCAAGCCATGAGTCCTGACAAGCTTGCCCAGGGCTTGCATTGATAGGGCCCCCAAAATGGGGGTGTCTGTTATCATACCTTCCTTAAAATAAAATAAAAAGAGATCACAAATCACATGACATAAGGGAACTCATATTGTTCTAGGGTACTTACTCATTAGATGGGGGGTGCCTCCCAAGTTCAAAGTGTTATTTTTGTTTATAATGAGACAATTTGATTGGCCCATCACCCCAAAACAAAAAGAAAAGAAAAAAACCGGAAACTTGGGAGGCTCCCCAAAATTGAAGTTTCCCTTGGAAGATGGGTGTGGGTCCCCTTTGGCTCAAAGCATATGGGATAAAAGTGTGGAACCATGGGTCATAGGGTGTTCACCACCATTGGTTCTTGAGAATATTCTCAATAACCTTGAGTTGCTTGACCATGATCAGAGGAATGTTTGAGAAACCCTAATTCCCCCCTGAAACATGAGAATATTCTCCTGACCGTTGTGCCCCAAAAAACCTCAATCCCCTTGACCCTAGGTCATGAGAATATGCCGATTACCATGGGTTTGTGAGCAAGGTTTGGAAGAATATTATATTCTATTCTATTTTGCGGGAAATGGCCAATGGTAATGGCCCTTTTGGTATGCTTTTACCATTCCATGGCCGCACTCCGTACCATTAGAAGCTTCTCAGACTTCCCTTAATCATGCAGAATCTGCCTCCGTGGTCGAATTGGTGGATTCTTTGCCCTAGGGTAAAGCCCACGGCCACGGGGCTTTACCGGAATAAGGGCTCACATGAGGTGGAGCTGAGCATCGGCATGGGCCCGACCAACTCGGGTAAAGCTTACGGCTGAGTTTTAAAGTGTAAAGACTTGGGCTGATTTTTTTTTATTAAAAAATTTCCCATGATACCAATCGAGCGGTATCGCTGGAAAAAGCAGGAGAAAAAATGTAGGCTTTTTAAATTAAAAAAAAATGGAACACCCATCGGAGTGGGTATAGCATTTTTTGAAGCGCCTCACAATAGTGCTTTAAGAAATATGTTGGGTAAGGTTCCATCCAATCAGTACACTATAAAAATTCGGCAAAGGGTCTTTAAGAGGGTGTTGCGCGTGGCAACAACCGTCATGTGTGGTTACAAGACATTTGAACCGAATATTCAAAGTGGAAACATGATATTGGGAGGACCACCACCTTTCCTTGATGTAAGGTTTGGACTTGCACATTATATTAGAAATTTGAAGGAAATAAACAAAGTTGTTGATACCATAGTATCTTGGTAGCTTCAACACATGTTTGTTGAATAATTAATAATTAATTATTAATTTTGAAATTTTCATTTCAACAAAGAGAATTTTTTGAATGTTTGCTATTTTCCTTCAGCATTTTTTTTTATTTGAAGGTTTTTTGGGGGGGTCGGCAATTCTCAACATTTTGAAGAATAATATAATTAGTGTTGAAGTTGCCAAGGTAGTAGGTTACTTTTTTTTTTAATAGCCAAAAAAGCCCTAAGTGGCCAAATGTGTGAATGGGTGAAGGTCAAAGTGTTAAGAGTGATTGGGGTAGCCCCACCTCCCACCCCCCACAATATATATTAAGGGCATAGTTGGTCCTTGAGTATATATATGTGATAGACAATGTCTTGGCAATAATAGAGGTCAATGTTTTTAGTTTGTAGCATAATGGAGACTTAGAAAGTAAATTGGTCACCTAAGGCCTCTTGAATCCTTGGAGAAGAATGAATGATAAATGGGCCATGGTCCATAGCTATAGATTGGAACCCTTCTACTTTATTGGGAAAATAGAAAATAGGCTTGATTAATGCAAAAGATCTCTTAGTCATGCTTGGTTCACAGGCTTTTGTAATATGGATGTATTAATTTTCCATCAAGTTTATGACATTTTTCTTCTCTTATTTGACATGTAACAAATGTCCAATATTTATATGTATTGGCATTTTCTTGGAGTGTGTTACTATGGAACACTCAACATGTTTTAACTCTACAAACTTTTAAATGCCACATGTTTTCAAGACAAATGAAAAAAAAACTCAAATTTTGTTCCCCATTTATGCCTTCATGTGGTTAGGAATTAGTAGTAAAGCCCCAATTTCCCCTATTAAAAGAAATTGTTCTCTTGAATTTATAGTAATTTATTTTTTAAAATATAAAATGCCAAATATCAAATTCATCGTGAAGAAATGGATATCATTTCACAAGAAAAGAATAGCTATGTTACTAACAAATACAAACTTGGGGTTTTAAGATATAAATGAAAACAATGATTCAAGTAATGCATCAACAATTGCTTGCCACCAATGATTTCCCCAATTCAATTTCATCACAACCAACCTAGTCTTTACTAAGGCCCTTCATCTAACTACCCACTACCCCAAACCATCCAACAATAACAACACTCACCACCCATGCCCCCACAATGGTTTACACTCATCTCATTTCATGGATGAATGCATACATCCTCATCATAATAATAGATCCTAAATTCAATATACTCAACACCCATCCTTTTGTTTCCATGAAAAAAGTTATTACACTTTTGACCTCATCCTTTCCACTATCCTTAATAGTGATCCCCCATTGCATGCTTTCCTTTCCTTTCTTTGCATCCACATGTTTTGGTTTTGCCCCATTGCACGGTAGTAACTAGTAACTTAGCCAAATAAATTAAAAATTTAGAATTAGGAGGTCTCAGTTTTTTCCCAAATTATAATGATGATTTTTTACGAATTTTTTTTTAAAGTGTATTTTTTTAAAGTGTGTTTTTGGAAAAAAAAATTTCATTTGTGGAAAAAAATTGGGAAAATCTTGGATTTATTTTTTCTAGTTATCAATTCAACTAATTTTTTTAGTCTTGGAAATTTTTTCCAGTTTTTCTATATCAAAAATTTGAAAAAAGAAACAAAGAAAAACCCTGGTTTGGTTATTTTGCTTGCCATTCTTTTCCCCAATTTTGTGATGCAGGTGAAGTGGTGGTGATCCATAAGCTGATTTACACAGATTTGGCTATAAAAATATGAAACTAGAAATAATTAAGCATATTTCTATATTTTTGGCTACCTACTACAACTTAGTACATAAATCTTGCGATTTTGAATATATTTTATGAATTTCTTTTTCAATGTTAGGCGAGTAAAAAACCCCAAAAACACTTATCTTTTGCCATTTTGAAAAAAAACTTCATTTGGCAAAAACTCGCCAGAAAAAAAATATTAAAATAAAACACAGACACACTCAGAAAAAAACTGGGGGATTTATATTGTAAAGAAACAAAGAGATGAAATGTTTTTTTTAAATCTAAGAAAAAAGGTCGTTGACTCAAGTAATCAGAGACGAAGCTTCCACGAAGAGGAGAAATCGCCGTCATCGCCTTTTTTTTTCACTATGTATATATTTATATAATTTAATATTTTTGGAGGGGGGCGGGGCCTTTTCCGGGCATCCCATTGTTTTTTGGGGGCAACTAGTGAGACCCGCGCGTCCAAGGCATTGTTTTTACTTGGGGGGGGGGGGGTGGCGAAATTTCGATAAACCTAAACCCATAAAGAGGATTTTCCATGGGAAAAATGGCCCAAATTCGGCTTATTTTGAAAGAAAAAAAAAATCCAAATCGCCAGATTTTTCCAGTAAATTTCAGAAGTTTGCCAAGAACATAGAAGGATTTTTATTTTTTTCTACTTTCATTTCTTAGTAAGTAGCCAAATCTGCTTAAATCATCTTATGCATGAGCCCCACTTCAGCTAGCCTCCTACATCACCAAATTAAAAAAAATTTAAAAAAACCCTTGGTCCAAGGGGGTAAAATAAAAAGGAAAGGGGAGGGGGGGGGTGGGATCGATTTTGGTGCGGAGTGATGTGGTAGTTGGCGGTGGGAAAAGGCCCAATTTGTTCTTTCCAGTCAATTTTGTGATTTAGCCAGATTTGGCTATAAGCTAAATATGAAAGTTTTTAGAAAAATAACATCCTTCTGTATTTCTAGCTACCTACTTGAACCATGTTTAGAATCTAGCTATTTTTCTTCAAATTTGGTTAAATATATGGCTACTGGAAATCTCAAAAGCAAATGATTTTCGCAGTTTCAAATTTAAATATACTTTTTTTTTGGCTAATATATAGCCAGCGAACAAAAAGTTGCAAGAGAGTGGGGAAGCTTGTCTCATCAGGAATAATTTCTCGCAAGCAAAAATAAATAAATAAAAGAAAATAAAATCTGCCTGGAAGAAGAAGAAGAGGAGGAGGAGGGTAATGGTTTCCGGTCAGTAGGATTTTTGCACTGCATTCGCGGCAGACACGAGAGAGAGAGAGAGAGAGAGAGATCCGCGAGAGAGACGAGAGAATTTGCTGATTTGCAGACTAGCGTGAGTAGTGGAGAAACGGAAAGGAGAAGTCGCTCTTGATTTTACGTGAATTTTGAAATTGCTGCAGACTTTTTTTGGTTGTGTGAAGAGAGAAAGACAGTGACAGACAGAGATTGGTTTTGTGAAGAGAAAGAGCGAGTGCGAGAGAGGAGTCTAACTGAGTTTGTTTTGCTGGTTTTGTGGGCATGAGGCTGGATGGAGATACCACGGCGGTAGTAGCATCAGCAGCAGTTGAAAGTTTGTGGGGAGTAGTAGGCTTGATTCAACAAGCTAGAGATCATAGATGGCCGTCGTCGTCTGTTGGAAGTCTATTTGATGATCAGAGGGAATGGGAGACTAGGGAGAGGGAGCCTGAGGCACGGAGAAGAGAAGAGAGCAGGCGGAGAGAAGAAGAGGCGGAAAGACAGGAGAGGGAACAAGAATTGAAGAGGGAAGGCAAGCTCCAGCGAAGAGATCATGGAGGAGCGCAGAATCTTATTGCTGCTGCTGCTTCTTCTTCTCCCGCCCCGGCGCGCTTCTTCATCACTGTTGGATATGCACTTTCTTTCAAGAAAATCAAAAGCTTCATTCAGCCGAAGTTCGAAATTCATGCAAGGTAAACAAACACACACACACACATGTGCGTATGCAGAGTTGCTGAAGATATCTGTTGACTAAGAATCTTTGTTCTTTCTGAAGCCAGTTCAGCTCTGTTTGCATTGAGAGCTTGCTTGAAGCTCTACTGTCTGGATTTCTTCCACATATGGAACTTATTCTCTTGATCTATTTTTCCAGAGGAGAAAAAGAGAACGATTTCTTGTTTCCTCTCTCATGATCTCAATAAAAAGAATCTGTGATGTCATGTGATGATATCAATGCAATGATGTGACCATTCATTCTCTCAATGTTGTCTTCCTCCTGTGGACAGAACAAAGGGGATCACACTAGTGGCTATAGATCACAGCAAAGTGCTTGCTGATCAAGGACCATTTGATATCATACTGCATAAGGTCAAATTTTTCCTCTGGGGCCCTGCAGATCCATAGTGGCACAGATTTTTTTGTTTGTGTGAAGGCAAATTATTCGCATTCTCATTTTGCATCATCCTGAGTTTCATATTGTGAACCTGAAGAACAATCTTTATACCAGTCTTAAGAATTCTCTATCTGGATGCATCAGAAATGCTTTGTCTATTCTCCACTGATTGACAGAAGAATGTCCCAATGATCATCTGTTTTCTCAGATCTTTTCAAGGTATTGATTTATCTACTTTCTTGCATTTGGGCATGTTGGATGTATGTAGATAACAGGGAAAGAGTGGCAACAAGAGTTGGAGGTAAGAATCTTAGTACTACCAAGCCAACAATCTGAGGGATCTTGGTTGCTTGCAGTGTGTCGTTCACAGTTTGTGCTTAGCCTTCCTTATGTAACTCCTTCAAAGGTCCAAGAAGTTCAAAGCCTCATATTATGCTGCAATCCAATGAACTTTCCTTGTGATGGCAAGTTGTCACTTTTTTTTTTGGTCTTTATGATTTGGTGAATCCAGATAGGTATGAAATGAATGCCTTAAGACTGGTCTGACAACTCTTCTCCAGAAAAATTCATCAAATCCTTAGTGTGTGAGCAGGAGTTTGATAGAGCTGCAAAATGAATGGTGTCTAACCTAGGTTAGGAAATGGTAAATGCCTGGTGTTAGAAGGAACTAAGTACATGATGCATGTTGATATCCACACAATTAACGCTTGAAGGAGATTCTGCAGTCCTTTTGCTCCTCATAGTTGTCATAACCCTGGGTCTTTCTTTCCATATTTGCAGGATTACAAGCAGAAGTATCCAGATGTGATTGTGCTAGATCCTCCAGAGGCTATCCAGCATTTACGAAACAGGCAGTCAATGCTTCAGGATGTCACACAATTGGACCTCTGTGACTGTGGAGGTTTGACATTTCTCTTTTTGCAGAACTCAGCAAGAAGTGATTCATACATTCAAAGTGGTTTCTGGTTGATGGTTTGATGATTTCCTTGTTTGATCAACACCCAGATCATCTCATTGTGATGGATTCCCTTGACATTTGTATAACAGCCCCTGTTGGCCTTCTGTGACTTTTGTTCTAGGATCTGAATTATAAACTTGTTAGGAGACATATATTTTATTATATGACCTGGATGGGACTTAGGAAAAGCATTTGAACTTCTGTGGAGGCCTAGGTCTTGCTAAAGTTTGGAAATGTCTGAACTTCAGTTGTTTTGTGTGTTTCTTTCTGCAAAATCAGGTTATGTTGGTGTCCCGAAACAGTTGGTGATTACTGGTGATGCTGCATCCATTCCTAGTTCTGTAGCTGCAGCAGGGCTGAAGCTGCCATTGGGTCTGTACCAACTGTATACATCACATTGTCTATATGAAAGATGCCAATAAGTTGCTTGTACACATTCTTGTGCCTTTCCATGTGAAAATCTAGGAATTTTTTTGGTAAACCTCACGCTGTAATTTATCTGCATCTTTGGCACAATGGCTTGGTGGGAAGAAGACTAGTTTCTCATGGCATTGTCTGGTTGTGGAGGTGGGTGCAGTTGCAAAACCTTTAGTAGCAGATGGAACTGCAAAGTCACATGCACTGTCATTGGCTTATGACAAATACTGCTTGACAGAGTTGGAGCCTCCTCTAGTTCTTCAAGAGTTTGTTAATCATGGTGCACCTCTTGACCACCTCATATCCAGCAATATAAAGCTTAGAATAAGAATTGGACTCCATGCAAACTTCAATCTGTGATTTGGTGGGTCATGAGGCCCTTCTTTGATAGTAGTCATGGGTTGAATTTTTGAAACTGAGTTTATTAAGGTCAAAAGACTGTAGCTTTAGGCTGGCACTACTGAACTCTTTCCACCAGGAATATAACCAGTGAAAATGTTAACTCTGGTTGATATTGGGTCCTTTGATGCAGGCGGAGTTCTTTTCAAGGTCTATGTTGTTGGAGACCAAATCAGGGTGGTACGAAGATTTTCTTTGCCAGATGTCAAGGAAGGGCAGTCAGAAAGTAATGGTTTGATTCCATTTCCAAGAGTCTCCTGTGCAGCGGCAACTGCTGAAGATGCTGATCTGGATCCTCAAGCTGCAGGTAGAAACTCTGCTTATGTTGTCAAATACAGTAGGCTATGAATGTGCTAATTCCTGCTGTTTTATGACCTGTTGTCCTGTGCAATTGAAAATTGTCACTCCAAGCAATTTTTCGTTTAAGTGGATCAGTTGATATGGCAGATTGGATTCAATGTGTATATGGAGTGAAGGGGTTCTAGTTGAGTTGTCTCTTTTGTGCACTATCTGGGAGTTTCTGAACTTTCTTTGGGAATATTGAGGATAGTATTTTGGTGTATTGGTGAATTCTTATGTCTTTTTTACTCAAATGTGTAGAGCTGCCTCCACAACAGCTGCTGGATTGCCTCTCAAAGCAGCTTCGACAGAGATTGGTAAATATCCCTTCTCCAAACATAATCTGCATATTCCAAACCACTCATGACAAGTATAAATTTACTGCATGCATTTTTCATTCTTGAAGAGTGGGTGTGTGCTATCATTACACAGTATCTTACATTGTGAAGTTTGTTTGATGGGTACAAGGGTCTGAGACTCTTTAACCTTGACATTATTCGGGAAGGAGGAGCTGGAAATCAATACTATGTCATTGACATCAATTACTTTCCTGGTAAGAACTTTTTGAGTTGTTTCAATAGAAACAAACAATAATCATACAGTAGAAGTTGTGACAGCCCATTTCACAGTTTGCAGATACTGAATACATCATTTTAAGCACAGACTTCTTCTGGACTATTCAGTACAGATATGATGCAGACCATGTAGGTGGGTAGAAGAGGTGGTGTTTTTTCCATTTTCTTCCATGCAGATGACACATTCAAGTCATCGTTAACTTTGCTGAGGAAGTGTTCTATATGCATAACTAGCTGATAAATTTTTGTTTGCGAAAAAGGGTTATGTCTGAAAGTGTTGATTTGTGGATCTGTGCAGGCTATGGCAAAATGCCGGACTATGAGTTTGTCTTTACTGACTTCCTTTTGAATCTGGCAAGGAGCAAAGGGCAGAAGTTTATGGGAATCTTGGGAAGCTGAATTGCTACCACCACCAGCTACGCTTGGAACTTTCAGGCACACCAACCAACCCACCCATGTAAAATCATTCACCCTCAACAACTCTCTTCTCTAAAATTCTTGTGCAGATGTGTAAACACTTCCACTTTTTAGCTACAATGCTCTGTAAAGTACTCTCAACCAGTGGTGCCATGTCCTTCCTTTTCAGGGCAAATGCAGCAGCACTGTGTCCTTATGGGTGCATACTGCACAGCTAGTGATTGCAGTTTCATCTTCTTTAAAATGATTAGGGCAAACTGTGGGTCAATTGATTCTAGAATCTAGGACACATTTGGGTCACAAGTGGGTGTCTCCTGCTTGTCTTCTATGTCAGCTCAATGTCACCTTCAATGTAAAGAAGGATTTGTGCTCTCACTTTTCATTTTGGATTTTAGATCATTTTTTTCACTTCTGATTTTTAGTGACATGTAAATGAGCCTTGGAAGAAAGGATAGTTATGGGTCGCAAGGGTGCTTGCTTGATTCTGCATCATGAGATGCTGATCAGGTGTCTATATGTAGTCTGTTTGTTGCACTGTAAAGCTATTGATAAAACAAAACAAAAGCTTGAATATCTTCAAAATCCTGCTACTTTCAGTGGAGCAACAGATGCAATGAACAACAGCAACAAAAGAGGACTCTTGAGGAGAGAAAGAATACCTTTTTGGCATTGACTTTGCTCCTGAGATGGTTTTGATTTGCATAGCTGCAATGTAACTGTTTGTGTGTAGAGAGTTTTTTGCTGCAACAATCACACTGCTGCTGCTGCTTGAGTCCTCCAAATCTCTTCGTCCTCTACTTCTTCATGCCTTGTCTTTCCTTTCACTTTTTGCACATTCTTGGAGTTCTCTGAATTTTCTTCCTCTACTTCTTCATGCCTTTCCCTTCCTTGTTACCTTTGGCATGCAGAGATGCTCTTGGAGTTCTCTGAATCTTCTTCCTCTACTTCTTCCTCTACTTCTTCATGCCTTGCCCTTCCTTGTCACCCTCTGTATGTGGAGATGCTATCTTCTCCAAGCTTCACCAGACTTTTCAACTTCCTTGGAGATGCTCAAAGCAATCCACACCTGTCCCAGATTCCTTGGCCACATTTCACAATTGCAAGGTTTCACATTGCAGGTTTGCACCAAACATAGACAAAGGTGTGACACTCTGTTTTGACAGTACTGTGAAGCAGATTGTGATCACATCCAGGCCCCAGGTGTGTGCAAGAGTTGACATGTTTCTTGCAAATTCTTTTGAGTTTTATGTGATCTCTGAAGGCCCTAGATGTGTTCAAGATGTGATGGCTGGAAGCATAGCAAATCATCAACAAGTGTTTTGCTGCAGGGATGATGAACCATAGAGCATCAATAACTGGCTGTTCACTTGAACAATCATCTTCTGTATGTGATTTGTTCTCAGAGTGATTGGAGACAACGTGGCTAGATAATCTGCAGACCCAGAAATGATGGAACAGGAAGCTTCGGATCTCAGTGATGATTGCCAAAATGGGGACTGTAGACAATCAACAGTGGTGGAATGAATATGCAGGACATTGTGCAGTTGTTCGCATGTTTCATAGATTGATGCATATGTTGATGACTTCAGAGATCGTTTGCATACATATTGATGGCTTCAGAGATGTGGCAACATCAGAGCAGTGGACTTTAACGTGCTTTTTCAGGTGCTGATAGTGGAAGTGATGGTAACAATAGAGATAGGAGGACGAGGCATTATTGCAATCTGTTGCAGCTAGCAAGGATATCAGTAATGGTGAATTGGAAGCTCTAGCTTAAGCTGTATTCTGGTTCAGTTTGTTTCTGTTTGTGGAGGTTGCTAGGAATGATCTGTCATCCGAGCTTTGTGCATTTCTAAGGAGTGAGTACAGTTTCTCAGTGAAGGGAGAGTTTTTGTCACAACTGATATTATTGTAAGAAGGAAGAGTTGAGAGCTTATCTCTCTTTGACAGCCAATTTTAGCCAATTTCTTCAGCTTTCTGACATGGATTGGAGGCATATTGTCATTAGACGAGCAGCAAGTGTGAGGATGGTGAGCACAAAAAGCTTGTGCTCTCTTGCAGTGTCAAGCAGTCACAAGACATGGTGTTACCTTCAGACAACTGAAGGATGCTTGCAAACTTTGAGCAAAGTGCTGTTGATCGAGCACCAGTAATTATGTGAGTGTCTGTCTCTTAGCACTTCTTAACTTCTTCACATCCTCTTGTGTGGTTTTGCAAGGGAAAAAAGCTGTGAACATGACCATAACACACAAAATGTCTCAGTCAATCTTTCATAAGTCTGCCTTGCACTCTTTGTATTTTTCTAGCTTGTTGCAGTGGTATTAAAGCAGAGGAATCTGTGGGATCAATTTTTTGTATGCTCCAGTACACAGTCAAGGACAGCGGATGTTCCACATCTGCTTTTGGCCATCTGCAGTTATAATTCAGATCCATCTGTAACTGTACATACTTCATGGGAAACTTAGAAAATTTGTTCTGGCTACTGTGTGCTTCATCCCAGCATTGTGTGGAGAATGTATGTCATGAGAATGCCTAGTTCATTCAAGTTGGGTGAGCAGAATTGGCACCTCCCTATAGCAAGCTTAAATCACTTCTCCCAGTGAATCTTTATCTACAGTTTTCAAGATTTCAATAGGAAGCTCTCTGGATGGATTGAGATCCAAACTTTGCCTCTTTGGCCCTTGGATAGAGACTGTTGCAATTTTAAGGACTGCTGTTATTGATTTCTGCATCAGGCAGACCAGAAATACTCTATACTTTGTAGAGTATTTCCTCCATCGGTCCATCAATACCCTGAATTGATTGTGCATACCGATGTGCAAACTGAAATATCAAACAAGGAAGGATTGTTCAGTATGTCTTCCTTTATGCTTAGATCAAGCTTGTGAGTTTGTGTATTAATGTGATTGTGACCCCCATTTCCTTACAGCTGCTCTCGAATGGCGAAGGACACAACAAGAAGTTGAGCAGGACCTCATAACTCCAAAATCTCTTGCCCATCAGTTTGAAGGTACAATCTCTGGGCAAAAGACCATTTTGGTTAATTGATCTCACAACTCCACAAATCTCACCCTTCAAACTTCAAAAGCTGTGTTTTCTCCGGTGGTTAAGGAATTGAAGACATAAGGTGCAGACCCATAGAGGAGCAGCGAGTGTTCAAATCTTTCCTTTGATGTAAATGTCCATCACTCCTGAAAATTGTTGGTCTAACCTTGCCAAGACACATTTGTTTTTTTTCCGTCTTTTTCTTGTACCATCAACTTGTTTGATCTCTGGCGTGCACTTGTGTGGGCCCGGGCTCTCAAGGTGATGATTGACAATGTTGAAATGGAAAAAAGAAGAACACCAAGTCTTTTGTAAGGTCCAAAATCTCTTTTGCATGGTATCTATCCACTCAGACATTAACCAGCCCAGCTTCCTCTTTGGTATTGACCCATCTGTTTTCTAGCATACCCTGTTTGGAGGCCGAGATTCTGTCAAAGCACAAAATAGCTTCTTGTCATCTTTGCAGAGTTCAGCTTTTTTTTCTTTTTTCGTTTTTTTTGTGCAATTTCTATGGTGTTGATTGCAGGTTTAGGTTTTAACCCTAAAGCCCTTTAAAGTGATGAGCACTATGAATGCTGAATTTGGCGAAGTGAGAACCCACTATAGACTTATGCACATGAGTAGCCAAGAGCCCCCCATTTGCCTGGCATATGGCAGATAGGAGGCCCCACCACTTGAAGAGCCAACCATTTGCCTCATCACCGATAGTCCCCAAAAGCTGCAGTAAAAATGTACTTTTTAGGGTTGAGACTTTAGAGACTAAAACTCCAGAGACTAAAACATTTTCAGTCCTTTACTTTTTGAGATTCTTAGAGTTGTGAACACTTTAGCTCTGTTTTCCAGAATTTGATTTTTGAGAATAGGCATGGATTCATGCTCCATTGGGAGAATTTTTTTGATATGGATGCTGCTTTCAGTCCCTCATTAGCAGGTAACTTCTTCCCTTTTTTGTGATTGCAAGAAAGAAACAACACCCTCCTCGTTTGTGGTGGGTTGAACCCAAACAATACACAGATTGAAGCTATGTGGAAACACATGTTTGGGGTACAACCTCCCATATGAGGGATAGAAAGTTCTCCTTGAACTATAGAATGAGTTATGAGGCTTTCAACAATCTTGTGGAGGAGTTGACATCCTTCTTGAAATCTCAATGCATGAATCCAGTTGGAGGTTAGAAAATTGTGGCTATTGTCATTTACAGATTTGCTCATTGGCCATAGTGCCACACATATGGCTGACTGTTTTAATGTTGGTGCTTCCACTATCGGAAAGCATGTGGACATTGTTTGTGATGTTTGGACTGATAGAAATAAAATGTTTGATAGATACATTAGCATTCCAGAAGGTCACCGTTTCTAGAAGATCATAGACCAATGTCAGGAACTCACTGGGTTGCCAAATGTTTGTGGTGCGATTGATGGCACCCATATCCCATTGGCTGATCTCCCTAGTAGGAAAGTGACATTAGCATAGAGTGATTTTTTCAATTTAAAGAGTTCCACAGCACTGTGGTTCAACCTGTATGTGATGTAGATAAAATCTTCTAGAATGTTTGTGCAGGGCAACTATGAGGTGTACATGACAGTGGACAATTCAAGATTTCTAATCTTTACAAGGACTTGAGAACCATGCTATTTTACAACAACCAGTGATCAATGTGTGAGGTATGAGGTGCACACCATACTTGATTGGTGATTCAGCTTACCCTATTCACAGCTCCTTGCAAAAGAATTTCAAAACCCATAATGTGGAGGACATAAATAAAAGAAAATTTGCCTCTAGCATGAATTCAAAAAGAGTTGTTATAGAGAATGCTTTTGGTTCTTTGAAGACTAGATGGAAAATTTTGAAACATTTCAATTCTAGAATTGATAGGGCAACAAGGTAACAATAGTGTGCTGTGTTTTGCATAACTACTGTGAGTTGTGCGGAAAACCAGAACCCAAAGTTGCAAATCCAGCAAGAAGAGGTGATGTGCTTATGGGTTTTGGTGTAGAGAGATTACCTTGTGTTAGAAAACTAAAGGTGAAAGAATTAGACAAAACCTATTTGAACAATGGGTGATTGATCACCTTATTTAGCAATGATTATAAGGTTTTGTTATGCATAATTTTGTTGTTGTTTTCTACTATTGAATGTTTTTTGGGTAATGAATGAAACCAATGTTGTTTTTGTTGGTTTATTTTCTTTATGAAACATTTTTGGGGCGTGCTTCCCATTTTTCTAAATGCAACATTCCTAGAGGTCATGGCTCCTTTTCAAAATGTATTCATGGACATTCTAAACAATGGGGAAATTGTTAAATTTCACAACTGAAAATGAACATTCATTACATTAACAAATAAATGGTTATGTATATTTACAACCATCAATTTCAAACAGCTGTTGGTTGTGTTTCATAAAAATGCCATTTTATCACTTTGGTAATTATTTCTAAGACAAGAATGAATGATTTCTCACAAGCCATAGCAAACTTTTTGTTGTGATGAAATTATCGCAAATATGTGTAGTACCTCGGGGCAACTAACAACCAAAGAATTTGGATGCTACAAACCTTAGATTGCTCCAAAGCAAGGAAAACCCAAAGTGGTAGAAAACCATTAAAAAAAAATTTAATCCAAATTGGGTTGATGAAAACATTTTTCATATTGTAGGAAGAATGATGGATACTATTCTTGAAAAGGGAAATGGAACACAAACACAGGTTGAAAACCTCGTATGAAGCCCAGCTGAAAACCTAGTACACAACCCAGTTAAAAGCCGGCAGTAAGACCCAGTATGACACCTAATTTAAAGCCAGGTGGAAAACAGGGTATGAAATGCAGGTTGAAAACCCCCTATAAAGCCCGGGTGAAAACCGGGTTGAAAAGCCAGTCTACAAGCCAATTGAAAGCCCGATTGAAACCAGACAGTAAGACCCTGTACGAAACCCGATTTAAAGTCAGGTGAAAAACCAGGTATCAACCCGGGTGAAAACCTTGTATAAAGCACGACTAAAAGTCCGGTATACAACTCGGTTGAAAGCTCGGTTAAAACCCGGTAGTAGGATGCAGTATGACACCCGATTTAAAGCCAAGTGGAAAACCGAGCATGAAACATGGGTTGAAAACCCTGTATAAAGTCTTGGTGAAAACTAGGTTAAAAACCCGATATTCAACCCGGTCAAAACTCGACAGCAATACCCAGTATGAAAACCAATTCAAAGCCGGGTGAAAAACCGGTTTGAAACCCAATTTTTGACCCTGGCTGAAACCCATATAAAGCCCGGCTGAAAAGCCTGTAGTAACTACTTCCTTTTTCTATTAATTTTTTTAATAACTATCTCGCACCTTTCCTGATAATTACCTCTATTTTATAACTACCTCTCTCTTTTTCCCATATCCACCAAAATGGGTATGAAAAAACAAATTAACATATGTCCTTTCATGCCCATGGAATTATATTAATTAAAATCAAATTTGACATTGACATAAATAATGATGAATTATTGAAAACCATATGAAAACATTTTTTTTTTTAAAAGTTGATCATCATTGGTAGTGCGTAGCAACGTGAAGTTCAAATTTGATTATATCTAGATTCAATTGAAAAGTAATGAGATACAAATGGATGCAAAAGATATTAAAATCTATTGCTAAATGTGATGTCGAAAGAAAAAAGAAGAAAACTTTGAAAAAATAGATCCAAAAAGAAACATTTCCATTCCTATTTACTTGAAAATTGACTAAACAAATTTCAATTTGTAAGTATCATCCACAAGGATCATTTATAAACCTAAAGTTGTTATACCTAAACCAACTTTGATGAATCATCACCATTGGAATTATTTTCTTAATATATTTAACAATTAAATATATGTATACTACTTATACATATCATATTTAGATAATAAAAATTAGATTGAATGTCAAGGATATGTCACAAGACAAAGTAATACATATTTATTTTTATATTCTCTTAGTTTACCTAGAATCCGTGGTTTCAAATGGCCCATATATATGTAATTCAAATTAGTATTATTGCAATAGCTTTTCAAAAACAAATGAAAATGTAAATCAACAAATCTTAATGATGAACTATTGGAAACAATATGAAAACATACAAGGGAAATTAAAAAGGGGGAGAAGGAGGGGATATTATTCACACTAACACTCTTTGAACCTTTTTAACATTGTTCCATGAATAAGAACAAATTTCAAGTAGATTGTTAAAGCATGTGGGTTAAGAAATAGTCGATGATCCCATGCTGAACGATCGACTCAGGTGCACACCGTCCTTCTAAACAGTTATTCTTTGCATGGCCATTCCGAAACATTCATGTCAAGCAATGTTCCTTCAAGCTCTTTTCCTTTTACTAGCGCAATTGGAAGATTCAAAGGCGTAGTAACATTATCCGCCATGATTGCTTATTTATTCACGTTTTGTGACAATAAACCTATCATTGACTATGAGATTATGAACAAGCTAATGCATTTCCTTGATGTCAAAAAAATTCCAAAAATAAATTTGTCAAACACAATTGGTTAGGAGATGACATCTTACATAGGGTACACAATAAAATGAACCAAACCAACTCCTTTGTTCCTTTCAAAAGGGTAAGGACTTGAAATTGGAAATTGAAATGGCATGCAACCATTACATAGAATTTATTGTTTAATCACATATTTGACTTGTACAATATATTTTTATGGTAAATTTTAGTTTCTTTGAATTTTATAACTTATCTTTATATTTATCCAAGAGTTATTGGAAAGAAAATTGTAGATTCTAAATTATATATATATATATTCCAATGATGATCCAAAACCATGTAAAGTCTAATTGTTATTCAATCTACATGAATATGAAATTTTTTCGAACAAACCTAGATTAATTTTGATAATTCTTATGTGACTTACTTAGGACCTCAGGACTGGTTACAAGTGTTTAATTAGTCCTTTTTCACCCTCAAATGTTGATATAATTGATTCATATTTCTATATATCATTCTTGAATGTATATTACATCACATTATGTAAATTACATTAAAAACATTCAATCCTAAGTTGAAAATTGACAATAATGTTATTCAATAATGGTTACACTTACAGTGGTTCATTATATTATAAACTTACCCCACATGCATGAATTGGTTGTCAACAAAACCTTGACTTTGGTTGAAAATGTTAGGTTCATCTCCATCTTGTGTGATGAAGTCACAACTTATAATCAACAATCATAGGTTTTCATTCATGCATGGGTTCATTTGTGTTAAAAGCAACCATGGGCACCTCCTTGATCACCATGTGACATGCTATGATAATGTAAGAACAGAATGTTTAAACACTACTTAGACAATTGTTTGTACTATTTCATTGTGTTTTTAATGCATGACAAGAAAATGTTACAAACTTTTAAAAGTGTTTAAAGATATTTTACATTTATTGAACTACTTTGAAACTTATATAAATGTTAGATTAATGTATTAAAAAATTGCTTACACAAATATAACACACAATTCCAACATTATTTTAATTTATGAATCTTGTAAAAAAAGATTCATTATGGTGTAAGTGGCTCCTTAAAGAGATAATACTTTGCCTATGTGGTGGAAGATTGGCAACAAACTCCTTTGTTGTCATCCTTGCAATAGGTGGTTGATGGGGCCACTTCTAATCATTTAGTATGAGTTTTGGGGAATGCCATGGTGTGTTTTGGTGATTTGGCATAGGAAACAATTGCATTTATATTAATCACATTTGGAGCTAATGGGGTGAATGTGTTTTAAGGTATCAAAACAAATGTGACAATGCAATTGAAAGATCAAAATACAACATTCATGATTAATGTACATTGTATGAACC
>Ga0116229_10007161_pt1 | contig 17760 bp, 14 predicted proteins | sample S1TSphgellanicum_3_FD_87313 | JGI IMG/M metagenome (GOLD analysis project Ga0116229, IMG submission 87313) | Host-associated microbial communities from peat moss isolated from Minnesota, USA - S1T2_Fc - Sphagnum magellanicum MG | ecosystem: Host-associated > Plants > Peat moss > Unclassified... | reverse complement strand
GTGTAAAGCGGGCCTAACATGTCAAAATGACAATACAGGAATGCAAGGTGCCACACACTAGAGCAAAAGGATCTACAACCCAACCATCAAATTAGACCAATGTAAAGAAAAGAAATGGACCACGTAAAATTATGGGGGTGTTATATCTAACATCGGAGTTAATTACATACATTGTGTTTTTGGTACACAAAAATAGAATGATTGTTAATTGCAATTAATTACATTTGCAAACTTGTTTCAATTATGTTAAATGGTGGTGAAAATATTTGAACTAGCCATCAATCTTTTGACATTTTGTAGTTTAAAGGTTTTTAGAGAGTCAAATTCCTGCTCTTACTTAGTTTTGAAGAAATGATATTTAGCGTCTCATGATTCATGGGTCATTTTAAACATTGAAATTCCTTACAAACATGTAGTCAAAAATGTCAAATAAATCTAAAGGATAAACTACAACAAACAACACAAATGATAAAAAATACATTTTTGTATGTATGTATATAACAATCCAATGTTGATGTTAAACATGACTTTTAACAATGTCATCACCATGAAAATTATTTTTTTAAAATGATAAATAAAATATTTAGTATGGATGAGGAATAATCTGTAAACAATTATAGTCTGAAAAAATGACAATAAATACTTAGCAAATGGAAAAGTATTAAAGTTACTTACCAGAGAGATGAACATTTGGAGATTGCCTAGCATGAGTAATGCCCTGCGGCCGAGGCGGTCCACTAGGAATAAGCCAACCAAAGTGGCTAGTATAGCAGTGCCTGCTAAAATAACAGCTGAGTAAAGGGCTCCATCACTTTTGAAACCCAAAGTTGAAAATAGAACAGGTGCATAGAAGGAGACGTCATTGCTTCCAGTGAATTGGTTGAAAATTTGGAATAGGCAAGAAACAATAAGTGGAGGTAAGCTCTTCCCTTTGAACACATCTTTAAATGCAGCAATTCCCTCACGAGATTTGTGGTTGCCTGCAATCAAAATGTCTTCAAATTCAACATCCACATTCTCTACTCCTCGAATCCTTCTCAGCACTGCTTTTCCTTCTTCTTGTTTGCCTCTTTGAATAAGGCTGTTTGGGGTATCAGAAAGTGCAATCCCAGCAATGGTTATTAGAATTGCAGGGACACCTCCCAAACCCAAAGAGACTCTCCATCCATTACGGGCCATCTTTCCAGTGCCATAATTGATTAAATTAGCGAAAAAAGCACCCGTTGTTATGCCAAGTGCAAAGAGGTAGTTCAAGCTCCCTCGCCATTTAGAGGGTGCCATCTCAGACAAGTATAGTGGTGCTGCCTGCTCACCACACACAAGGAGGCAAGACAACAAAAACATATAAGTATGAGAAGTAATAAGGGAACCTTGGAATGTATACTTATATGAGACCCAACTACATTAGTATGGCCATACATGCTTGTTCATGTTACCTATGCATGATACCCAATTCTAATATGGTCAATGGGCAAATTTTCTTGGAACCTTGCTTAGCTTCCCCGCTAGGTACAAGTCGGATATAAGTAGCCATAACCCAAGTAGTTCCTGAGTAAAGATAACAAGTTGATATGGTAGCACATGATTGGTTCCATAATGCTTAACTAGCGTTTAAATTGTTTAATTAATGCTTAAGTAATGCTTTAAACCATTGGTTACATTAAATTATTTTCAAACTTATTCAAATGCTACATTTATAGATTTAAGAACATTTTTTAATAAACAAAACACACATTTGTAATATTAATTTAATTTATTAGACTTTGAAACATGTCAAATAAGCACAAGCTACAAAAGAAATTACTTCTAACTATGCTTGCACCCAACTATCCTTGGAAGGAGCACAATTTATGAAGTATCTTCATCAAGTAGAGTAAGCCTTAGTGTTTCATAGACTTCACATCATTACTAATTTTCTCAATTCAAATTATGGCAAGGATTTAACAAATTCATTGAATAACTATCTTATTGTTAAGGATTGAAGGCCTTGTAAGGTGTCAAGTTCAATGTATTTCCATGATGATCTCTCAACCTCAATTCAAACATACACGAAGACAAGAAATACATTCAAGTTTGGAGTATATTGTTATTCTATTTGTATGGACTAGGGACCTGCTGGTGGCTTGCAAAACAATATAATCAACCCTTTGAATTGGAAACCCAATGTGCAATCATCAAAGGGAACCTAAGAATCAATTTGTGACCTTCTGAAAATAAGTGATTTGTCCATCCTTTTAAGCTACAAAGTCCATAGATGGTGTGAGTAGGGAAATAGGTGACTGGAGGAAGGCACAACCAACATCTAGGGATTCATTTGCTGAAACAAAAGGAATGAGTTTTGTCATCACTTTCAAATTTGCTGAAGGGTCACTCTTTGTATGTGTTGAGCACCTCACCCATTGTTTGGAGGGTATTATTTTGCTACCCAATTATAAATGGGGTAAATGTTATTATCTAAAAAAGTTTATTTATAAATATGGTATTTTGGCAATTGATGAATATCTAAACTTATAGATGAATGAAATAAATAGCACACCATTAATTATATTTTCAAATGCGTTGTTTATTTTATTTATTTATAATTCAAGGTTTTTCTGGTGGCTTAAGTTAGTTCCTAAATGCTTATCAAATTTATCTCCAAAGAAATAAACAAATATCTTATTTTGAACTACATCATTGCTGTAAGAATGCAAGTGACTCCCCAATGAAATTTTGCAAATAATTTACCCACTCCAACATAACACATGATGTCTACTTCAATTGTCTAATTAGACATTGACTATGTGGTCTTGAGATTGGTGCCTCAGGAGGAAGGAGGATCATCAAAAACATGATAACATGGTCAGATCCAAACTGAAGTCCAAGATGTTGAAACCAACCTGGTTGGAAAATCCAAGACCCCACCCCATAAGGCTTTGGCCGATAATAAGCATGGTCAGATTTTGAGCTGAAGCTCTGAAGGTCACACCCGTCAGGAAAGAGATCCCAGCAACAAGTATGCTTGCTTTTCTGCCATAATGTCTTGTGACATAAGATGAAAACCAGGTGGACACAAATGCAGCAAGGTACAGGGCTGAATTGTATGCTTGCAGATTTTGATTGTTGTATTGGCAGTAAAGACTGCCTTCTCCTGACTCTGCTTCACGCCTCTTGTTGACAACTACGGTTGGGAAGAACTTCTCCAAGAAACTGTTCATTTCTGCAACCCCACCTGCAGAGCCAAAACAAAACATTAGAGAGTGCACACCGTGATCAATCATAGTTGCACCAGAACAGATCTCATAATTCACAATTCTCAAGCTAATCACATTACAAAACACTACGTCCAGTCAGAAAAAACCTACACAACAACCCCAAATTCAAAAAAAAAGCTCACATTCTGAAGCTAATCACATTACAGAAACCTTCGTCCACTTAGAAAAAATCCACATAACAAAACCCTGAATGAATTTCCGTTTTGAGATCCTTGGTCAGTCATGTCGATTACTAATCTTCAAACAGGGTTCTCTCAACAATCAACTCAAGTCTTGGGGAACAAAACTCGTCATATATACGCCAAATTACATGTGCAATTAATTGACACCCAAGAAGAACACTCACCATTGATGCCTATATCATAACCAAACATGAGACCACATGATGCAATCAAAAGACAAATGAACACCAAATAACTCGTTGTGCGGCCTTCGAAATTCTTGAATTCTCCACCACCTGCCACAACTAAGTCCCCTCCAGCAACAGCCATTGTCAGATTTGATGAGCTTTGGTGTTTGTGAGCTCTGCTGCCCAGCTCCAAAGTCTCAATAGAAACTAAGATGCTGGTTCCAAAGTGGAGAGCATTTTGCAGCACACCACAAAAGCCCAGTGCTGAGCAGCAGCAGGCCACTGAAAGGGGGGTGGGTGAAAGGAAGTGGGGGAGGCCTTGGGCTTTTAAACTAGTTCTTTGTCTTTGACCCTAAAACTAGGGCTTTAGGGTTATATATATTGACTTGGACCTAAGCATCCCCTATTTGGGCCCATATCCATCGTACTCGTGACATCATACATAGAGTGTTTATATTCCCGGGGCCTCGGACTTGAGAGCATTTGCACCCATGTCCCCCCTATTTGGGCTTGTCTTAGTGCTTATCACATCCTACAGAGTAATGTTCATATCGTGGCATGTGTCATTGACTCTATTGTGAACTTGTTAGCCAACTACTTTCTTGTTTCAAAATTAGTTTTTGTAAACTAGTTGAATTTTCAATGACAAAAAGTATTCAAAATTCAATATTTATTGCACCTTAGGTTTTTAAATTATGAAATTGCCTTCATAAAATCCTACTCGTTGAAAGCACTTTCTAACAATATCAAAAGCTTGCCCTAATTTCCCTAAAAATTTTAGTTTTGATTTTATTAAAATTTTGAGAAGAAAACTATTCAATGTTTAATAGCTCTTGCAATGTAGGTTGAAACATTACAAAATCACCTTGATGCACCCCTTATTCATTGAGAGCTTTCAAGTAATATCAAGAGCCTAGTGAGGGTGGGGGAGGGGGGGCATTGTTGTTTGTGAGATTTCAAACAAGACAAACAAAATAAATAAACAACCTTGCTTAATAGATAGATTATTCTTTGGGCCTTGGACTTTTATATCTTGATTTCTACTCATTAGTGCAACACTATAACCCTAAAATCGGTTTTAAGTTATAATGTGTTGAATTTGGAAGAATTTTTTTAAAGCATTTGCATTTGTCCATGCATTTTTAAAAGTATGGTAATATGCAACAATAAATGAAAAAGTTTGCAAAGGCTTAAGATATGTATCTATCAAAGTTACCCAAGGAGATTTGTAAAAGTGCATAACTTGGCCAAAAAATCAAGAAAGGGCAAGTAAGAATGGAACAACGCATATGTCAATTCAAGTCTTCCCCCAAGGAAATTGAATACTCCAGTGAAAACGAAGTAAATTTTTTATTTTTGCCAAAAAGGTTTTTTCATATTTTGTTTTTTGAATTTCTACCATATATGTTTTGTTTTGTTTTTTTTTCTTTTGCATACTTGCTAGTAAAATTATCCTTTTTCAAGAAGCTTTGCAGTTTGAAAAAACTATTATATTTTATTACAATAGGCAAAATACTATGGGGATGGTTAGAAAAGTACTACCTACATTGACATGGCACATATTTCACATTATTGTTGATTCCCTTGGCCTTGTTGTAATTGCTTGTATTATGAACCAGTCTAGGGGTCATTAGTTATTAAGTGATGCATTAAACTTTTCCTTATTTATGAGTCTAAAATTTAGTAATGAAATTGATTTTGCAACCTTTGACAACTTATTAAAAGAAGATGCAAATGTTGCTTTTGAGTTTTCATGTTTGGCTTCTAACATTAAAAATGAAGTTGTTCGGGTTGAATTCTATTCTTTCCTTCTTAAGGAAATATGAAGAAAAAAATCCCATATTATGTTTTCTTTGATGTTGGACCTTAAATTTAAGACCCTTCTTTTATGTCCTCATTTATTGGTTGTGAGCAAAGTAAGGCCATTGTTGAAAAATATGACAAAAATTCTTTATTTCCTATGCTTCTTGAATGTCACAAGTTTTTTTTGTCCCTAAATCTTGTCATTTCTCTTGGTTTGTTTATTTTTCCTTTTTACACATCTTTTTTTTCTTTGGGTTTGAGGGTGAAAGCACACGAAGGTGTGACATTTTTAAGCACATATGGAAGTCCATAATTGCGTAAATTAACACTACAAAGGTAGTGTGAAGGCATGATACCTTGAATCACATGTCATTTTACAAGTTATCATTTGAAATTTAGTATAAAAAAAATTGCAACCCTAGTTTACCTTATGGATAACTTAAATTTAGAAGATGAGCTTTTAAACTATTACTTTCATTCAGTAAATGACTTAATAAGAAAAAACCATAATTCAAGATACATAAAAAAAATTGGTCACCAAAACCCTTCCAAAAAATCCTCCTTGGTATCAATGTTATTACATCATATTACCATTGAGTCCTTTATTCATTTTAAAACATTATATGAAGGTGCATGTAGTCCATATTCATTAATTATGGACTATAAGTTTTTGTGTATTCCTTTAAAAGTCCATTATGTTATGACTATTCAAAAATTATCTATGAAATTTATACAATGTGATTATATTATATGTAACACTACAATGTTGAGTCCTTTTTCATTTTAGTTGGGATTATATTTAATCACATAACTAATTATAAATCCCAAAATCTTGCAAAAATTGCCTTGTGACAACATTTTATGGATAGTGTAATGTGCTTTCACCCTTGAAGTAATGGATACAATAAAACAACACATATTGGTGGTTCTTGCTCTCTTTATGGTAATGAAACATATCATTGTAAACATGTTGTCATCGCAACAACTTGTAATGTACCAACAAAATGCTAAAATGATGATGATGGTTTTCCATTCTAACTTTGAATCATCTACACATCAACATTTTTTGAATTTTTTTGAACTCCACCTTGAAATGCAAATGGATGAAATGCACAATATGATCCTTTTATATTTGGAGGAAAAAAATTCTCCAAACCAACATACTTTTCCAAAGTGTAACCATAAGCATTTTGTGAAAAACCTTCCATTTTTTCACACAAATTTTTTTTTGCCCTAAACCCTTTTGCTCTAACTCCAACACCAAGAGGAAAGATGACTCACCCATTAACTTTGATTTCATGCCAAAGAAAGATTCTTATGATGAACGGACTGAATCAAACCACTTTTTTATTGTTTTAATAAAAAATATGGTTGGGACTTATCTTTGGAGTTGGGTTTCCATTTTTGCTCAACCTAAGTCCCAACTTGAAGCCAAAAAGTACAGCCACATAAGATTCTAATTCATTGTTGGGATTTGTAAATTGGGCTTTAGTGTGAAAATTTTTGTTTTGTTTTGGAGTTCTAGACCAATCAAATTGCAAAAATGAATTGGGACTTATAAATTGAACTTTAGTATGAAATATCTTTTAGAATATGTCATGTTTATATTTTTTTGGCTTGAATTGTTAAGATCCATCCCTAGCTAAAGCAAGTGGCAAAATCCTTAAAATTTTCAACTTTTATACTTTGAAATAACCAAATTTGGCTAGATCTTTTTATGGTTGATCACAACCTATGTTATAGCAGAAATTTGAAAATAAAATAAAATGGCACTATTGCAAACACAAATAAGGAATGTGAATGATGATGCTAAAGTTCATAGCCCAAACAATAATCTAACTATTAAGCAAGGTTGTTAATTTAATTTAATTTTTTTGTTGAAATCTCCCAAACAACAATGCCCTTATTCACATTCTTGATACTGCTTGAAAGCTTTCAATGAATAATGGGTGCTAGATCCCTCATCCTTGACATAGGCAACAATTTTCTTCTTCAACTCATATGTTTTCAGTAATTCTATCAAATTTCTAGCTAAAGTTTGCCCACTAGCATTTGTTGCTTCAAAAAGGCCAAAGGTAATGTGTTTGGTTGCCAATCAACCCCCAAAAATTTGATCACCAATGCAAAGATATCATGTCCACCTTTTGACACCCACAAATCAAAGCACAATTGCATAATGACATTTTGCTAAAGTTGGCAAAACACACATTTTTTTAGTTTTTTCCATTAAGCCATGTAATAATTCATGATAAAAAAAAAATTCTAGAAGGAAATACAAGTCTTGGACACAAATGCATATTAATTCGTTTTAACAATTTTTTTTCACAAACTACAAAAGAAGATGGTTTTTGATAATTAAAAGTCCCAAATCCTCCAAAAAGTTTTTTTTTGCTACAAATCATTTTTCATGAAAGGTGCCTTTGTAGCAAAAAAATTAAATATGAACTATTAGACATATTTGGTCTTTTCTTTACATGTAGTCTTTCCTCTTTTTTTCCAAAGGATTGTTCATTTCTTTTTCAAAATTTTAAAAAAAGAATGGTTTATATTTCCATGGTTTTAAAATGTAGTTATACCATTATTTGTGTTATATATGATTAATCCTCTTCTTGCTTGAGTTTCTGGATTTAAATTCAAACTAGATTGTTATAACAAAAAATACAATGCATGATTTGAAAAGTTGTTAAATCATTTTTTTATTATCATTAACACAATAAAATTCCCAACATAATGCATTTTACAATATTTGGTTTCCAAAATAATCTTTGTGCATGTAAAAGTTTCAAAGTTTTTTCATTTTCTTTTCATTATTTTTAAAATTTTTGTCTCATTCTATTTTGACACTTGCATTTTCTTCAAGTTCTTACAAAGGTTCATCTCCCACCCTTACTTCATTCATGAATACATCATATGATTTTCATTTTCAAAGGATTATTCCATGTTTAGTTTGAAGTTAAAATTACTACCCAAATGAGTTTTGAAAAGAACTAAACAATTATATGATATACCAAAACTAACATTTACAAGATGAGATCTATTTCTTAAACATTTACAAAACAAGATACAATTTGAAATGAATTTTTGTAATGAAATATGATGTGTGTATCTTGCAAAATGAAAGTATATGAAAACCTTACAAAACAAAAACAAAAAAACAAAAAAAAACAAAATTAAAAAAGAGATAAAATGAGAATTAAAAAAAAATGAAAACAAAATTTATTTCAATGGAGTCAACTAATCTAATGTTCCAAGCTCCAACCTACACAAGGCATGAAGGCTCGAAAGGTACCAAATTAACACTAGGGGGAAAAAAAAACAACACCAATGTAAGAAGAGCAATAACACCAACACAAAAAAGAGCAACAACAAATGGCTAGGCTACAAGGTACTTGATCACCAACGCAAAAAGGGTAGTAGCACCAACGCAAGAAAAACAATAACACCAACACAAGAAGAAGAGTAACACCATGCAAAAAAAACAACACCAACATGAAAAGAGTAGTAGCACCACACAAGAAAACAACAACATCAACGGTCATGAAAAGAACAACACCAATGTGAGAAGAACAAGAAAAACAACACACAAAACACTTGCAAAAAAGACAAACAACAGACTTGCAAACATCACCCTACAAATAAACACATTCCACCTCCCTAGCTAGTGGCTGTTGTTTAGGAAACCCTAATTTGGCACAAGATTTTGAGAATTGAATGTAGATTGTATGAGAGAACTTGTCCAATTTTTCAAACTAAAAAAAACTGGAATTAGGTTTCATGATTATTTTTCATTCATGTGAGAACTTGAGGTCAATTCTCAATCCGATTTTCACATATAATGGTGCTAATTGGTTCTCATTGTGAAAACCAAACTAAGAATTGGGTTGAGAACCAAATGACCATTCAAGAACTACCCAACACTTGTGTTTACCACATCCTATACATATAGTGTTAATTATTTCCCATCCTCACCCATGAACATGAAAAAGTGAACAATGTAAAATGAAGGACTATTAAATATCATCACCCATGGTCAATAATTATATTGCATTGGGAAATTGTCCATCCAAGCATCACAAATCCTTTATGCATTATTCCCAACCTACCTTTTACTAATTAACTTTGGCAATCCATTTCCCCCTCGCTTTTGTCCTTTCCCAATTTAACACTTATAGTTCATTTGAATTTTATCTCCTAAAACAGCACTTAATCTACATTATGGAAGTCAAGCGTTACTTTGAGGGTATATGGTGTGACTTTTTTTCAAACTTAATCTCTTTTTCTTTTGCAATTCAAAAGTTCATAATGTTTTCTAGATTTATTCAAGGTCAATGGTTTCGAGTGGACTAGCTATCCATGTAATGGTGTAATTATTTGAAGTTCAAAATAATAATAATTTCAATACCTATCAAAAAAAAATCCTAATAACTACCTCATTCTTTTCCCTTAACCACTTACATGGACATGAAAAGACACATTAACCCATGTGGGTTAATGTGTCTTTTCATGTCCATGTTATCTAATAAAATCAATTTTTAGATTAACATAAATAAATGATGAACTATTGAAAATCACATGAGAACATAGGAGAAAAATAAATAGGTGGAGACAAGGGGGCAAGCGGGATATGATTAAATTGATAAACCTTCATTTCCTTTATCATTATTCTTACATTTTTCTCACATTTTCAAAGTGATATTAAATTTAAATTTAAATATTTATTTACCTATGAAAATGACCTGCATAAATCTAGAGTTTTTTCCATGGCCATGGGGTTTTAGTCATAATTGTGTACAATCTGTTCAATTTATCAACAAAACTTTATCTTTAAACAAGTTCATTACAAAATCATCCATCATCTATGTCATGGATTTCATGGCTTGAGCAAACATACAATAATGACATAGTAGAAAATGGTTGTGTGACTTTATACAATTTTTTTGGGGCACCTTTGGAATATGCAAGTTTGTATTTTAATGAATGTATTTCATCTTGAAGGGAGGGAATTAAATAAAGATCCACCTGACCACTAAAATAGTTAAAGTTGTTTGAAATTTATGTACCTTATAATAAGTTTAATCTTTACTGTCAAAATTTTCAAAATAAAAAACCTATGTGCCAAACCAGGAAACTTAAATTAAATTAATTATTTAACAAATTAAGTGCCGAAGTTACCAAGTACTATGGTAGTAGAAGGCTACAACATCTTTTAAAAAGAGTAGAAAGAGAAAATGTTTAAATAACAAGCCACTTCCACAACCTACTAGAAATGGGGGGGCATGTTTTGGCAAATGAGCCATTAAGGGGCAAGAAACCAAAAAAAGTGGCCTATTATGAGCATTGGGCTAAAATTTCCAAGAGAGTATGAACCTTGAGGAGGTGTTTTTTATTTTCTTGGAGTTAAATTAAACTGGGAATGAATCATAAATGTTAAATTGAAATAAGTGAAAGGGATGGAATTATGTGGGGGAAAGTGGATGGCTAAAGTTAGTTTAGGTAATCATGGTTGATAACCTATTAATAAAGGTTTAGGGGGCTTGGGGTTGGGTACACAAAAAAAAGGTTGAGGTGGGTGGAGGGTCCTCCATCCACATGTGGAGAGTATCCCAAGCCATCTATAGTTGGTCAATAAAATAATGTCCTTTCCTTCAATATGCCATCTTGGAGGGCATTGTATCTTTGGCACTTTTACAAGGCCAAAGCAACTTTCACATCATTGAATTGTTTTAAGTTATTCAAAATTCTAGTGATATTGATAATAATTGGAATTGGTTTATGTGAATTATGTATTGGGTCCATTAGTGGTCATCATTACAACACTTTTGGAAATGAATCACTTGACATTTCTATTAAATCATTTGGAACAATGTTTTTCTAATCTCTATGTCCTTTCATGTCTCAACTTCATATAAAAATGAATTAATGTTTTGCACCTCAAGAACATTTGGAATTTTTGTTTCTTCATTTTGGTACAAATAAGGAAGATTGCATCATAAATCTTCCTTATTTGCATCATATCATTATTACCCTTTGACACAAATTATTTATTTCAGCATGACATGTCATTAACATATGAACATCTCTTGTGTAATTAGACTTCATGTGGATATGTTGACATTGTTTAAAAGGTTACAAAGGAGCATATGTCAATGGAAAAGGTTAGAATGGAGAGATGTTTTTATATTTTACATGTGAAAACAAACATGATGGAATCATCTTGATACTATGCATAGTATTTCAATTTTCTATTTACTTTTTTTTTGTTTCATAAATCGTAAGTTATATGAATTTATGGGATTTCTTAGAATTATGTAAATATTATGTGGGAATTATATGCACAAAGGGCAAGAGGGACCAAGTGTGAAAGATCATTATCAATTTGATAATGATCCAATCAAAATTATGTGTTTTGAACACAAAACAAGAATGAAGGTTGACCATAGAATTAAGATATTAAAATTGTGTGAAATTGTGTGTTTGCACATAAATTGTGGTATTTGATGGAACATTTTTGTCATGAGTTTTCTATGTTTGGGCATGCACACATTTTCTTTTCCTTCATTGTGATTTGCATTCACTTAAGATGTTACATAACAAGTCATGTTCATTTCACGATGTGCGCATTATGTGAAAAGAAACAATCGAAAGATTTAGTGAACCAAAATAAAAAGATGTAATATTTTCCTCAATGTTTTTCCTATGTATTTTTCTTTAGCTAGAAAATTATTTTGATATGTGTTTTGATAATTTCATTAAAATTTATGCATCATATCATTATTATATAACACAATCCACATGATAACAAAACATTCATACTTTTACAACCATGTTTTAAATGACATGGTTATTTATCTTTCAAAAGAGAAAAACAAACCTACATATTTGTCAAATTATTTAAATGATATAAGCAAAAGATAAAAGAACTGGAAGATGCAATTTAATATAGAAAAACATTTGATCAAATAATTTTTTTGAAATCCACATTTCACATTTTGTTGTTTTGTAAAATCAATCTTCAACAAAATTGAATAAGGAACGTTTTTAAAATATTATACATGCCAAATGTCATTTGATTGTTGTTACAAGATTTCATACATAATACAAATAAATAAGCTAAAATAACTTTTTGCATGTCTTGTGACAAAATTAATGATTACTAACAATCTATTGTGATAATGGCATGTTTGGCAATCCAAATTTTCCTATCATAAGTATATAAAACTTAGATTTTTACTTGAATCTTCTAATGAATAAAAATGATCCTTCTATTGTATTCATGATAGATTATATTTGTGATATTGTTTCGAAGATTCATTAACTAAAAATTAAATTTGGAACATTATTAATTATATGGCCAAATCACCAACATTGTCCTCATTACAAATATTATTGCTTAATGATAAATCCTAATAAACTTACAATATAATAATTATTGATTTCCTATTTTATGAATTTAAAATATTTTTGCAATTTATGGAACCCTTTACAATTGTTATTGACAATGTAAAAGAAGATAGAAGATGAAAATGTTGCTATAAAACAAGCATGATTTAACGAAGTCAAATGCTTTGTATGTTTTTAAAAACTCATTTGAAGATCCTTGTCCTGTATTCTAATATGACATACTAAAAGAAAAAAATCCATCTTGTTTATTTTATGATTTATTTTACATGAATGTCATTTTTATATTTACATTTATTTATTAACATAATACTTTGGCATCTTCAACATTATTTATATTATCTACAAAATTTTGTGAAAGATAATACATAGTCTTTCAAAATATTTTTGAATATTTTCTTTTCAACATGAAATATTTAAAATTCATTAATTATTTTATAAACATGTATTGAAGCTTCCTTTGTACTAAAGGACCCTATTAGATCATGTGCTTTTTCACATTTCATGAAAATGTTGTAAAGGTTGCAACTTTCTTTCAATGTGTTCATTATTTAAATAAAATGGAAGGGAGGATGAATGACTTGTTAGCATAAAAGTTTTGGAAGAAGGAAAAAGGAAAGAAAAGAAGGTAAAAAAAAAGAGAAAAAAAAGATCTAACTTGTGAATAATACACCAATTTTTGTAATTGGGTGCAAATTGAAATGGGAAAGACTTTAATAACCATATAAATTAATCACAACAATATTTTTTTAAATCATAAGAGATTTCCATTTTTTCTGTAGTTAAAACATGTTCAAAGTTTGGCTTTTGATTTCAAATTCTACATTACTAAATTATTTATTATTTTGATTACATCAATTGCATGTTAACCATAAATCACATATCTCTCAACCTACTACCACTATGTATCACACACATCGTGAAAACTTTGATATTCCTTTGTGCATGTTTTTTTCTATAAAAGTTCATGATTCACATTCAAATGCATTTGTGTTTCATCTTTTCATTCAACAACTACATTTTTAGGTTTAATGCAATATTAAACTATTTGTGTTTTGAAACATGAATATTAAATTGTAATTAAAGTACTTGACCTACACATCATGATTGCAAATTGTCCTAGATGTCCAAAATTTCAATATTTTGTTTTATATAAAGGAACAAATGATTTGGTCAATGCGTGTTTTTCAATTTTTTGTTGTAGTGTGACTAGCAAACAACCTAAGAGTGACTTAACATTAAATGGAAACCTTGTCCTCCAACCTTTTTAAAAGAGCCTTTTTATAATTTGGCTACCTATAATAACCAAGAAGAAAAATCTAAATACATTGACCCACAAAAAAAAAAATTGGCATTTTTTTTTCAACAAATGAATATTGCCATTAAATATTCCCTTTCCCAATTTTTTTTGCAATACTGCAAAATTTTGCACAAAAACAAATGTATTTTAAACCACTAGACCACACTCTATATCCATACATTCATCAATGTATTTAATATTGATTAATTTTGTTCATATATAACTTCAACAAGTGGTAACACTAAATTTAACATGATAATAATTTTTGGATCGTATTGAAAATCAAAATTAAAAATAAATTAATATGAAACTCCATTTTCATATAATAATATAGTTAATAGTTATATATATGATTTCTTATAATTAATATTATTGACATTTTCAATTTAATAATATTTTTAATCGAAATGATTAAGAGTACGATAAATTTACATTAATCATATTCTATCGATTAAATAAAAGATAGAAAGGAAATTTCAAGTTCAAATTTTTTTGTGATATTTCAGTGGACACCTTTTAATCAAAATTAGAAAAACATACAATCTAACATTGAAATTGAAATATTCATCAAAGTTGACAAGTTTACATTATTATTTTTTATCAATGTTATGTTTACGAAATTAATTAAAATTCGGAAAATAATTTTAAGCATTAAAATCATTAATATTTAATGGGAAGTGATATCTAACAATCTTTTAATATGACCCCCTCACATGACTTAAGGATGAACATTTTATTTCTTTCTAATTACTTTATAATTTCAAATCGATAAAATATATTTCCCCATTTAGCTTTGATTTCTTTTAAAATCAGTGGAGACTTGACTAATTTAACATTTCCAAAATTTCCCAAGCCTTTAAATTGCTATGTTTATTAGTAAGCCAAGATCCCAACATCCTTAATAGAAATTTATATTGGATGGAGCATTTTGGTTTGGAAATGACCTAAGCTTCATAAAGGATAATAACACATCCAAACAACACCAAAAACAACAAAAGATAAAAAATAACAAAAATAACAAAACAATAACAAACAATTTAACATGGGTGTCAAAAAAACACATTGAAATCATCAACAACACTACATTGAACATGAAATTTTTCTTTTTCAACAATAGTGGGCATTAAGAAGTTGAAGGCCCTAATACAATGTCAAAGAAGACCAAGAAAACCAAAAAGTAAATAAAAAGACATTAAAATAATTTATTTAAATAAAATGTAAATATATTAATATGTTTGCAATGTAAAGCCAAATTATAATAATTTATTTAAATATATTTTAAATATATTAATATTTTGGCAATGTGAAGCCAAAGTATAATGGACAGTCCATTTTAGGGGTGTGGATGGGAGATGTTGTACCCCTTCTCATTTCCTCGTTCTAGTGTTTAGTTGTAGTAAAGTTGGGCAGTTCTAAAACCCTTTTACAGGTGAAGGCTCTAGACAATTTTGTACTGAATTTCAAAGTTTATTACACTTGGAAATTTAATTTTATGGTTAGACTTTCAACGTTTAAATCTTATGGTAAGACTTCGATATTTAAATCTTATGGAAGACTTCAATGTTTTGTGCCGCGAATTTTGCATTGTGTGTTTTTAGTGCTCCACTTCAACTCAAGTGCGATTAAAGATTTCCTTAAAAAAAGAAGGAAAATGTAACATCAAACACATGTTTAGAAGTTGAGCAAATTTTTGGCATTTCTTTTAGTGCAAATTTGACTAATTTGATTCATATCAGAAACATTCACCAAATTTTTTATGTCACAAAGTTGAAAAAAAAAACCATTGCATCAGCTACATCTCTATTCACATGATAATATGACTATTTTAATGGTATGTGTAATGTTCTTGTTTGACTGATTGGATTGGATATTTTGTTGGGAATCAAAAATCCTTTTTGGGTGCAAGTCAAGAACACATAACGAAAACGTCTGTTTACCTTTTGGAATATTTGATTGTGGGCAAATAAATTAAAAAAGGTTGAAAATAAATAAATTAAAATTTATTTTAAATAAAACTACTATTTGAAACAAGTTGAAAAAAGCTTGTGTGTAAAAGTTTGAATTGTGAAACTTCAAAGTCTTAGTTTAAAACTGCCATCTCCTAAGAAGGAGACCTGTGGACAAATAGTGTGTGGCCTGCACAAAAGCAGTGGACCACTTGTGGAAAAGCACCATCTCCAATTTGAAAGTGTGAAATTTTGCACAATTCTTGCACATACAAAGAGTACTGCAAAATCTGTGAACTACTTACATGGCCCAACTCAACAGTAAGTGGTCATAGTGGCCAAGATTTTGTCTTTCCATTTCAAAGTTTGAGGCCCTCATTTGTACTCTTAGGGTCACTTCACATTTCGGCCTGATTTACAAGTTTTTACCATGAGTAGTAGTCTTACATCAAGGCCACAATTTTTGATTCCATGGGTCAAGACTTAAGCAAGGAATTGGGTTAAGCAAAAATGGAAACTCAACTCTAAAGACACGTCTAAACCATTTTTTAATTAAAATAATCATAAAGTGGCTTGATCTGATCTCTTCATCAGGAGAAAGACTATTACCTACTTCAATACTTTTCATTTTCCAAACTTGCTCACTATTGGAGGACACAATGATGAACTTTGCCTTCCTAATGGCCTTCCTCATGGAACTTGGGCCTCGAGCTGGTCCCGAGGCTTGGGACCCAGTTCTTCACACTATGGCACACTACCTCCCAAGAATAATATTGGTTACTTATTAAAGATATCCGTAAAGTCACCCTGTCTTCACCCTGTCTTTCACCCCCTAACCCCTCTTTTAGTGGTATTCGCAAAGTAAGGAAATCTTAGTATGAAATGCTGAAACTCAGTGCGAAATCTCAGCATTTAATGCACAAGGTTTGAGATTAATTATAGTAGCTGTACAGGTAGGAGCAGTGAAAATCTATATAGCAGGAGTGGGGCGCTCAGGAAAAAAGAAAGACAGGATGAAACTCAGGAAACCAACAAAATTGACGGTTTTTTGCGTTTCACCGCCGACCTTGACTGCTAATGTACTTTTTTGTGCAGGTTTTTTTGAATCTCACCTTGTGTATGACCAAACTCGGGGTACTCACCCTGTCTTTTCCTGACTTTACGGATATCCCTATTGTACTCCAAGGCCCTGATTTCTATGGGACTTTGCCTCTCCCTGAGACTTATGAAATCGGGCCCTAGGTCGTCGAGTGAAGTGGATCTTAGGTTTTACTACCACTCAATTTAGATGTGCAAACAATATGCAATAGCCCCACCTGATGGCTTATGATATTTTGCATACTCATGATAATGTTGTACCTTTACCATTATGGCACCTTCTTTATATATATATATATATACATATATATATAGGTATATAATTTTCTCACCTTGGCAGTAATAATAAAAAATTTCCTGAAATTCCTACAGTTGAGGTGGGAAAAAAAATGCCAAGTAGTTTTTTCACTTCTTAGGCCCATTGCACCACCAAGCTTTAGGGCAGGTATTCAATAATGTTTTATTCCACATTCATTCGTGTTTTGCGGTGATCTTATCATCTTACGATCATCCCTTTTTTTTTTTTGGCTGTATAGAGGAGAGAGGGTATGCCATGCCCCAAAATTCTGGATTGTCGGCTTTGGACTAAACAAGAGAAATGTTTTTTTTCTT
>Ga0116229_10007158_pt1 | contig 17768 bp, 16 predicted proteins | sample S1TSphgellanicum_3_FD_87313 | JGI IMG/M metagenome (GOLD analysis project Ga0116229, IMG submission 87313) | Host-associated microbial communities from peat moss isolated from Minnesota, USA - S1T2_Fc - Sphagnum magellanicum MG | ecosystem: Host-associated > Plants > Peat moss > Unclassified... | reverse complement strand
TAGGTGAGCGGGCGTGCGGCCCGGCGGCCCAGCCGGATCCGGCGTCCGGGATCGAGTACGGCGGCACTGGGCGGACTGCCGACTGGAGCCGCTTGCCGGGGCCGTCGCTGCGGTCCTTGCCACTGGTGCTGGCCGGGGGCCTGCAGGCGCACAACGTCGCCGCGGCGATTGCGGCCGTGCGGCCCTATGCGGTCGATGTGAGCAGCGGTGTCGAGGAGACCCGCGGAATCAAGAGTGCGGACCGGATGCGGGCCTTCGTCGCCGCGGTCCGCCGGGCCGACGATGAAAGCGGAGCACCATGAAACCCTACGACCTTCCCGATGCGCGCGGACACTTCGGCCCCTACGGCGGAACCTTCGTCGCCGAGACCCTGTTCCAGGCGCTCGACCAGCTGCGTGACGCCTATCACGCCAGCCGTGGCGACCCGGCTTTCATCGCCGAATTCGAAAGCGAGCTCAAGCATTTCGTCGGCCGGCCCAGCCCGATCTACGCCGCCCGCCGCTGGAGCCGGATGCTCGGCGGCGCGCAGATCTACTTCAAGCGCGAGGACCTCAACCACACCGGTGCGCACAAGATCAACAACACCATCGGCCAGGCGCTGCTGGCGCGCAAGATGGGCAAGAAGCGCGTGATCGCCGAGACCGGGGCCGGCCAGCACGGCGTGGCCACGGCGACGGTGGCCGCCCGTTTCGGCATGAGCTGCGTCGTCTACATGGGGTCCGAGGACATGCGCCGGCAGTCGGCCAACGTGTACCGCATGCGCCTGCTGGGCGCCGAGGTGCGCGCGGTCGAGAGCGGTTCGCGCACCCTCAAGGATGCGCTCAACGAGGCGATGCGCGACTGGGTCACCCACGTCGACGACACCTTCTACATCATCGGCACGGTCGCCGGGCCGCATCCCTACCCGATGATGGTGCGCGACTTCAACGCCGTCGTGGGCAAGGAATGCCTGGTGCAGATGCCGGAGATCGCCGGGCGGCAGCCCGACTACGTGATCGCCTGCGTCGGCGGCGGCAGCAATGCGATGGGCATCTTCTACGACTACATCGACCACGCGGGCGTCAAGCTGGTCGGTGTCGAGGCCGCCGGCCAGGGCCTGGACAGCGGCAAGCATGCGGCCAGTCTCGAGCGCGGCTCGCCCGGCGTGCTGCACGGCAATCGCACCTACCTGCTGCAGGATGAGAACGGCCAGATCCAGGAGACGCACAGCATCAGCGCGGGACTCGACTACCCCGGCGTGGGACCCGAGCACGCGTGGCTCAAGGATTCGGGCCGGGCGCAGTATGTCGGCGTGACCGACGCCCAGGCCCTGCAGGCCTTCCACGACTGCTGCCGCATCGAGGGCATCATCCCGGCCCTCGAGACCAGCCACGCGCTGGCCTACGCGGCGCAGCTGGCGCCCCAGCTCCCCGCCGACCAGATCCTGCTGGTCAACGTGAGCGGGCGCGGCGACAAGGACCTGCACATCGTCGCCGAAGCCGCCGGCACGCTGCTGCCCCAGCCGGGCGCCGCGGGCGGGCCCGGGGGAGGGCGTCCGTGACCCGCATCGCCGCCCGCTTCGAGCAGCTGCAGGCACGCGGGCGCAAGGGGCTGATCGCCTACATCGCCGCCGGCGACCCGGCGCCGGCCCTGACCGTACCGCTGATGCATGAGCTCGTGCGCGGCGGGGTCGACATCATCGAGCTCGGCGTGCCGTTTTCCGACCCGATGGCCGACGGCCCGGTGATCCAGCGCGCGGCCGAGCGGGGGATCCGCAACGGGGTGGGCCTGCGTCATTGCCTGCAGATGGTGCGCGAATTCCACCGCGACGATGCCGTCACGCCGGTGGTCCTCATGGGCTACGCCAACCCGATCGAGCACCTGGGCACCGAGGCCTTCGTGCGCGCCGCCGCCGACGCGGGTGTCGACGGCGTCATCGTCGTCGACTACCCCCCCGAGGAATGCCAGCCGTTCGCGGCCGCGCTGCATCAGCGTGGGATCGACCCCATTTTCCTGCTGGCGCCCACCTCGACCGAGCAACGCATCGAGGAAGTGGCCCGTTCCGGCCGCGGTTTTCTCTATTACGTGAGCCTCAAGGGCATCACCGGTGCCGGCCACCTCGACGTCGATGCCGTGGCGGCGCGATTGCCGGCCATACGCGCGCGCAGCAAACTGCCGGTGGCGGTCGGTTTTGGCATCCGCGATGGCGTCGGGGCCAGGGCGGTGGCGCAGGTGGCCGATGCGATCGTGGTCGGAAGCCGGCTGGTCGAGGAGATCGAAAAGGCCGGTGCCGAAGGCGCGGTTCGCGCGGCCGGGCGCCTGGTGCGGGAGATCCGCGCGTCGATCGACAGCCGCGCCGACAGCCGCGCCGACATCGGCGCATCCGCGCCCGCCATTTCCAGGGGTAACGCCTGATGAGCTGGATCGAAAAGCTGCTGCCCCCGCGCATCAAGCCGGGCGGAGCCCGCAAGACGGTTCCCGAAGGCGTCTGGACCAAGTGCCCGGGCTGCGATGCCGTGCTCTACAGCGCGGAACTGGAGCGCAGCCTGCAGGTGTGTCCCAAGTGCGGCCACCACATGCGCATCCGTACGCGCGAGCGGCTCGACGCCCTGCTCGACCCGGAAGGCCGCTTCGAGATCGGCCAGGAGGTGCTGCCGGTCGACACGCTGCGCTTCAAGGACAGCCGCAAGTACAGCGACCGGCTGCACGATGCCACGCGCGATACCGGCGAGACCGATGCGCTGATCGTCTACGCGGGCTCGATCCGCGCCATACCGGTGGTGGTGGCGGCCTTCGAATTCGAGTTCATGGCCGGGTCCATGGGTTCGGTCGTGGGCGAGCGCTTCGTGCGCGGCGCCCAGGTGGCGCTGGAACAGAAGGTGCCGATGATCTGCATCACGTCCACCGGCGGGGCGCGCATGCAGGAGGGCCTGCTGTCGCTGCTGCAGATGGCCAAGACCACCGCCATGGTCGCGCGCCTGGGGCAGGTGGGCCTGCCGTTCATCTCGGTGCTGTGCCATCCGACCACCGGCGGGGTGTCGGCCAGCTTCGCCTTCATGGGCGACGTGGTCATCGCCGAGCCCAAGGCGCTGATCGGCTTTGCCGGCCCCCGCGTGATCGAGCAGACCGTGCGCGAGAAACTGCCGGAGGGATTCCAGCGCTCGGAGTTCCTGCTGCAAAAGGGTGCCATCGACATGATCGTCGACCGGCGCGAGCTGCGTGACGAGCTCGCGCGCCTGATGGCCTTGCTGATGCGCCAGCCGATCGAAGCCATCGTCTGATGGCCTGCAGCCGCGCCGGCAGCATTTGACGCCACCCATCGGGCTGCCGGACACCCTCGAGGCCTGGCTCGCGTACGTCGAGGGCCTGCACCACCGGCCCGTCGACCTGGGCCTGGACCGCGTGCGCGAGGTGGCCGATCGCCTCGCGCTGGAGCTCAAGGCGGTCCGCATCATCGTCGGTGGTACCAACGGCAAGGGCTCCACCTGCGCGCTGCTCGACGCGATACTCCAGGCCGCCGGCTACCGCGTGGCGCGTTACGCCTCCCCGCACCTGCTGCGCTTCAACGAGCGCGCGCTGATCCAGGGGCAGTCCGCCACGGACGCCGAGCTCGTGCCGCACTTCGCGGCCGTGGAGCGGGCGCGCGGCGCCACGACGCTGACCTACTTCGAATTCACCACGCTGGCCGTCCTGTCGTGGTTCGCCAGCGCCGGGGTCGATGTCGCGGTGCTCGAGGTCGGCCTGGGCGGCCGCCTCGACGCCGTCAACCTGGTGGACGCCGATTGCGCGATCGTCACCACGGTGGACCTCGACCACACGGAACTGCTCGGCCCGACGCGCGAGCATATCGGCCGGGAGAAGGCACCGATCTTCCGCCCGGGCAAGCCGGCCATCTGCGTGGACCCGGATCCGCCCGCGTCGCTGTTGCAATACGCCGCAGCGATCGGCGCCGACCTGTGGTGCCTCGGGCGCGATTTCTCCGTGCAGGTGCCTGCCGATCCGCGCGCCCCCCGCCAGTGGACCTATCGTGGGCGGCACCTCCACCGTGCCTCGCTGGCGTGGCCGGCCTTGCGCGGCCTGCACCAGTTGCGCAACGCCGCCGGCGTGCTGGCTGCCCTCGAGAGCCTGGCCGACCGGCTCCCGGTCGACCAGCAGGCGGTACGCCGGGGCCTAGCGAGCGTGCATCTGCCGGGGCGCTTCCAGGTCGTTCCCGGTCGCCCGGCGATCATCCTGGATGTGGCCCACAATCCGCATGCCGCGCAGGCGCTGGCCGAAGCGCTGCGCCAGCAGGCACCGCCGGGCCCGGCGACGCAAGCGGCGCCGGCGCTGACCCACGGCGTTTTCGGCATGCTGCACGACAAGGACGCACCGGGCGTGGTGGCGGCGCTGGCCGGCGTCATCGATCGCTGGCACCTCGTGGGCACGGGCGGGGCGCGCGGCCTGGCGGCCGATGCGCTGGCGGCGCAGGCCTTCACCGCGCCCGCGCCGGCGCCATCGAGCCGGCACGACAGCGTCGGCGCTGCCCTCGACAGCACCGTCGCCGCTGCAGGGCCCGATGATAGAATCGTCGTGTTCGGTTCATTCGTCATCGTCGCAGACGCCTTGCGATGGTTGGAGCGTAGGTCGCGATGAAACTGGCGTTCTGGAAGGGCGGAGGCTCGCCGCCCCAGCCGCCGGCGGGCGGGCGTGCCAGCGCCCTGGATCCGCCGTTCGAATCCGCGCTCGGCGATCCGGAGTCCGACGCCGTCGAGGCGATGCGCCTGCGGGTGCGGACGCGGCGGCGCCTCATCGGCGCCTTTGCCTTGCTGCTGCTGGTAGTCATCGTCGTGCCGACGCTGCTCGATCCCGCGCCGCGCCCGCTGCCGGACAACATCCCCATAGACTTGCCCAGCGATCGCACCGCGTTCGCGCCCAAGCTGGCTGCGCCGGCGCCCGAGGCCCCGGCCGAGGGGGCGTCCGCCGTGCCCGCGGCCCCCGGCTCGGCCGCCGATGCCGCCGCCGTGGCGGCCGACCCGGCCGCGGCCAATGCCGATTCGGCGCCGGACAAGAAGTCGGCCGCGCCGCCGTCCAAGGCCGACGGCAAGCACGCCGCGGGCAAGATCTTCCTGCAGGCCGCTGCGCTGGCCAGCCAGAGCAGTGCCCAGGAACTGGTCGAGCGGCTGGCCAAGTCGGGCCTGAACTCCTTCGTCCAGCGCACGGGCAACGGCGACACCGCGCGCTACCGGGTGCGTCTCGGTCCGTTCGCCACGCACGACGAGGCCGAGCACGCGCGCGCGCGCCTCAAGAGCCTGGGCGTGGCTGCCAACATCGTGCTCGCGTGAGGACATGGCCAATCCGACCGCAACGTTCCGGAGTGCTGCATGGGTGTGATGGATATCGTCTTCGCGGTGGTGATCGGCCTGTCGGTGGCCTACGGCTTCTGGCGCGGCCTGACGCGCGAGCTCGTGTCGATGGTGGCCTGGGTGCTGATCGCCGTGCTGGCGTTTCGCTATGCAGTGCCGCTCGGACATCTGCTACCCTTTGACGTGCCTCCGTTGATCCGCGTGCTGTGCGGTGGTGCGGCGATCGTCGTGCTGGGCGTCGTTGCGGCGGCGATCATCGGGCGCCTGCTGCGCACCGCGGTGGCAGCGTCGCACCTGGCGGGCGCGGATCGGGTGCTCGGCGCGATGTTCGGCGCGATCCGCGGCGGCCTCGTCGCGCTGTTGATCACCTGGATCTTCATCGAGGCCGGGCTATCCGAGAGCCGCTACTGGCGCAACTCGACGAGCGGGCCGTACCTCGAGCACGTATACCACTGGATGGCGGGCACGATACCCAACCGCCGCGTGCCGCTGGTGATGAACTCGGGAGCTTGAGCCTATGTGCGGAATCGTCGGCGTGGTGGCAAATGCGCCCGTGAACCAGCTCCTGTACGACGCGCTGCTGCTGCTGCAGCATCGCGGCCAGGACGCGGCAGGGATCTGCACGGTCAATGGCAACCGCTTCCACATGCACAAGGGCAACGGCCTGGCGCGCGACGTGTTCCGCACGCGCAACATGCGCTCGCTGCCGGGCATCTCCGGCATCGCCCAGGTGCGCTATCCGACGCAGGGTTCGGCGTCCGACGCCGAGGAGGCGCAGCCGTTCTACGTCAACGCGCCGTTCGGCATCAGCCTCGTGCACAACGGCAACCTGACCAACGCCGAGCGCATGAAGGAGGAGATGTTCCGGCGCGACCGGCGCCACATCAACACCAACTCCGATTCCGAGGTCCTGCTCAACGTGCTGGCGCACGAACTGGGACTGGCCAGCGACGGCATCACGCTGGACCCCGCCACCATCTTCCGCGCCGTGGCCGCCGTGCACAAGCGCCTGCGCGGCGCCTATGCCGTGGTGGCCGAGATAGCCGGCTACGGCCTGCTCGCCTTCCGCGATCCCTACGGCATCCGTCCGCTGGCGTTCGGCGTCAACGAGACCGACCAGGGCACCGAGTACATGGTCGCGTCGGAGTCGGTGGCGCTCGATGGCCTGGGCTTCCGGATGGTGCGCGACGTGGCCCCGGGCGAGGCCATATTCATGGATCTCGAAGGCCGGTTCTTCGAAAGCCCCTGTGCCGAGAATCCAAGCCACAATCCCTGCCTGTTCGAGTACGTGTACCTGGCGCGTCCGGATTCCATGATCGACGGCGTTTCGGTCTACGCCGCGCGCCTGCGCCTGGGCGAGTACCTGGCGCGCCGCGTGGCCACGCAACTGCATGCCGGCGACATCGACGTCGTGATGCCGATCCCCGACTCGAGCCGGCCCGCGGCGATGCAACTGGCGCTCAAGCTCGGCCTCGACTACCGCGAGGGCTTCATCAAGAACCGCTACATCGGGCGCACCTTCATCATGCCCGGGCAGGCGGTGCGGACCAAGTCCGTGCGCCAGAAGCTCAACGCGATCGGCGTCGAATTCAAGGGCAAGAGCGTGCTGCTGGTCGACGATTCCATCGTCCGCGGCACGACCAGCCAGGAGATCGTGCAGATGGCCCGGGACGCCGGGGCCGCCAAGGTGTACTTCGCCTCCTCCGCGCCGCCGGTGCGCTACCCCAACGTCTATGGCATCGACATGCCCACGCGTGCCGAGCTGATCGCCAGCTCGCGCAGCGTGCCGGAGATCCTGGCCGCGATCGGTGCCGACGCGCTGGTATTCCAGGAGCTCGACGATCTCAAGCGCGCCATCCGCGACTGCAATCCGGCGCTGCGCAGCTTCGAGGCCTCGTGCTTCGATGGCATCTATGTCACCGGCGACGTCAGCGCAGCCTACCTCGACCGCATCGAGCGCGCCCGGCTGTCGTCGCCGCCGGCCGAGGGCTCGGGTCTGTCGCAGTTGAGCCTGGCCATCGAGGCGAGCGAGAACTGAGCGACGCGCCCGCACTGATGCCGGGCTCGCGCTACTGGAGCGCGCGGGCCCAGGACCGCATCTGCGTTCGCCTGCAATTCATCCCGGCGAGCAAGATCGACGTCGCGCTCTGGTGGAACCATCGCGACGGCAACCCGGACGTGCAGCTCACCTTCGGCCTGTATGACGGCTCGGTCGAACTGGGGATGCTCGTGGGCAACGGATTCGATGCCCCGGCGCTGCATCGACGCGGCTTCGGAACGCTGCTCGTCAACACGGCGGTGCAGGCGCTCAAGTCCGTGTGCGCGCCGTCCGAACGGGTGCACGGCCTGCTTTCCAACACGGCCGAACACGAGCTGCCGGCCGAGCGCCGGCTGGCGCTCGAGGCCAACCGGCGTGCGTTCTGGCGCCGCTTCGGTCTGGATGTCGTCGCGCTGGGCGATCCGCCGCTCGACTACCTGCGCGGCGATGTCGGCGGCCTCGTGGAGGTGCGCTCCGGCAGCGTGGCCGGTGCGTTTCCGCGCTACGTGCCGCTGGCGGAGTTCACGCTCCAGCGGCCCGAGGATTGCTAGGCGAATGCGCGCGGCGGACGTGCTAGCGTCTCCCCTCGGCTATTTCACGCATCCAGGAGCCATGGCAGTGCAATCCGGAGTAGAGATCACCGCTGTCGCGCACGTCATCCAGCAGGCGGTGGCGCCGGTCTTCCTGCTCACGGGCGTCGGCGCGATACTCGGCGTGCTGACCAACCGCCTGTCGCGCATCATCGATCGCGTGCGGGTCCTGGCCACGTACCTCGAGGAACTGGACACGCGCGCGGAGCCGGCGCTCGATGCCGAGCACAAGTCCGCCGCCCACCGTCGCAGCGAATTGGCCATGCTTGCGCGGCGCCGCACCTGGATCCACCGCGCGATCATGCTGTGCACGATGTGCGCGCTGCTGGTCTGCGTGGTCATCGCGAGCCTGTTCCTGGCCTCGGAGTTCGTGATCGACCCCTCGCGCGTGGTCGCCGCGCTGTTCGTGACCGCGATGGCCTCGCTGATCGGCGGATTGCTCTGCTTCCTGGCCGAGATCCGCCTGGCCACGCAGCAGTTCTACACGCATTGAGGTGCTCTATCTCCCCTCTCCCACAAAGTGGGAGAGGGGCGGGGGAGAGGGTCGACGCGATTGGCACCTTGCCCGTGGCGGCCGCCCTCCCTAACCCTCTCCCGCAGGCGGGAGAGGGGATAGATCGGGGCCGGATATCAGGCGTCGCGGCCTGCCGCCTCTATCGTGTTGGCCAGCAACATGGCTATCGTCATCGGGCCCACGCCGCCGGGGACCGGGGTGATCCACGACGCGACCTCGCGCACCGCCGCGAAATCCACGTCGCCGCACAGGCTGCCGTCGGCGATGCGGTTGATGCCGACGTCGATCACCACGGCGCCCGGCTTGACCATGTCGGCCTTGATCATCGATGGGCGGCCGATCGCCGCGACGAGGATGTCGGCGCGGCGCGTGTGGTAGCCGAGGTCCGCGGTGCGGGAATGGCATATCGTCACGGTCGCATCGGCGGCCAGCAGCAGGCTGGCCATGGGCTTGCCGACGATGTTGGAGCGGCCCAGCACCACCGCCTCGCGCCCGCGCGGGTCGATACCCGCTGTTTGCAGCATCACCATCACGCCCTTGGGTGTGCAGGGCACGAAGCGCGGCTTGCCCAGCGCCAGCGCGCCGACGTTGTCCAGGTGAAAGCCGTCGACATCCTTGCGCGCGGCGACGGTGGCCAGCACCGCGGCTTCGTCGATATGGGGCGGCAGCGGCAGTTGCACCAGGATGCCGTGGATGCGCGGATCGGCGTTGAGCGCCTCGATGCGTGCGATCAACTCGGCCTGCGCCGTGGCGGCAGGCAGGACGATATTCTCCGACAGGATGCCGGCCGCTTCGCAGGCCGCCACCTTGTTGCGCACGTAGACCTGCGAGGCGGCGTTGTCGCCGACCAGCACCACGGCGAGTCCGGGCCGGCGCCCGCGTGCGCTCAGCGCCGCGACCTGCTCGCGATACTGCGCGCGCAGGTCCAGGGCGATCGCCTTGCCGTCGAGTACGGATGCCGTCATGGGTGTGATTGTAGCGGGCCCGGCTGCGGCCCCGGAGATCCGGCTGCGGGGCCGCCGCGATTCAATCCGAGCGCGTCTGCGCCTGGGTCAGGTTGCTTCCGGGCGGAACGCTGTGCGTGAGCCAGACATTGCCGCCGATCGTCGAGCCGCGGCCGATCGTGATGCGCCCGAGGACCGTGGCGCCGGCATAGATGACGACATCGTCCTCGACGACCGGGTGGCGCGCCACGCCCTTGATCAGATTGCCCTCGGCGTCGGCCGGGAAGCGCTTGGCGCCCAGCGTGACCGCCTGGTACAGGCGCACCCGCTCGCCGACCACGGTCGTCTCGCCGATCACGACCCCGGTGCCGTGGTCGATGAAAAAGCTCGCGCCGATGCGCGCGCCCGGGTGGATGTCGACTCCGGTCTTGGACTGGGCGATCTCGGCGATGATGCGGCCGATCAGGCGCACGCCCAGCGTATGCAACGCGTGGCCGAAGCGGTACAGCATGATCGCCATGGTGCCCGGGTAGCACAGCAGGATCTCGGACACGCTCGAGGCTGCCGGGTCGCCCTGGAAGGCCGCGTGCAGGTCGCTGACGATCAGCGCGCGGATGGCGGGCAGTGCGGCGGCAAAATCGCGCGTGATCTCCGCCGCCCGGCGGGCCAGCGCTCCGTCGGCCGCGCTGAGGGCCTCGGCGGACACCGCATCGGCGCTGGCGAGGAAGCGTTCATCGAACAGCAGGCCCCGGCGCACCTGCTCGGAGAGCAGCATCAAGGCTTCGTTGAGCGTGTCGCCGACGAAGTAGTCGATGCTGGCGTCGTTGAGGTCCGCATTGCCGTAGTGGGTGGGAAAGAGCGCGGCACGCAGGCGCTCGACGACCTCGGCGATGACCTCGCGCGAGGGCAACTCGCGAACGCGGCCCAGATGGCGCACGCTGTGGGTGACCTCGCGCGAGGTGCGCAGTTCGGCGACCACGGCCTTGAGGTCCCACAGCGCGGGAACGATATTGGCCCCGCGATTTGGAAGCCCTTCTTTACTCACAAAGCGCTCCTCGGCAGCTTTTTCCGGCAAGCATGTTACCGCAGCGCATGTCGGCTTCCCACCGTCTTTGAGCGGTGGTGATGCCTGTGGGCGACTTCAGCGCAGATGGCGCAGCAGGAAGCGGCCCGGGTCGACGGCGTCCGCCAGCCGGGTGTCGACCGGCAAGGGCTCGCCGTTGATCGCGCTGGCGACGAGTTCCCCCAGCAGCGGCGCCAGGGCCAGGCCGTGGGAGCCCAGCGCGGCCAGGCAGTACAGGCCGGGCTGGCGCGGCAGATCGGCCAGGTGCGCGCCACGCAGGTCCGGCGCCGCGGCCAGTGCGGCCGCTTCGTCGGCGATGGCGCCGGCAAGCGGCAGGCGATCGCGCGCCACGCAGCGCTGCGCGGCGAACGCGCGGTCGATCGCGACATCGGGATCCTGTTCCAGCAGTTCGGACAGGCGCCGGCGGTTGGCGGCGTGCGCGTGCCGATGCGCATCCGCATCCGCACCCGAATCCGCATCGGCAGGCGCGCGCGCCGCCTCGAGCGGGGCCGTGCTCGCGATGGCATCGTCGCTGCCTTCGAACTCATACGTGGCCCCGACCGCGGCGGCACCGAGCAGCGGCGGGACGGCATAGCCGGTACCGCTCAGGCCGGCACGCAGGCCCTGCAGCGCCGGCGCCTGCAGCAGCGACACCCGCCCGCCCACCGCCTGCATCGGGGCGTGGCGCAAGCCGGCCAGCGGTGCCACCCCCATCGCATTGGCCAGCACCACGATCGGGGCGCGATGGCAACGGCCATTCCCGCCCTGCAGTTCCCATCCGCCGTCCACGCGTTCGATCCGCTCGACCGCGAATGCCGGATCGACGCGCAGCGCGGCGGCGCCGATGCCGTCGTGCGCGCGAGCCGCGTCCACCATGGCCTCGCACCAGCGCGCCCCCGATACGACGGCGCCACCGGCGAACCAGGCGCCGCCCTGGCGCGGCGCCAGTCCCAGCAACGACGTGGCCTCGGCCGCCGAACGGTACGAGACCAGGGCCGCCGGCCACGCCGAACGCTCGATCAGCGCGCGCAGGTCCGCCGCCGCCGCCGCGTGCTCGGCCTGGCGGAAGACGCCGCACGCGGCCCAGATGGCTGCCGCCGCGGCGGCGCCCGCGGCACCGCCGGGTGCGAGGCGCTCGAGCAATTGGCGGCTGAACAGAAAGCCGGCCCGTTGCAGTTGCGAGGCCAGGTTGTCGTCGGCGCTCAGCACCGGGGCGAGCAGGCCCGCGGGCAGGCCCGATGCGCCGGCGGCGATGGTGGCACCCCGCTCGAGCAGCGTCACATCCCAGCCGCGCCGGCGCAAGGCATAGGCGCAGGCGCAGCCGGCCAGCCCGGCGCCGACGATGACGGCGCGCATCGGTCCGCCGTACGCGGCCGGTGGCTCGTGCCGGCGCGTCTTCCAGCGCGGCGCAAAGCGCGCCTGCAGCATCTCGCGCTTGGCGCCGAAGCCGGGCGCGCGCTCGACCACGAAGCCCTCGGCCGCAAGGGCGTCGCGCACGCCGCGCGCGCAGGTGTAGCTGGCCGCGCTGGCGTCGGTGCGCGCCCGGCGGGCCAGCGCCTTGACGAGCGCCGGTTCCCACATCTCCGGGTTGCGATCCGGCGCGAAGCCATCGAGGTAGAAGGCGTCGGCGCCCAGCGCCAGCCGCCCCATCAGCTGGCGCGCATCGCCCAGCGCGAGCGTCAGCACCACGCGCCCGTGCTCGAACTCGCAACGGTGCAGGCCGGCCAGCGGCAAGGGCCAGGACGCCAGCAGTTCGCGGCGCAGCGCGTGCAGCGGATCGGCCGGCGTGGCGGCCGCGGCGCGTGCCAGGTCCGGCGCCGACAGCGGGTGGCGCTCCAGCGACACCACGTGCAGGCGCTGCGGGCGCTGCGGATCGGCCCGCCATGCGGCCCAGGTGGCGAGGAAGTTCGTACCCAGGCCGAATCCGGTTTCGACGATCACGAACTGGCGGCGCCCGGCCCAGCGCCGGGGCAGTCCGCTGCCGGCCAGGAACACGTGCTGCGCCTGGCCCAGCGCGCCGTCGCGGCTCGCGTAGCGATCGCCGTAGCGCGAGGACCAGGGCCTGCCCTCGGCATCGAACTCCAGGTCCTGCACCTGCATGTCCGCGTTTCGCCGCGCCCCTGCCGGACCTCAGCTGCCCGCGCGATTGGGATCGCGCCAGGCGCGCTCGAAGGGCAGGCGCCAGGCGCGCGGGGCGATGAGCTGATGGATGGCGTTGGGGCCCCAGGACCCGGGCGCATAGAAGCGCACCGGGGGCGGCGCCTCGAGCAGCGGCGCGGCGGCGCGCCACAGGCGCTCGATGCCCTCGGCCGCGGTGAACAGCGTGTGGTCGCCGCGCATCGCGTCGAGTATGAGGCGCTCGTAGGCCTCGAGGACGTCGCCCGCCAGCCCCGTGTCGTGCATGGCGAACTGCAGGCTCAGCTTGTCCAGGCGCATGCCGGGACCGGGCCGCTTGCCATAGAACGAGAGCGACATCTTGGTGGCGTCGGCCAGGTCGAAGGTGAGATGGTCGGGTCCGTGTGCACCGACGCCGGAACCCTCCGGGAACATGCTCTTGGGCGGTTCGCGGAAGGCGATCGAGATGATGCGTTGCCCCTCGGCCATGCGCTTGCCGGTGCGCAGCAGGAACGGCACGCCCGCCCATCGCCAGTTGTCGATCGAACACTTGAGTGCGATGAAGGTCTCCGTCTCCGATTCGCGGTCGATGCCCGGCTCGGCGCGGTACCCGGTGTACTGGCCGCGCACCACGTCGCCCGGCTCGATGGGCAGCATGCTGCGGAAGACCTTGTTCTTCTCCTCGCTGATCGGTTCCGGTTCGAGCGCCGTGGGCGGTTCCATCGCCGTGAAGGCCAGGATCTGGAACAGGTGCGTGACGACCATGTCGCGAAAGGCGCCTATGGATTCGTAGAACCCGGCACGCGTGCCCAGGCCCAGCGTCTCCGGGACGTCGATCTGCACGTGGTCGATGAAGTTGCGGTTCCAGATCGGTTCGAACAGCCCGTTGGCGAAGCGGAACGCCAGTATGTTCTGGGCCGGCTCCTTGCCCAGGAAATGATCGATGCGGAAGATCTGCTGCTCGTCGAAGACCTCGTGCAGCTGGGCATTGAGCGATACCGCGCTCGCCAGGTCGGTACCGAAGGGCTTCTCCATGATGATGCGCGAGCGCTCGACCAGGCCGGCCGCGCCCAGCATGTGCACCGCGGAGAGCGCGGCACTGGGCGGGACGCTCAGGTAGTTCAGGCGGCCGCACTCGCCTCCGAGGATGCGCTCGGCGGCTTCGACGGCGGCCTGCAGCGCGCCGGGCCCGGCGGCCAGCGGCACGTAGTCCAGGCTGGCGGCAAAGGCCGTCCAGTCGGCATCGACGGCCTTGCGCGTGGAGAACTCGTCGATCGCCGCGCGCGCGAAGCTGCGGAAACCCTCTCTGTCCAGGGCATCGAGCGACACCCCGATGATCCGGCAACCGGGAATGAAGCCGGCGCTGAACAGGTGAAACAGGCCGGGCAGCAGCTTGCGGCGCGCCAGGTCGCCGGTCGCGCCGACGAGTACCAGGACCTGAGGTTGGCGCGGGCCGACGCCAGGCGGGATCTTCTTCACGGGGAGGAGGGTATCACCACGGGGCGAGCGCCGGCCTGCACCCCCCCGATACCCAGCGGCCGCCCGGGCCGCGCGTCCCGCAATCACGGTGGTGGTGGCTGGGAAAAGATGTTTCATTTCCGTCAAGAAAGCAGGCCCCATTTAGGAACTTTTAGATCGGGTGATTTATAACCAACCCTCAGCAACTTACTTACGCCAACGTGCCCTCCATCGCATCTACGCAGTACCCGAGTTTCTCCGTGACCAGCGATCCCCAGGAACGGCTCGACCGCTTCGTGGCAGCCATCTACGAGGCGGTGCTCGACCCCGCGGCCTGGGTGGCTGCGCTCGGTGCGCTGGCGGCCATGGCCGAGGCCGAACACGCCACCTTGATCGATACGGAACCGGCGCCGGCGCCCGCGGCGCGCCCGGTGCATTTCGGGCTCGACGAGTCCTCCCAGCAGCGCTACGCCGAGCACTATGCCGCGCTCGACCCGCGCCTCGCGCTAGGGCGGACCCGGGCCGGCGATCGCTGGCACTCCGATGCCGATACCTTCACCGAGAGCTTCCGCAACCAGGATCGCTTCTACCGTGAATACCTCCGGCCGCTGGGTGGCGGCGAATCGCTGCTGGCCTGGACCGCCGCCGACACCGGCCGCCTGGCGACGATCATGCTCGTGCGCGATCGCGCGCGCGGCCGGCTGCCCGAGGAGGACCGCGCGCGGCTGGCCCAGGTCCTGCCGCACCTGGATCGCGCGGTGCGCCTGACACGGCGCCTGGAAAACCTCGCCGAGTCCGTGAGCGTGGGCAAGGCCATGCTCGACGGCGAGACCGAGGCCGTGGCCTGTGTCGGCCGCGACCGCCGCATCTTCATGGCCAACGCCGCCTTCGAGCGCGTGCTGGCGCCCGGTTCGGCACTTACCCGCCGCAACGACCGCCTGGTCGCGCAGGAGCCCGGGGTGCAGAAGGCGCTCGAGCGCGCGATCGACGATGCCTGCGACCTGGCCGCGGGCGCGCGCCGCGCGTCCGCGGCGTGTCCGGTGGTGACCCTGCAGCAGGACGGTCACCTGCCGCTGGTGATCAGCGTGGTCCCGCTGGTGCCTCCCCCGGCGGGAGCACGCCGCGCCCGGCCGGCCGCGCTGCTCAAGGTGTCGGATCCCATGGCGCCGCCGTCGGAACTGATCATGCAGCGCGGTTTCGGGCTGACCGATGCCGAGACGCGGCTGGCGCGCGGCTTGTTCGAGGGCGAAGCCCTGGCCGACCTGGCGTCGCGCTTCAAGCTCTCGCACAATACCGTCAAGTCGCAGATGCGATCGGTCTTCGCCAAGACGGGCGTGAGCTCGCGTGCCAACCTGCTGGTGCTGCTGCGCACGCTGCCGCGTTGAGGCGCGCCCGCGCGGCGCACGTTGGCTGACGACGTTCCCGGCCCTGGCCCCGGCGAACGCGGCGCACTTGCCATGGTCCAAGCGCAGACTAGACTGCGCGCCTGGCACCGGAGTGCCGAGAGAGATCCCAACCGAATGGAACCCGTTATTGCCCATGCTATGGGCGAGGCCTTGTCCCATGGCATGGACGCCGGCTCGGCCGTGCCGGACTGGGCGCCGCTGGCCGCGCCCGACATCGAACGGCTGGCCGCACACTATCCCGAGCTGGGCGGCAGCGCGCGCATTCTCTGGCACAGCCCGCGACCCTTCTCCGCCGCCGCGCGCGTGCAGACCGCCTCCGGCGCTTGGTTCGTCAAGCGCCACGATGCACGCGTGCGCGACGTGGCGGGGCTGCTCGAGGAGCACGGCTTCATCGCGCACCTGGCCGCACGCGACGTGCCCGTGCCGGCCATCCGCGCCGGTGCCGGCGGTGCCACGGCCGTGGCGCTCGGCCCCTGGACCTACGAGGTGCACGCGCTGGCGCCGGGTGTCGACGCCTACCGCGACGCGCACTCCTGGACCCCGGCGCGCTCCACCGCGCATGCGCGGGCGCTGGGACGCGCGCTGGCGCAGATGCACCTGGCCGCGCAGGGCTACGAGGCCCCGGCACGCGGCGTGCGGCCGCTGGTGGCCGGTTTCGACATCGTCGGTGCTGCCGCGCTGGCACCGGCACTGGACGACTACCTGCGGCGGCGCCCGGCGGTGACGGACTTCCTGGACGGCGCCGCGCGCGACCGCATCCTGGGCGCGCTCGAACCCTGGCACGCGCCGCTGCGCCCGCTGTTGCCGGAGCTGGGCGCGCTGTGGGTGCACAACGACTGGCATGCCTCCAACCTGTTCTGGACGGACCGCAGCACCGAGGCCCAGGTGCGCGCCATCATCGACTTCGGCCTGTGCAACCGCGGCTGTGCCGTCGCCGACCTGGCGACCGCCCTGGAGCGCAACACCATCGCCTGGCTCGCGTTGCCGCCGGAGGCGGCCGCGGGAGCACCGGCCGATGGCGGTGCCGAGGCCACCCGCGACATCGGCCGGCTGCCGTTGGCGCTGGCGCTGCTGGAGGGCTACGGCAGCATCCGCGCGCTGACGGTGGCAGAGCGCCACGCGCTGCCGTACCTGATGGCCCTGGCGCATGTCGAGTACGCGCTCTCGGAGGTGGACTATTTCCACGGGGTGGTCGCCAACGACGCCAACGCACGGCTGGCCTGCCCCGGCTTCCTGCTCGGCCATGTGCGCTGGTTCGAGGGCCGGCACGGCCGCGACTACCTGGGCGCGCTGCGCAGCGCCGTGGCGGCGAGGTAGGGCCCTGGATCCGGTCGAATTGCTCGGCGTCGCGCTGAGTGCCGTCGCCGTATGGCTGACGGCGGTGCGCAATCGCTGGTGCTGGCCGATCGGCCTGGCCTCGGTCCTCGTCTATGCGTGGATCTTCGCCGGTGCGCGCTTGTATTCGGATGCGCTGCTGCAGGCCTGCTTCGCGTTCATGCAGGTCTTCGGCTGGTGGCGCTGGCGCGCGGCGCCGCAGCAGGCGGGCCGGCCCCGGCTGCGCCGGCCGACCCCGCTGGACATCGGGCTGCCGCTGTTGCTGGGCGCCGCCGGCGCGCTGGCGCTGGGCAGCTTCATGACGCACACCGACGCGGCGCTGCCCTGGCTCGATGCGGCGCTGACGGCCTTCAGCCTGGTGGCCCAGTACTGGATGGCGCGCCTGATCCGCGCCAACTGGCTGCTCTGGATCGCCGTCGATGTGATCTACGTCGGGGTCTACCTGTCCCGCTCGCTGCCGCTGACCGCGGCGCTGTATGCCGGCTTCGTGGTCCTGGCGGTGCTGGGATGGCGCCGCTGGGCGGCGGAGCCGGCCCCGGCGACCCAGCCGGCCTAGCCCCGCCTCGCGCCGCATCGCGCGCCACCGCCGCGCGCGTTGGACGTGCGCCGCCATCGCCTGCTGTCATATCCGGCTGATATAACGAGGGTCTGCCCCCTCCATCCACCCCGACCGTCATGCGCGCCAGCTGGAAGCGCCTTCTCGCCTTCGTCCTGCTGTTTGCCGCCATGTACCTGGCCCTGGCCCAGTACTGGAGCCAGGGGCTGTCGCACTGGATCATCGACGTCGCCACGGTCGAGCCGGCGGCCTGGCTGGCGCGGCTGCTGAGCGGCGATCCGGCGATCACCGCGGTCGGTTCGCGCATCCGTTCACCGGAGGCCACGATCAACGTGCTGTTCGGCTGCGAGGGTACCGACGTGCTGATGCTGCTCGCGGCGGCGATGCTGGTGAGCCCGGTGCGCTGGCGCGACCGCCTGCTGGGCCTG
>Ga0116229_10007152_pt1 | contig 17775 bp, 23 predicted proteins | sample S1TSphgellanicum_3_FD_87313 | JGI IMG/M metagenome (GOLD analysis project Ga0116229, IMG submission 87313) | Host-associated microbial communities from peat moss isolated from Minnesota, USA - S1T2_Fc - Sphagnum magellanicum MG | ecosystem: Host-associated > Plants > Peat moss > Unclassified... | reverse complement strand
TTAGCTTTCTGTGAGTGTGTCCGATTCCATGATTGTGCATATTCAAGATGCAAAATCACCCAAGCAAGCTTGGGATACATTGGTGAAGATGTATAGCACCAATACACAAGCCCGCAAAATGCAATTCAAGCAAGAGTTGCATAATCTACAGAAAGACAAGATGAACATCAGTGACTCTTATACAAAGGTGAAAAACCTTGTAGATGCTCTTGCATCTATAGGAGCCCCTATAGATGATGAAGATTTAGTGACCGTCACTTTGAATGGACTTGGAAAATACTATAGCTAGTTTCATACTTCAATTGTAGTTCGAAAAACATTTCCCAATTTCCAAGACTTAATAACACTATTTATAAGTGAAGAGACGAGAATTGTTGGTACTTCATCCAATGGAGGATCACAAGAAAGTGTTTTCTACTCAAATATTAATAGAAGTAGAGGTAAAGGTGGTAAAACTTCATTCGAAGTCGACACAGAAGCTCCCATGGTGGACATCATCAACATGAAGGTCAAGCTCATGGAGGTGGACAAGGAAACTTTGGAGGAAAAGGAAGTCGAGGAAGTTGTGAAGGTTGTGGTGGAAGTCATTGAGGTCAACAACCAAATAACAATTCAAATTGTTACTACTACGGGAAACCTGGGCACATGGCGAAGAACTGTTATCAAAGGGTGCATGATGCATGAAATGGAAAGTTACAACGAGGGAATTATGCATCAATTAGCAATCAAGGTGATGAGCAACTATTTGTGATGCAACACATGGCAAATTCAATGATAGGAGGTGTATTAGACAACAATGTCTGGTATGTGGATTCTAGAACTTCAAACCACATGACTAGTCATGGAGAATGGTTTAGAGACACAAAGGATTTGAAGACACCGAGGTTTGTGGAAACTGGTGACGACACTACACATCCCATCACATAAATTGGCAAGGTGCCATTGTCCATGCAAGATGGGCAAACAAAGTACTTGAAAGATGTACTTCATGTTCCAACCATAACAAAAAATTTGGTCTCTGTAGGCCAAATGGTGGAACAAGGTTTACAGGTGACATTCAACTCGAATGGATGTTTTGGGAAGACATGAAAAACCAAGGCAAATTGATTGCAAAAGGAGAAAGGAATGGACGAATGTTCACTTTGGATGTGAACATGCTTGAGGTGAATTCCATGTTATTCACACATGGAAAAGGAGCTGGAGACATTAGAATTTTGGAATTTGGCACAAGCGAGTTGGCCATGTTAATCTCCAACGTCTTAAGCTAATGGAGATATAGAATCTTGTTGGAGGCCTTCCCAAATTTGGAACAGAAGAGGTGATGTTAGAAGTTTGTGGAACATGCCAATTGGGGAAGCAAGCTAGGCATCCATTCCCAGCACAAACAACTCATGTAAGTTCCAAACCTTTGGAAATGATCCGCTCAGATGTGTGGACCACGAAAACAGAATCCATTGGAGGATGCAAGTACTATGTGAGTTTCATTAATGACCACATAAAGAAGGTGTGGGTCTACTTCATGAAACACAAAGGTGAAATGTTTCAACATTTTTTGAATTTCAAAACAATGGTGAAAAGGAGAAGGGTGTGAGCATCAAGTGTCTAAGGTCCGATGGAGGGGGGAAATATTTTTCAAATGAATTCAGTGAGTACTTGAAGGAGCATGGAATTCAAAGGAAGTACTCATGTAGTTATTCCCCATAGTAGAATGGAGTTGCTGAAAGGAAAAACATGCACATTGCAAAAATAACACGTGCCATGTTGAATGAAAAAAAATTGCCAAATTACTTTTGGGCTAAAGCGGTAGCAACTGTAGTCTATATCATGAATTGAACACCCACAGTGGCAGTTCATGGCATGACATTCGAAGAAAAATTCACAAGCAAGAAATCAGATGTCTCACACCTCAGAGTGTTTAGTTGCATTGCATACGTGCATGTTCCTGATGAGAAGAGATCAAAACTAGACCCAAAAGCTAAGAAGTGTATATTCATTGGATATTCCTTAGAACAAAAAAGATATAGATGCTTCAATCCTTCCATTCGGAAGTTGCAAGTGAGTAGAGATGTTGTGTTTGATGAGATGGTTAGCTGGTACTCACCACTGAAGGTAGCAGAAGATGGAGAGGCTAGAAATGGTGATGTTTCATCAAATGTGGAATAAAAATCACAATTAAGCAGTGGGCCACAAGAGTCTTCAATTAGTGGGTCCAGTAGCACTCCATGGAAAGGAAGATTAAAATCTTCAAACATTGTACATGGTAGTTCTCAAACATCATCTAGAAATCCTCATGTAGATGATGAGTGAAGTGATTCAGAGAAGAGTGTGGGTGAAGAATCAAGAATCCCTTCAGTAACTACTCCTAGAGTTCGGATGGCCAAGAAAGTTTTGAAAACACCTGACAATGACAGTGGAGTACAAAGATCCACATGAATCAAATACCCTGTACAAAGACTCACATATGATGGCTTTGTAGCTCATCATTACACATACATGGTGAAAGTTATACAGGAGGTTAAACCCACTTGTTTTGAACAAGCGGTTGGAAACCCTAAATGGGACAATGCCATGGATGAAGAGATGGCGGCTTTGGATGTTAATGCTACTTGGGAATTAGTAGCTTTACTAGAGGATAAGAAAGCAATTGGGTGCAAATGGGTGTACAAAATGCAAACACAATGTAGATGGATCTGTGAGCAGATACAAAACAAGATTGGTTGCCAAATGTTATGCCCAAACTTATGGCATAAACTATGAGGAGACCTATAGTCCAATTGCCAAAATGACAATTATAAGAGTAATCATTGCTATGGCAACAACAAAAGGATGGTCTTTACATCAAATGGATGTAAATAATGTTTTTCTTCATGGAGATTTACATGACGAAGTGTACATGGAACAACCACTAGGTTATGTGGACCAAACACATCCTAATTTAGTTTGTAAGTTGAAGAAAACTTTGTATGGCTTGAAGCAAGCACCTAGAGCTTGGTCAAACAAGATAGGTCAATATCTTGTCACAAGTGGATTTCAAACATCCAATGCAAATTTTTCACTATATGTGAAAAAGACAGATCATGGGAATTTGATTTACATGACCATCACAAGGCCAGATTTGAGTTATGCAGTTGGGGTGGTGAGTCAATTCATGCAAACACCACGAAAGCCACATTTGGATGCAATGAGGTGCATACTGAGGTACATAAAACAAACATTACAGTGTGGAATTTTTTATGAAGCCAAGAGCCAGTTACAAGTACATGGATACACGAATGCTAATTGGGCTGGCAATGTTTCAGATAGAAGATCGACCAGTGGTTTCATGCTTTCTTTTGGAAGTGGTGCTGTTAGTTGGAGCAGTAAGAAACAACCAACATTTGCACTATCAAGCACGAAGGCAGAATACAAAGGTGTAGCAATTGTTGCATGTGAAGTAATTTAGTTACAAAAACTACTATAAGATTTGGGACAGTTAGTGGATGTTTCTATTGTCATTTATTGTGATAACATCAATAGCATACTACTTGTTAACAACCCGGTCTATCATGTTAGGACAAAGCACATTGAAGTGCACTACCACTTTATTAGAGAAAAAGTTCTAGCAAAAGAAATTGACCTTATCCATGTTAGTACCGAAAATCAAGTTGCTAACATTTTCACAAAAGCTTTGGGTACAGACAAGTTAAGGAAGTTTAGAAAAATGTTTGGTGTATTAGAAGTGGATTTGAGCTTGAGGGGGAGTGTTGAGAATTCAAGCTCAACTAGTTAGGTTTCATTAGTTACTGGAGTACGAAAGTAACTAGGTTACTTTCATAAGGCTGAATTACTTTCTTTACTTATATTAGTTTGGTTATTTGTGGTTTGGTCTTTCAGTTAAATACCTTGGTGTTGATGGTTTGGCTTTCTTTTCTTCATTACACAAGTTTGTGTATTTCATGTGACAAGAACCTTGAGGAGTTTTTGATGTTATGTTTCGTGTTGTGAGCATCATGTTGTAGTTTCCTTTCAATAAAGATTTATGTTTGCACTTGAGTAGATCTCCTATTTGTTAACAACTACTACTATGGGTGACAACCATGTAGCTTTTTTTATAGATTCAATGAATCCAGCTGTTAACAACTTATCTATATCATAGTTTGGATTTAATCTATACTTGGCTTGATGTGCCGATGGTATAGTAGTGTCCAATTCAATTTTGTATTATGCTAACTTTGGTGGAATCCCTTTTAGATTTTTGTATGTCCATACAAAAACATCTTTGAATTCCTTCAACAATTGTTCCACTTCCAACACCTTGCATGTTTCTAGCTGTGCTTAATCTTCACCATTTGTGGTTTTGCATTAGTTCCTAGATTGAGCTTCATCAATTGTTGATCTTTAGTTAATGTCCATCTAGCTATTTGTAATCCTTGCACTTTGATTTTTGTTGGAGTTTCATCCACTACAACATTCCCGAGTTGATGTTCATAGTACATCTCTAGATACACCTTATCCTCCATAACTACTTTTGGCTCATATATATTGCTAGGTATCTTTTCTTTGTGCTTTGTACTTTGGATCCCTATTTTGGAATACTAGTCTTCACATCTGTATCCATGATCCCCACATCTATGGTTTTCACAGATTGAATTGTCTTAGGTAAACTGATTGTTCCTATGGAGAACAATTTTGATTCTGTGGTAAAGATGATATTTTATTCTTCAATTGTGATGCCATTCTGATAATCATAGCCCAATAACATTTTTAGTCTTCTTACTTCACTTCTGAAATGTTTGGTAATTGTAATTGTTTTGACTATCCCATTCCCTTGTATGGTAATAATGTTATTTTCCTAATCATGTGCCACTTTAGCATCCTTCAACCATGGTCTCCCCAACATGGAGTAACTAGAATCTACCACACTATTCTGCAGTATAATAAACATAGTTATGTAAGGAATGCCATGAACATATATCTTCAAATCTTTTATCAACCCCACTAGCTTTGTGGTTATTTGATGCCATCTTCAAATTATATGGTGTAGGTTTAGGCTTTGGAAGCCCCAACTTCAATCTCAACCGTTCTGTGATAATATTAACTCTAAAACCTCCATCCAATAACACATCCTTTATTGTATTCTTCCCAATCTGTATTTGGATAAATGCCATATGATTATCTATTGCTATAACAGTTGTCCCTACTTTTGGTATTGAATAACCAACTTGTTTTTATGTGGTTGTTTTATTTACATTCTAAATTTTCTCTGGTTTTACTTTTGCTAAAGATATCTCTTTAGCTTAAGAGTTATTTTAAGCAATTGTCCTAAGTTCAAAGTATAACTTGTTTATAGCATTTGCTTACCAATGTCCAGAAAAATCTCTTCTACTATGATCAATTTCCCTTATGAATTCATTACTTCTTGACATTTTTGTGCATCCACATGAGTAGTATTTGGCATACCTGGCCAAGTTGTGTTCCATCCCTCCATGGATGTGGATGGCCTTTCTATCTAGGTTTGTGTTTTTTGAATTGTTGAATTGTTTCCACCATTGACTACTTCAATTGCTTTTCTTTCTCCCAGTCAACAACACTATTTGCTTTTCTTGGATCTCTATCCTTGAACATATGTTCTTTAGTTACTTTACTTCTTGTGGTAACATTAACAATCACCACATTCACATTTGTAATGACTATTTATGTTTCAGCAATAGGTTGAACCTCTATTATTGTCACAAATTTCCCATGAAACATTTTTTGCATCTCATCAAACTTTGCACAATCTATCATTTTGTATCCATTCAAACCATAGATGTGACATGCATATGAAGATGTTTTCTGTGTTTTTTGACTTGGTTGTGCTGCCTCTATGGTTGCCACCATGGTTTGTTCTTTCTTCTTTTTGCATGTCTCCACATTGTGATTTGTCATCCCATAATTTGTGTAATGTTTGTTAGTTTTCCTTATATTACTTTGTGTTTTTGCTAATGCTGCTTATTTGGTATTTTGTGGTACTAACAATGCACTCTTTGCTTCTACATTAGTCATACCTTTTTCACACAACATTGCCACTTTTTTATGTTGTTATAGTGTTGACCGTTTCATCCCTAGAGTTGTAATTTTGAAGTATGATTGCAAATTCAATTAAAACATAGTAGTTAGAAAATTGTCTATGGTTAGTACTTGTAAACCATGAGCCAACTTCTAAATCCACTCATAATAAACCTCCACCTTTTCAGTCTCCTGCTGTTGCATGTTCTTCAGCTCCATGTATATTTGTTTATCATTCGAAGCCTTCTAATGACGTTTGTAAAATGCTTGTGTAAGCTCTGAAAAAGTATAATCAAGAAATTTTAACATGTAATTATGGCACTAGTCTAATTTCATATCTCTTAGCATATAGCTAAATGCATTAATGATATACTCTTCAAAAGTTTTTGCATTTGCTTTTACTATAGAATTGAACACTCTAACATGAACATTTATATTAACATTTTTTTTGAAATCAGGATACTTAAGAGCTACACTATTTGGCTTAACATAATGGCCATCTTTGTGATAAAAAATTTGTATCCTCCTCTTAGATTTGCGGAATCTGCACTTCTATACCCTCCAACAACCATTGAACTCATTAGCAGTTGATCTGCAATCTTGTTCACATGAGTAGTCGTTATCAGATTAGTAAACACCATTTGAGGTGTGCCAACAATTCTTTTAGTAGCTGCTGGTAGTGCCAAACTTCAATTCAAATTCCTTATTGCCAAGACTCCATTTGATCTGCTACCCAATTTTGCTATAGATCCAATTAGTACTCCCCTTTTGACAACATTTATGTTGGGCGCAACAACGGTTTCCATTCTTGTGGTTGGTATACTTGCATCAAGTGATTGAATAACTCTTATTCCAGCATGTTGTTTCCAGGTTTCAACAACTGCCATTTCTAACACTATTGGTGGAATTGTGTTGACACGAAATTGACAATGTTCTAGTTTGCGATTACCCATTGGTATCCATTGTGGTGCAATATGTGGATGTGAATACCCCTTTGGTTTTCTATTCCTGGTTTGAATAGATGGATGAATCTGTCGATTTTATGTTTTCAATTGGCTTCCCAACTCCATGCCTTTAAGTCTGTTTTGGATTGTAAGAAATCTTGATTCCTATTCCTGTGATTGATCCATCAATGTTCTTGCCACATTCTGTAACTCCACATGCCTAGCAATATTTACTTTGATGTGAAAAAGCACAAAAGGAAAATCCATGATTGCATGTCCTTCTTCCTCACAGAATGCACAGACCTTTAAAAGTAACCTGATCATCTCCAAATCCACAAATTCATGATCTCATGTTTCGACTATGTACTTTGTTTGATCCAACTTTGGATTCCCTTGATGTGAGTATGATTACGGTACTTCACCCAATGCATTCACCTATGCCTCTACCTACTAAGACGATTGTGGGTAATTTTTTTCAGTTTCTTCAAACACATTAACATTCGTGTTTTCATCCACCTCCAAGTGCTCCATTTGATCATTGTAATTTGGAAATGTAGACTAATACACAAACCTGGGTTGTGTACTTCTTGTAACATCCCTCCCTTGGTTAGTCACCAACTTTCGACTTGAGATTTCCTACGGTTGATCAAATACTATAGAAGTCCCTATTCCATCTTGATTTCTATGATTTTGAACCACAGATCGCAGTTGAAAAGTATATTGCATTTGCTCACATGGATGAGTAGTCGATTGCATATCTTTCCATGGAGATTGTTGTTTGGAATTATGCCTTCTTTGAAGACCCCTAGTCCATATGTCCTGTAATACTACTTCTTGTGGTAGAAATGACTTGTGCCTCGTACGCCTTCCTTCTGTTTTCAAAACTCGTTTCTCTAACATTAGACTTTGATATGGGGTTTCTGTAAGCCCTACATATTCCTTTCCATTTTCAAATTAGTCTTTTGTCTAATTTTCAATAACTTGTCGATTTGCCTCTAAGTCCAATTGTTGCTGTAAACTTTGGGTCACCATCCGATTCATCAATTTTAAAATTCTTTGTCTTTAGAGTCTATAGATCAATATGCAGTCCTTACAGTGTCAACCACATAGACCTCTAATACTTTTTAACATATCCTTTAAATTTTTGAATTGAAAAAAAAAAACATTATTTATTTGAACATTCGTATCTACAATATACAAAAAAATTTGTAGAAAACCTTTCCATTATTGAAAGAAAGAATAGAAAAAAAAATATCCCCACAAGATGGTTGCTAAATGGTATAAGTGAAATTAAAATTTTTATAGAATATTTCACACTATGTAACAACAAATTTGCATTTCACATGCATATGTTCACTATTCTTATCTTAAGTCTCAACAAACTTAACATTACCATTCATTAAAACATCAAATTCATGGTTATTACATATAACCAAAATTTGTATTTCAAAATACATTAAAAAAACCTCCAAAAACAAGATTACAATTCATTTCATCATGATCTGATAGTATAGAAAATTCACACAAAAGTTGAATGTAGAATTCATTGTAGAAGTATATGCTTCTTTGTATTACTGAAAACATCAATCAAAATTATAGCATAGTTCCATGTTTTGTTAAAAAAATCCAAAGAAGCACTTAAAGTCTGTGCTATCTCCAACATAGTCTGTGGTTTTCTATTGTAAGTACCTATAGCTCCTCTTATTCTTCTTCAAATTTCATGTCTCATTCCTCTTTATCTTTGTTTTCCAGAACTCTAACCTTTTGAACTATCCCAAATAACATCATCATGATCAAAACAACAAGAATTCAAAATTCAAACTAACAAAGTTTGCTAATTAATCCCTATCCTAATTGCCTTGTTCATCCAAAATCACATACTCATCCTACCCCCTTAACAAAAATAGCCTAATGTATAGCCTAATATTGCCTAGAATAGCTTAAAATAATTTAGGGTAAAATAACAACATTAATAGCCTAAGTTAGAATAATTAAAAATATAAGGCCTTGAATAATTTAAGGTATAATCTAAAATAGAATAGGTTGGGTACAATAGCCTAAGGTACAAGGCTAAGACATAATAATACATGGTGATATAACCTAGGATATTTAAAATAACAACATTAGGAAAAACCTAGTCATAAGAGCTAGGCTTACGAACTTGTTCAATATTCCAAAACAGTTGCAAACTATGTTAATAAAAACCTTACATTCACCATAACAATTGAAAATTACAAATGAAAAATTGGAACAAAGCCATATTTTATTTAGAAAACATTGAAAAGTAGAAAATATGAACTTGGGTGGGTTTTTACAAAGGCATGTGAGATATTCTTGTCGTATTTGTGGTGATACTAGACATTAGATCATAGATTGTCCTAAGTATAATGATTTACAAAATATGTTTAAAATAAAGGAATGAAGCCTACAGAGAAACAAGCTGTGGTAGAATTCAAGGTTTCAAATCCTTCAATCCATATGGTGGATGTGAATATGGCCATCACTAGGAGCAAGGTCACTAAAGAACAAATGTTTAAAGACTGAGAGCTAATCAAAAAGTTTGTTGCTGATTGGGAAGAAGAGCAAAAACTACAACAATATTTTGTCAAGATTATTCAAGAGATGTAAGCAGAGGACCCACTACAAAATCTGATTCCAAAGGAGAAAACAAAGTGGAATATAAGTTGGGCAGGATTACTAAAATTTGAAATTTCCATAAAACCCATTGTGTCACAAAGTTTGTCTATTAGTCCTATCAACAAAATTATGTCTATGGAACAAATATTCCAAGATATCAATAAACATATGCTAAAGATGACCTATACTTTGAGGTTAGGTCAATTATTGAAAATAACACCAAACTTTAAAAAGTATATGTGGCAAAAACTGAAGCTAAAAAAACCAAATATAGCTACTAAGCAAATATCAAAACCTAGTGTAGCCATAATGGTTGAGACACATTCTAAACTAGACACAATAGCTATAGAGGTAGATAACTAGATGGTAGTTATCCAAGTACGAATGGGGAAGAACAATGTTGAGGATGTTTTGATAGATGGAGGAGCAAGTGTGAACATTATAATAGAAAACCTCTAAACAAAGTTAAGTTTACCTAAACCAAGAACAGCTCCATACCACCTTAGAATGGCAAATCAGAGTATGACTAGACTTTTAAAAATCATTAGGAATTTGAAAATTCACATACATGGTATTCCATATATAGCCACATTTATTGTTCTGAAAAATAGTGTGGTAGATTCTAACTATTTTATGTTGCAAGGAAGACCTTGGCTTAAAGATGCAAATGTTACACATGACTGGGGTAACAATGTCATTATTGTTCAAGGTAATGGAACAATTATAATCATATCAATTAACAAACATTAGGAGCAGAAACTAGAAGGCCCCAAGTATTTGTTTGTTATGACTTGATGCAAGGGTTAACAAACGAAGAGGAGGATGTGATCTTTGAAACATAACTAGAATTGTTTCAATTGGGACAATTACACCATTAGAAGAAATGATTTCATTGTTGAGTGTTGGAGTATCATAAATCAAAAGCACTAAGGAATCTAATTCAAAGTAAAAGACATCAGATCGAACAACTACAGAAATGGTCCTTCAATAGTGAAATCAGAAGACTTTCGTGTCAGACTAGAGGTTTCATTAGAATACAAGGTTTATCCATAAACCTATTACCATCATAACTAGGATGATATTCAAGTGGATGAAACATTAGTAAAAATACAAGTATAAAATATTTAGATAGTAGGTTGGACTTTGACCAAAGAACAACTTGCTAAACTAAATCTTGGTACAAAGGCAAATCCATAATACATCAAGGTTAATTCACAATTGACAAAAGAGAAGATTGAGGAGCTTCATATGTTACTAAGAAATTCAAGGATGTGTTTGCTTGGACTTACAAAAGATCTGAAACACATATTTCTAGAATTAGTTCAACACAAAATTGAATTAAATACCTCAATACCACCAACACATCAAACAAGGTACATATTAAATCGTAATTATGCTACAACTATCAAACAAGACATTAACAAATTATTGACAATTCCAAGGTTTTCATCACGTTCCAACTTGGTTTGCACATTGAGAGGGATGGACCCACACCCTATGTAGTCATGCTATAAGAAGCCAAAAATGTGGTTAAAGGTTAGCCTCACAAGTTTGGGCTTAGGCACCTCAAGCGTGTATTGCAAATCAACTTGGAGCCTATCCCATTCTAGGAGCGTGTGCTTTTTAACCCTAGTAATAGCCTTTTGTTTGCTATGAGCCAAAGGGTTATTCAAGACCCGTGCATTCATTACCACGTGATCTTGAGCCTTTGAGCCCTGTTCTCGAATAAATGGGCGTCTGGGCTTGCTTGACTCTATGGTAACATAGTGATGTGCTTGCAAATGCTGCACCAAATTATACTTGGTCGTATAAGATGCATCGCACCCATCAACACTGGAAGCAAACTTGGGCCCATCCTTTGCCCAATGCACACCCTCTATGGCAACCAAAGGAGGGGCAACCACCTATGAAACCAAGAAAACAAAAACATAAAACCTAATGTCAAAATCAACAATCTACATGAAGGTTATATCCTACAGAATGAAGGCATTGCATAGGTAAACAAAAGATTAAAACACATGATGATGGTATTACAAAGAAAGATTAAAAAATAAAAACACAAGATGAGGGTATTGCTAGAACCCATAATTCAAATTTTTAGAAAATAAAACTAACCCTAAAAAAATAAAATCGCTTAGAAAGCCTTGAGGTATTGCATACAAAATTAGACAAAAAAATGCCTCGCCCACCCTCTCACATGGAGAAGGAAGGTGAGGCAAATGTTTTAAAACCATAATTAATAAAGGTATTGCAACAAGAAATTTGACAAAAAAAAACCGCACCCATCTTTTCTACTTGAGAAGATGAGTGGGGCAATTAATTATAAGAAGTTCAACATGTCACCTATATCCATTTCAACATGAGGTTCCACACTTTCTTACTTTAACATTGCACTACTAGTTATAATTGTTTGCTCCTTTATCATGTCAATTGTTTTCTACAACTCAACTTCCATTCTATTAATATATGCAACAACAATAGCTACCACAGATCTTGCGCAAACATCAACATGGGCTTTTCCTTGTTCTTCCATATTCTCATTCAAAGCCTATGTTGGTTGTTTAATTATCCATGTTTCCACATCTCTTAAAGCTTATTGATAGGAGGCCGAAGTCCTTTTCTTCCTGGTTTCCATCTACCACAAACAATAAAAGCATAAATAAAAAAAGGACCACCAGTAGCAAAAAAAAAAAAAAAAAAAAACCAAAGTAGAAGAAAAAAAAAACCAAAAAACAAAAACTAAAATGATGAAAAGTAGTGCAACCTGTGTTGCTTGTCATTATTTTTGGCACTTGTTCCAGAACATGAGGATGTCTCCTCTTTCAAACTTGCAAAACCAACAAGCAGTGAAGCTGCTTGTTGTCATCTTTGGGTGCCTGTTCTCGAACATTAAATGGATGATGAGCTTGGCTTGTCGTCCTTTGTCACACCTGAAAAAAACACAATGACAACAAATAGTTGTGCTGTTCATTGTCGTCTTTGGGTGCCTTCTCTAGATCATGAAGATGACGACGAGTAACTATTTGTTGTTGTCTTTGGGTGCTTTTTCCAAATCATGAAGACGATGATGAGCAGGTGTTCATCGTCATCTTTGGGCACTTGCTTTACATCATGAAGATGACGGCAAGCAACCGCTCATTGCCATCTTTGGCTGCCCACTCCCATCATGAAGATGATGATGAACATCTATTCATTGTCATCTTTGGGCGCTTGCTTCGCATCATGAAGACAATGACAAATAACTACTCATCATTGTCTTTGGGTGCTTGCTCCGCATGAAGATGATGACGAGCAGCTACTCCTCATCATTTTTAGGCGAGCTTGGCTCGGTTTCTTCCTTCACATTTGCAAAAACCATATGGCGATAATGAACATCAAAACTACTCGTTCTCGTCTTTTGGCGGTTGATCCAAAACAAGGTAGCTGATGACTAGAAGACTAATGAAAAAAGAAAAGAGAAGAAGGAAGCTTAGTACTTGAACCTTTCGCTTTTGACACCTTTGAATTCATCTAGTCATTGCTGGTCACTTCTAAAGCTCCTTGCCTTTCCACACTCCCCAAGCTAGTGAATGGAAAGCCTTGGAACTTGAATTGAAGCTAAGAGCTCCTGAAGCTCTCCTTGGTTCTCGAGCTCTAGCAATGGAGGTGAGTGGAAAGCCCCTAAACCCTAATCGAAACTCAAAGTTGATGAAGCTTTCCCTAGTTCTGGAGTTCTAGCGATGGAGGTCAGTGGAGAAGGAGGTTAATGGTGTGAGGGAGGTAGGTGGGTTTGTAGGAGGAAGGGTGGTAGATAGGCTGGAGAGGGAGGTAGGAGGTTCCCAAAAAGAATTGGGGTCAGGGGTGGGGCCAAAAAAAACATGGGAAAAAAAAACTGTCGCCAAAAAAAAAAAAGGTCAAAGGGCAAAAAGGGTTGGGAAGAAAAAAAATGTAAGATGAGAAAAAAAAAACCAGAAGAGAAAAAAGGTCCAGAAGGAAAAATAAAATGATGCTGACCAAGTAGGAGACAGTTTCATCCCATCCATGAAATCCCAGAAAGGGATTTTTAGGATGGTGCACTAGTGGGTGCTGGGTCACTCAGGCCGATTGATTTGTGATTGCTGGAAAATAACGCTAACACTTAGTATCAAGACCATCAATAAATGTTGGGCCAAAAGCACCCTCATCTGTCCTGTTTGAGTCATCCCAATATCAGATCAATAGCTTATTCAACAATAAGTTGTCACCCAGAAAAGGAAGGCCCACAAAGTTTTATGTTTATTGCAGACCTACATTAACACCCACAATTGCTTTGTGTATGTTTGCTGCTACAGTTCTCATATGCTTGCTCATTTTACTTGCAAATTATTACCCTTTGCCCATATTCATTGCGAGCACACATAATTAACATCTAATTCCAAAAATTAGGTCACATAAGATTGTGAACCATACCGACACAACCATGTGCAGTAGTTTCAATTTTTAAGAGTTGCATTAGGGTTATTTGAATGGGGTAAGGTTATTAGGGGCTTTTAGCAACTTCATAGGGAATGATGAATGCACTTGGTGCGTGGAAGGGTTGTTTCTTTTTATGAAGTGCGTTATTGGTGAATAAGGTGTTGGGTTAGTTTTTTTCTTCAACAAAAAGTTGGTAACCATAGTTTTGGGAACTTTGTTGCGTAATTAGGGGTGAGAAATTTCTAGAAGGTTGGGGGTAGAAGTAGACACTAGAATTCATAGTGTTTAGAGCAACATTGGTCTTGTTTTAGTCTTTAGTGAACATTAAGGATGTTAAAAATTCTTGAAGCAGTTAAAGGGATGTTAATGAAAGGTCTAATAGAGATAGAACAATCTTCAAGCCGTTGAACATAAGGTTAATTTGTGACAATCAACGATTAAATAGATAGTATAATAGTGTGCTAATGGCAACAGGAGTCTCATAATAATTGAAAAATTTATTTAATTTGTGAATGAGCTTAGCAAGGAGCTACAAGTACATGTGAAATCCTGGGCTATGCCATAGTGATAGTTCATAACTGTAGGAAATCTAGGATGCATCAGATGGTGCGAACTAGGTAGTCCGCTTTGCTATTAGGAGGTAGTCGATGAATCGAACCGCGCAACCAATGATAATGTCCAACACTAGGAACTGAAGACCATGCGAAGATAGAAGTATCTTCAGTTTCGTAACAACCTTCACAAATGGTCTTAGGTTCGTCACCAGAAGCGAGGTCGATTTGCAGCAAGATCACCAGGGTGCGAGAGTTTGGAGAAATACGATAGTACCAAGCTCAAGGGGGTTCAACTTCAAGACAAGCACACACTTCTTGAGGTTCGGGTTTTTCATCACGAAGATGTCGTGTTAGGGTCAAATCTAAAGATGACTCCGGAGGCGGTTCTTCATTCGCTTGTGCGGCCTGGGGCCTGTAAGATGTGACCATGCGTGACGCCATAATTTCAAGAAGAGGAAAAAGGTCAGATCTTCAATCAAAATCAAATCGATAATGAAGGTGTGAAGAACTTGTTACATTGAGGTGCGCAGTCGTAATTTATAGATCAAGGAAAAGGAAAGAAAGGTGGGAGTAATGGCCTAGAACCATGGTAAAGTAAAACCGTAAGGTCAAAGGAAAAAATTGAAGGTTTAAATAAAGTTTGTTGGGGGGAAAATGGGAAGAGGTGAAAATGTGTTTTTCCTTTACCTTCCATTGGCCACCAAGCTTGGGACATTCCATTGGCCACCAAACATGGAACCTTCCATTGGCCACCAAACATGGAACCTTCCATTGGCCACCAAGCTTGGGACATTCCATTGGCCACCAAGTTTGGAACATTCCATTGGCCACCAAGCTTTGGATCTATCTTCACCTCCCTTCTCCTTCTCTTTAAAAGGCGGACTCGGATCATTGGGGGTTTTCTTTTTTCCCCGGACATAATTTTCAATTCAATCTTGAATACTTGTTCCCACAAGCTTCTTGAAGAGGAAAAAAATGATTAGTTTTGGTAGATGGGAAAAAGAAGGAAAGTAGAATGAAAATCTTGTAATAGTTTTGAAGGAATGGAGGTGGGTAGTGATAGTGTTGGGAGGTTGGAACTTTAGAGAAATCTCACAAACCCTCTCGAGTTTCATAGCTTAACTTCTTGCTAGTTTAGCTGTAGAGCTTAGGATTTGGTAACAAGTTGCGCCTTGTAGTTAGCTTTCTAATGAGCTAAGGCAAACCATATTTGAATAATGTATGTGTTAGAAATGATATTTCAAGTGACTGATGGTCTGTAGTCAAGTTGAACCAATTGCCTTCATAAAACCCTCTCGGGTTTGGTAGTATAACTCCTTACGGGTTTAGCTACAGATCTTAAGATTTGGTAAGATGGTGCGCCTTGTAGTTAACACCCTAGTGAGCTAAGGCAAACCAGATTTGAATAACCTATGTGTTAGAATTAATATTTCAAGTGACTGGTGGTCTGTAGCCAAGTTGAATTATCACCTTTGTAAAACCCTCTCGCATAACTTCTTGTTGGTTTAGCTGCAGAGCTTAGGATTTGGTAGCAAGATGCGCCTTGTAGTTAGCTTTTTAGTGAGCTATGGTAAGCCATATTTGAATAACCTATGCGTTAGAAACAATATTTCAAGTAACTAGTGATCTGCAGCTATGTTGGACATGGTGTTGAGTCCTTAAACATTGGTTTAAATGAATGACAATTTGACATAAAATGTTACAGTGTGGAGTGTGTGAGCTTGAAAAATATATCTATCAGTTCTAATTATAAATGATGCATAGGAGATAGGCTATTTAATTTCAACTACAAACGTAATCTAACATCTCGAAATACACTTGCATTTTTCCTTCATCGGTAGCATTTGTGCTTTCTAGCATAGTCACTTTGTAGAACCGGGAGTAGAGGGATGAAAAGTCGCCTCACAAAGATCTCCCGTTCATATACATCAGAATCAAATCAATTCAAGAATAATCCAGCTTATTATCAAACAAAATTGTCATGTAACATAACCATCACACAATAATATTGAAGAATTCTTGGCTTTGGTTCTTGCTGGTATCTTTCCTCTCCTCTCTTTCCTCATTTTTCCACCTGTTTTGATCAGCCTAGGTTGAAAAGAGCCACCAAGGCACCATTAAAAAAAAAACACCCAACAAAAACACAAAGAATAAAAATGCTGATGGGCAACCATAGAAATGATAGAAAAGGTCTACTGTGAACTCCCTCATGTATGTGAAAAAATGTCTCGGCCTTTTGACACATCTACCCTCAATTACCCCATCTGATCACTAACAAATTACAAAGTATCAATCTAAAACACATGGCTGAAATATATATTTTTGACTTTGATACAAAATGGGTCCCACATAAACAAAATTAATCCTTGAAAGGTTGGACATAAAGTGAAAGAAACTTGGGAGCTAATAGGGCGAGCATTGAGAGAAATGACCCCAATAATATGGACTTGAACCAACCCAACTGACCAGCTAAGGTTAAAGACTGATAACATTAGAAAGTTTAAGGCAATTGAATTTTGAGATAGATTTTCAAAAATCATACTTGAATCAGGTCATGATATATATTCTGACAATTTTGTGAATATTATGCATATTCAGAAATTTTTAGAATCTCATCCATTCAGCTTGATAAAAGCACTGAAGAGGTGATTCTCAATCCAACTTTTATTTGACAAATGTTTGAGCTCTTACCAGGTATATGTTAAGGGCAAATATGTTCCAAGTTATCTTCAAATAGGAGTTATCTACGCAATATGCAATGAGACGATCATGGCTTAAACATGAATTGTCAGGAAAATAAAATAATGAATTATAAAATATTATTTCTTTTACTGAGAAACGTAAATGACCACCAAAAACATTATTAGTCAGTCTGCCTGCAAACCAGGTTAGGGTCACTAAATGTCTCTAGCCTCTTTAAGGTCTGTGGTGATTACACCATGCTTTTTTGTTTTTTTGGTTTTGGGTTCATGTTCACCATGGTGATTATACCCTAAGTAAACTGGGTAATGTTTAATGTTCTTCATCTTGTTCATAATCTTCCAGGGTAAAAGATTATGAACTAAATGTCATAATGATTGACCAAATATGGTAACGCAATGGAACAAGCTCATGACTGGCGATTATGCTGGGTCTGCTGCCTGTCTCACCCTAAGGGGCTTGTCAAGTGTTTGATGGGC
>Ga0116229_10007151_pt1 | contig 17776 bp, 22 predicted proteins | sample S1TSphgellanicum_3_FD_87313 | JGI IMG/M metagenome (GOLD analysis project Ga0116229, IMG submission 87313) | Host-associated microbial communities from peat moss isolated from Minnesota, USA - S1T2_Fc - Sphagnum magellanicum MG | ecosystem: Host-associated > Plants > Peat moss > Unclassified... | reverse complement strand
TTAAATAAAAAAAAAAAAAAAAAAATAAAAAAAAAAAAAAAAAAATAAAAAAAAAAAAAAAAAAAAAAATCAAAAAAAAAAAAAAAAATTATAAAACTACCTACTGGTAAATAACGTAAATAATAATTACGTAACTCAACAATTTTTAAATTTAACATCATAATTATAAATAAAAATAAAACTGCAATTGCACCTACATATATTAAAAATATTAATAAAGAAATAAACTCAATTCCCAAAATCATAAAAAGCATTGAAGACAATGCAAACGAAATAATTAACGATAGTAATGATTGAATAGGATTACTAACATATATTACACTTATAGTCATTAAAATACTCAAAATAATTAAAATATTCTCAATAATATTTAACATCTTTTAATAATTAATTTATTCTTTATTATTAAAATAATTTTAAAAAAAAATAAATTCATAAATAATAAAATTAAAAAAAAAATAATAGAAAAGGTTAAAAATAAACAATTAAACACATTAAAAAATTTTATATTAAAATTTAAAAAAAAATTATTATAACAAATACCAACTAAATCTAATTGAAAATTACTAGAATTAAAAAAATATAAATTAAATAAATTATCAAAAAAATTATTTGATTCTACAAAACAAAAAAAAACATTACCTGAAAACATTTTTAAAAACAAAATATCTCCAAATAAATTATAAAATTGTTTACTATGTAAAACCTTACCACTAAAATATTTATATAAATAAACATTTTCTTGAAAAGTTTTAATATTATAAACAAAAAAACTAATATTTTCTATATTATTAAAAAAAAAATTTTTTTTTTTACTAATTTTTAATAACATTTAAATCCATTGATTGTATTGTACCTATAATTTTACGTAATGTAAAATCATCACAATATCCAAATTTAAAGAAAGAAATTAAATAAACATCGTACAAAGTTATTACATTATATTTAAAAGGTCGATAACCCCCTGAACCTTTAACTAAAAAATCTTTATTAAAAGATAATAATCGTAATAATAAAGAAATACTAGGTTCTTGTAAAAAAAAATTATAACTTTTATCATTATATACATTAATTATAACTACTAATAAAAAATAATCTGGTAATTCTTTAGTAAATTCATTATATTCTTTAACAAACTTAACCGTATTTATACCAAAATTACCTAAAATTGTACTTAAAGGCGGTCCAGCTTCAACTTTTCCAGAACGTAAAAAAATACTAAATGTTTTTATAATTTCTTTTTCCATATTTTTTTTTTAATAAATATTCATATTTCAATAATGTTTTTCTTTTTTTTTCATATTTAAATTTTTTTTTTGCTAATAATTTAAATGATGACCTTTTATATTTTCGCAAATTAATAAAAGAACGACGTCTATTCACATATAATAAATGTTTACCAGATAACGAAGAAGCTAAATGTTGTCTTTTTAATTTCATTAATAAACCTTTTTTAAAAATAGCATCAATTAAATTTCTAGAAACATCATTTATATTTAAACCACGTACATTTGTTTTATTTTTTTGTTTTTTTAAAATTCAACTCAATATTAAAACAAAACGTCTTTTTCCAACAGCTAAAGTAGGAACAGGATAATAAACCTTACCCATTTTTTTTAGTTTAGAAGATAATATAGGTATTAAATTATTTATAGATTTATTTAAATCTATAAATGGATCAGATTTAAACTTTTCTTTAAAATTTATTAAAATATTATTAAATTGTTTAATCGCAAAACTTTTTCTACCACGAGAAATTAAACTACCATAAAACTTATTTAAAAAAAAATTATATTCATTTTTTTTTAAAGCTAAAACAAAATTATATCGACCTGACTTCTTATATTCTTTTAATAACATAAAAAAATTTATGAAACTGATTTAATTAAAGGTCTTGGAGTACCAAATTTAGAACGACGTTTTTTACGAGAATATTCTTCTAATTTATCAAAATCATAAACTCCACGAATTAATGTATAATTTACACCAGGAACATCTGGGGGACTGCCTCCTTCAACTAAAACAATAGAATACTCTTGTAAACCATGTTTTCCAATTCCTGGTACATGCGCAAAAATAATTTTTTTTGAAGCTATTACACGAACTTTTGCATACTTACGCTTTGCAGAATTAGGTTTTCTAGGAGTTGTTATACCCATTTTAATTATAACACCTTTTTTTTGGGGGGCACCTATAAGAGCTGCAACAGCACAACGTCTTCTTTTTAATTTTCTTCCAAAAAATGATAATTGTCTTAAAGTTGGCATTATTTTTTCTTTAACTAACCATTATTAGACTTATTTATCATTCAATCTTCAAATTGATCTAACGAAACAGCTTGTACAACAATAGGCATAAAACCATGAAAAGAACCACACAATTCAGAACATTGACCATAAAAAACACCAGGACGTTTTATCTCAACAATAAATTGATTCAATCTACCTGGAACTGCATCAACTTTTATACCTAAGCTAGGAACTGCTCAACTATGTAATACATCAGAAGATGTAATTAATAATCTTAAAGGAACACCAACAGGTAATAATAATCTATTATCAACTTCTAATAAACGATGAGTTCCCTCTACTAAATCATCTTCACCAACTAAACCACTATCAAATTCAAAATTAACAGGTAAAGTCATTCTAGACATACGCAATTTATATTTAATATAATCTTCAACAGATATAATATGTATTTTTTTTTCCGCTAAACTGTTAATTATATCTTTTTCATCTGATTCCGTAAAATTATCAATTAAAGCATTAACCGAATAAGTTCAATATCATTGACGACCTATAATCTTTATAGTATAAACAGGATCAATAGTAGCATCTAAAGAAAAAATTAAACTAAAAGTTGGTGATGAAATAGCTAATAATGCACCAATTGGTAATAAACATCATACAACTTCTAAAAAACGATATTCTGAAATATCAGAAATTGTTAAAAAAGCTCAACTATTTTTATTATATGCTAAATTTAAACCTATAGGATGACCAGAAATATACGTTTCAATTAAATTCAATCTAATTAAAACTGTATCCTTTAAAACTTTATTTTCCAATTTATAACCTATTCATAAAATATATTCTAAAACAATCTTTATACTAGAATAATAAATAATAGAACTAAAATAATTAAATTTTCAATTAAATAAATAAATGATTCTTATTAATAGAACTAAAATTAAAAAAACAACAAAAATTAAAATAATTCAAACAATATTATATAAATGTATTAAATGTTCTGCAAACGCAGAACTAGGATCCTTAAAACTTACACTAAAATCTAACATTTTAAATACATTTAATACAAATAAAACATAAATAAAATAAAACACTAAACCTATTAATAAACCCGTAGAAAGATTTTTTGATAAATTATATTTCCCATATCATCTTTGATTATTTTCTTTACTAAATTTTAAATTTTCCTCAAAATTCATTTAACCTTTTAATAAATTTATCAAATCTAAAGAAATACCTCCTCTTAAACGATAAAAAATAACTAAAATAGCTAAACCAATAGCTGATTCTGCAGCAGCAACAGTTAATACACATAATGCATAATATTGTCCCAAAATATCATCTAAAAATACTGAAAAAATTAAAAAATTATAATTTATAGACAAAAATATTAATTCAATAGATAATAATAACAATATTATATGTTTTCTAGTTAAAAACAAACCAATAACACCAATAAAAAAAATAAACACTGATAAAAATAAAAATTTTAACATTATTTTAAATACAAATTATAAAATTTAAAAACAGATTGTTCAATCATACTAGAAAAAGAAAAAAATAAAAAAAATAAAAAATAAAAAGCTGTTGCTACCTGACCTATAAATAAATACGGTTGACTAACTGGTTGTCCACCTATTCATCCTAAAATTAATAAATCTAATACAAATAAAATCATTAAAGGTTTATATAAAGGTTTAAATACATTACTTCGAATCATATTAAATTTATTTATAAAAAAAGGTAAAAACAATAATAATAAAATAGCTAATCCTAAAATTATAACACCAAATAACTTATTTGGTACTGAACGAAGAATTGCATACAATGGAAGAAAATATCACTCTGGTACAATATGTGGTGGTGTAACTAACGGATTACCAACAATAAAATTATCAGAATGACCTAATAAATTTGGTACTGTAAATATTAAATAAGCTAAAAAAATAAACATAAAATTAGTCCCAAATAAATCTTTTACTATATATAAGGGTGTCATAAATGTAAAATCAGATCTAAAAAATACTCCAGATGGATTATTTGAACCAAACTCATGTAAAAACATAATATGTATTATAGATAACATAAAAATAATAAAAGGAAAAAAAAAATGTAAACTATAAAAACGATTTAATGTAGCATCATCAACACTAAATCCACCCCACAATCAAAAAACAATATCATCACCAACTAACGGAATTGCAGATGCTAAAGTAGTAATAACAGTTGCTGCTCAATAACTCATTTGTCCTCATGGTAAAACATAACCAAAAAAAGCTGTTGCAATCATTAAAATTAAAATTATAACACCAGAACCTCATAATAATTGACGAGGATAATTAAAAGAACCAAATAATAAACTCCTAATCATATGTAAATATACTACTAAAAAAAACACTGAAGCTCCATTTGAATGTAAATATCGAATTAACCATCCATATTGTACATTTTTACAAATATATACTACACTAGCAAATGCTAAATTTAAATCACTTTTATAATGCATAGCTAAAAAAACACCTGTAGAAATTTGTATGATTAAACAAATTAATGCCATAGAACCAAAATTTCATCAATAACTAAAATTAGCAGGACTACCATATATAACTCAGAAATTATAAAATTTATTTAATAATGTAGTTTTATCAAAAAATCTTTTCATAAAATAAAAACAAATAACTTAACCTTTAGATCATTTATAAATAGCTAAAACTACCTTTTTTAAATAATTATAAAATTTCTTAACTTTATTCTTAAAAGAAATATACATTTTTTTAAATTTTTGATTAAAAAAATATTTAACTTTATCTATTTTTTTTCTAATTTTTTTATTACGAATTTCAATTTTTTTTTTTTTAATGATATAATCATCAAATTTTTTGTCATATGATAAAAAATAATAATAATCATACAAATCATAAATAACAAACATAAGTCTAATTCCTACATATAATATTACAAAAGGAAAAAATATAATATAACTTATATAAACAAAACCCATAAAAAAAAAAATAAGAAAAAAATATAAATTTACAATTATTACATATGGAAATAAAACTAAAATTTCATCAAAAATACTAATAACTTTTCTTTGATAACGAGTATCTTTTAATAAACTTCTTATATAAATATAAATATTTAAAGCATTATTATCAACAACATCCGGTGTTAATTCTGCACGAATATATTTTCTACGATAACGTCTATAATTTAATTTAGCCTCAATTCAAACTTTTTTATCTTTACATTCTGGTGCTACAAATCCTCTCTTTTGTAAAGTAGTACTTATATGAAACAAAAATACATCATTTATATGATATAAACCACCTTTATTAAAATGTCTTACTATTCTAATATATCTAAATATAGTATAAATTCTTATATATATATAAGTACGATAAATTTTATAAATTGGAAAAAAAATTATATACAAAATAAATACAACTGCACTACAAAATAAATGTAATAATAACACAATTATTTCTAAAATTTTTAAAATTGGATATAATGTATAACGTCAATTTATTCGCCTTCTAAGAATACGAATTAATCTATCAGCAAAAAACTCGAAAATATAATATCATAAAGGAATTCTTTTTCTTCTTAAATCTTCTTTTATGTTAACAAAAAACATAAATAAAAATATATATCTAAAAAATCTAATAACTTTTAAAAAATACCTAAAAAAAAATAAATCCTCAAAAAACAATTGATTCAACTTTATCAAAATTTCAAAAAATCTTTCCATAATAATAAAATAAATATTAAACAAAATCTTTAAAAAAAATAATATTATATCATAAAAAAATCTAAAAAAAATAAATAATGTCAATATTCTAAAGATAATAAATAAATAACTATAATCTTCTGGAAAAATTAATTTCTTTAAATATATCTTAAAAGATAAAGAAAGAACATAATTTATTTCTTTCTTAAGATTTATATATAATTGGTTAAACTCACTCAAAATTATTAATTTTATTCTATCTATTATATTCATTTTTTTAACTAAATTAAAGAATAATGTATATCATATACATCATCTAATTTTCTTTCAGGTAACAAAAAAAAAAATTCATCTCTATGAATAGAAAAATCTTTTACAATTTCAGATTCTTGTAATCAAAAATTTATAGTTTCTGTAATCGAAATATTTAAAGGAATCTCTGCTTGTCTAATTTTATTAAATTGTTTAAAAAAATTACTTTGACTATAATTTCTAAATAAATTACTATAAACATAAATAAAATTAGTTACATTACGAAACTTAACTGGTTCTTTTCGAATAACTTTTTTTACTTTTTTACGTCAATTATGAACAAATAAAACTTTACCAGCAAGTAAACTCCTAGATAATAAATAACAATAAAAATTAACACAAATAGCAGAATCATCATTACCTGGTACTGGCATTAAAATATTTCAAGATGGAACATTAGAATCAACAATACCAATACATGGTAAACGAGCTGATAAAAATTCATCAACAGGGCCTAAATTATCTAAAACACTAGTAACAAACCCAGCTGCAGGTAAACGACGTTTATGTATAACTAAACCAAAAAAACTTGCTAATCTTTTTTTATCACGAAATCGTAATTTATATTTATTTTTCATCATTAAACGTACTAACAATTGATTTCAACCTAAAATTCTATAAAAATTAGTTAAAGTACCAAAAATTCATCAATAAATATTAAAAACCTCACCAGACGCAAAACCATAACGTGCAACTAGTGGTCCAAACACAGAACGAATACAAACAAAAATAACAGGTCGACGTTTCAAAGCACACTTATTAAAAAGTTTAACTGCAAATTTTAAATTCAAAAAAGTTTTATACAAATTTATAATAAAAATATTTTTATATCATCCTAAAAAAATTCAAGACGACAAAAAAACATAATTAGAAATATCATGACCTACATGTACTCCAAAATAACATAATTGTTTAAATGATAATAATATAACCGGTTTATTCATTCTCTTATTTTTTTTTCACTATCAATTACCTCAAAGGTAAACAAAAGCATACAAAAACAATCATACAACATCCACAAAATGTCAATATCAAGATGCAAACTGAAAACCTAAATGATGCTTTGTTGTAAATTCATTATTTAAAAATCTAAAATAACAAACAGCAATAAAAATACTACCAATTATAACATGTAAACCATGTAATCCAGTTAAAGAATAAAATACAGTACCATAAACACTATCAGAAATATTAAACGGTGCAAATAAATATTCACTTACTTGTAAACCAGTAAATAAAATAGCTAAAAATAATGTAACAATAAAACCATAATTAACTTCAACAGCATTTCCTGAAATTAAAGCAAAATGTACTCATGTTATAGAAAATCCTGATAATAATAAAATTGCAGTATTTAAAATAGGAATTCCAAATGCATCTAAACCAACTATATTAACAGGTGGTCATACTGCCCCTAAAAAAATTGATGGGGATAAACTTGAATGAAAAAAAGCTCAAAAAAAACCCCCAAAAAACACAATTTCTGAACATGTAAATAAAACAAACCCAATTTTCAACCCTCTTTGCACAATTAATGTATGATTTCCTTGATATGTTGATTCTCTAATAATATCTCTTCATCAAATAAACATAGAAGATATTAACAATAACAAACCTAATAAAAAAATTAACATACCATAAGAAATTCGATGCATATAACAAGCAAAACCTGATGTTATTAATAAAGCTCCAATTGAACTAGCTAATGGTCAAGGACTTACATCTACAATATGATATAAATGTGTTTTTTTCATTTCTTTTTTTTTATTTAAAAATAATTAATGTTCCACTAAATGAATTGAATCATTTAAATACATACATATCAATATCGTAAATATATAAGCTTGCAAACAAGCTACACCTAATTCTAAAACAAAAATCGCCAATAATAAAATAAAAGGTAATAACACTAAAACAAATTTTAAATTAGACATTACTACAACAAAATTAGCAATAATATGAACTAATGTATGTCCAGCTAATAAATTTGCACTTAATCTAATTGCTAAACTAAAAGATCTAATAATATATGATAATATTTCTAAAATAATCATAAGAGGTGCTAACGCAAATGGAACATCTAAAACAAAAATTTTAAAAAAATGAATTTTATGTTTTAAAATTCCTAAAAAAAAAATACCTAAACATATACTTAATGAAAAATATAAAGTTCAAACAAAATGACTTGTTACTGCAAAACTATATGGTAACATACTAAATAAATTCAACATTAAAATAAATGTAAACAAACTGAAAATAAACGGAAAATAAATTAATCCTTCTTTTCCAGTTTGTTGATAAACAATTCTATATACAAACATAAAAATATTTTCTAACATAACCTGTCAATTTCTTGGAACTACTTGATTACCATATAATCAATATAAAACAATTATTCCAAGTACTATTACAAACATTACAGTAAAACTTAAATTAGTAATCGATATTTCATTATTACCTATTCTCATAGGTATTATACATATCACATCAAATTGTGATAATGGTGAGTTAAACATTTTATTAAGATGAACTTGATCAAATCTCATATAAAAATACAGATCAATATATTAAAGAATAAGTATAAACTAAATATATAAAAACTTTCACAACTGAGTGTCCTATAATAAAATCATTCGTTTTAAATTTTTTTACAACATGTTCATTATTTTCAGCTTCTAAAAAAAAACGATCAATTAAATCATTAAAATCAAAAAATAAATCTATTGTTTCTCAATAAAAAAAATAAATAAATAAAAAAATTCAAAAAAATCCCAATTAATAATGTAATATTAAATTTTTCATAAAAAACATAATTTAAAATCCAAACCAACTAAAAAAATATGCAACTAAATTCATTAAAGAATAATAATATAAAACACTACTACAAACTTTTACAAACTCACGTATTATTTTAAGATTTTTTTTTTCTAAACCCAAAACTTCTTTAACACGTTCATTATCTTCAGCTTCTAAAAAAAAACGATCAATAAATTGATTAAAATCAAATAATAAATCTAGTGTTTCATAAACACAAAAAAAAGTAATTAAAAAAATTATAATTATCTCCAATTAATAATGTAATATTAAATTTTTCATAAAAAATATAATTTAAAATCCAAACCAACTAAGAAAATATGTAACTAAATTTAGTAAAGAATAATAATATAAAACACTACTACAAACTTTTACAAACTCACGTATTATTTTAACATCATTTTTTTCAAAACCCAAAACTTCGTTAACAAATTCATTATTTTCAGCTTCTAAAAAAAAACGATCAATAAATTGATTAAAATCAATAAATAAATCTAGTGTTTCATAAAAACAAAAAAAAGTAAGTAAAATAATTAAAATTAATTCCAATTTTTTATAATAAAATTTACCACAAAATTTACTGTCTCTCAACTAAAATAAAATAAATAATAAAGATATATACAATCATTTGTAATTTTCACAACATCACGAATTATCCCCAAAATGAACATAAACGTTTCATTATCTGAAACTCCTTCAAAAGCTCAATCAAAAAAATCAAGATAAGTAAAATATAGATCAATAGTATTTCAAAAAGAAAACAAAAAAAGTAAAAAAACAAATATCTCCAATTAATAATGTAATATTAAATTTTTCATAAAAAACATAATTATCCAAAACAACTAAAAAAATATGCAACTAAACTCATAAAAGACAAATAATATAAAACAGTACCACAAACTTTTACAAACTCACTTATTATTTTAAGATTTTTTTTTTCTAAACCCAAAACTTCTTTAACACGTTCATTATCTTCAGCTTCTAAAAAAAAACGATCAATAAAATCATTAAAATCAAATAATAAATCTAGTGTGTCATAAATACAAAAAAAAGTAATTAAAATAATTATAATTAACTCCAATTAATAATGTAATATTAAATTTTTCATAAAAAACATAATTTAAAATCCAAACCAATTAATAAAATATGCAATTACAGTTAGTAAAGAATAATAATATAAAACACGACTACAACCTTTTACAAGCTCACTTATTAAAATAAGATCATCTTTTTTTAAACCCAAAACTTCTTTAACACGTTCATTATCTTCAGCTTCTAAAAAAAAACGATCAATTAAATCATTAAAATCAAAAAATAAATCTATTATTTCATAAACACAAAAATAACTAATTAAAAAAATTAAAAGTAATTCCAATTAATAATGTAATATCATATTTTTCATAAAAAATATTAAAACAAAAATTCATAATAAATTATTAAAATATTCTTTAACGATCAATTTCACCAAAAACTATATCTTGTGTACCAATAATAGTTACAAGATCTGCTAAAAATAAACCTTTAGACATAAAATCTAAACCTTGTAAATGAAGAAAACCTGGTGCTTTTATTCTACATCTATAAGGTCTATTTGTATTATTAGAAACTAAATAAACACCAAATTCACCTTTTGGTGCTTCTACAACTGAATAAACATCACCTTTAGGAACAGAAAAACCTTCTGTATATAATTTAAAATGATGAATTAAAGATTCCATTGAAAATTTCATTCAAGGTCTACTTGGTGGAACAATTTTATTATTATCAACATAATAATCTTTATAATTCTTAAGTTCAAATAAATCATAAATAACTTTATCTATAATAAATACACTTTGACGCATTTCTTCAACCCTAATAATATAACGATCAAAACAATCTCCATATGAACCTATTGGAATATAAAAATCATATAAACCATATCCATCATATTTTTCAATTAATCTTAAATCTCAATTTACACCAGAACCACGCAACATAACCCCTGTAAATCCTCAATTTAATGCTTGATTATAAGAAACAACACCAACATTTCGTAAACGTTCATTTCATATTCTATTACTACTTAACATATCTTCTATTTCATCAATACGTTTATTAAACTTTTTATTAAATATTAAAATATCTTTAAGTATTCCAAAATAATTTAATCAAGAATTAACACCACCAGGTCTAATAAAAGCTGCATGCATTCTAGCTCCCGAAACTCTTTCATAAAACTCCATTAATTTTTCACGTTCTTCAAACGCTCATAAAAAAGGTGTCATTGCACCTACATCTAAAGCATGTGTTGTTAATGCTAATAAATGATTTAAAATTCTAGTTATTTCACAAAATAAAATACGAATTAATTTTGCTTTTAAAGGAACATTCACTTTCAATAATTTTTCAACAGCAATTGAATATGCATGTTCTTGCGCCATCATCGAAACATAATCTAATCTATCAAAATAAGGTAATGCTTGAATATAATTTTTATATTCAATTAATTTTTCAGTACCTCGATGAAGTAACCCAATATGAGGATCAGCTTTTACAACAACTTCACCATTTAATTCTAAAACTAATCTTAAAACACCATGTGCCGCAGGATGTTGAGGGCCAAAATTCATAGTTAAATTTTTAATTTTTTTAGAAAACATAATTATCTTTTTCACGGATTTTCAAACTTAAAATATCTAAATTCTTGCGATAATTCTAATGGTTCCATAACAACATATTTAAAAATCTCATCATAACGTAATTCAATATAACCACTTAATGGAAAATCTTTTCTAAATGGAAAGCCAAAAAAACCATAATCAGTTAATATTCGTCTTAAATCTGGATGATTAACAATAAATACACCAAACATATCTCAAACTTCTCGTTCTAATCAATTTGCAGAATTATACAAATTTGATAAAGATCTTAAAGATTCAAATATAGAAATATAACCCCTAATAAAAATCCTATAATTAAAAACAGTACTCAAAAAAACATAAACAAATTCAAATCTTTTATTTTTTTTAATTGCCATTTCTAATCTATCTACAATAGTAAAATCTAATAATTGATTTATTGAAAAAAAAACATTATTTTTCAAAAAAAAAATTATATCAAAACAAGTATTTTTTAAAAAAACATGAATTTGTTTATTTTTTTTTACTAAAATACTAGATATATCTTTAAAAAAAACAATACTTAAAAATTTAGCTAACTGATAAGAATTTTTAAAAAATTTAATAATTTTTTTTTTTTTAATATTTAAAAATTTATTTTTTTTTTCTTTCTTTAAAAACTTATTATAAACTTCTTCTTTCTTTAAAAACTTATTATAAATAAAAACTTCACTTATTCTCAATCTAAAGCTCCTTTAAATCATTCATAAATAAATCCAACTGTTAAAACAAATAAAAAAAAAATCATAGAAAAAAAACCTAAATTAGACATAGTATCTAAACTTAAAACTCATGGAAATAAAAAAACAATTTCTAAATCAAAAATTATAAAAAGAATAGCAACAATATAAAAACGTACTTCAAAACGACTACGGGAATCACCAAATGGACTAAAACCACATTCGTAAACAGAAATCTTTTCTGAATTAGCAGTTTGATATACCATTAAAAAAGACGCAAAAAATAAAATTAATGCTAATATTAAACAAAAAAAAAAATATTTAAATATTAAAATATATTCTAATAACATTAATTAAAAAAAAATCAATAATAAATAGAAGAAAAACTATAATCAAATAATAAATTTGGAAACAATCCAAAAAAAATAGTAAAAAAAAATAAAGGAAATAAAATAAAAAATTCTCTTCTAGTTAAATCACCAAAAAATCTAATAAATTCTACTTTTATAGTACCATTAACTAATTTTGTATATAAAAATAAAGAATAAACTAAAGTTAAAAATAATCCAAATAAACAAAAAAAAATAACTAAATTATTAACTAAAAAAGAACCTAAAAAAATAGTAAACTCACCAACAAAATTAACAGTACCTGGCAATCCAAAATTACCTAATATAAAAACAAAAAAAAAAACAGATCAAAATGGCATTAAAATAACTAAACCTCCGTAATAAAAAATTAATCTTGTTTTATATCTATCGTATAAAAAACCTATACTTGAAAATAAAGCACTTGACACAATTGCATGTCCAAACATCATAAAAAACGAACCAAAAATTGCAATAAAATTTCCACAAAATAAACCAATTAATGAAAAATTCATATGAGAAATTGAAGAATAAGCAATTATTTTCTTTATATCTATTTGCGCTAATGCTGAAAAAGACGGTAAATATAATCCTAACAATGAAATTATAAAAATAAAACTCATTAAATAAGACAAAACAGTATTAAAAGTAAAAATTAATAAACGCAAATAAACATAAAATCCTAACTTTAATATAATACCAGCTAAAATAACAGAACCTGCTGTCGGTGCTTCCACATGAGCTTCTGGCAATCAAACATGTATAGGTACTACTGGTACTTTAACAGCAAATCCTAAAAATAATAATATAAATATAAAAATTTGATATTCTTCAAAAAAAACAGAATTTAATAAAAACATATAATTAGAAATACCTTTATTTGAATATAAAAAAATAAAAGCAAACAAAGCAAAGATAGAACCTAATAACGTATAAATAAACAATAAATAAGATGCATATATTTTACGATCTCTAGAACCCCAAATACCAACTAATAAAAATAATGGTAAAACAATTAATTCAAAAAAAAAAAATAATATAAAAAAATCAATTGTTAAAAAAATATTTAATAAACAAAACATTGCTAACAAAATACAAAACAAATATAAATTTATTTTATAAGATCAATTTCAACATATTAATAAACATAATCCTAACAAAAATGAAGACAAAATAATAAAAAAAAGAGAAATACCATCTAAAATTAAAATATACTTTAACTTAAATCAATAAAAACTAAGAATTTCATTAAAATATTGAAAACCAAAAAATGTTTTGTCAAAAAATAAAAAATAAATTAATATTAAAATTAAAATACATAATAAAATAAAATTACTTCATATACGTATCAAATTTTAAATTAATTAAAATATTGAAAAATTCATTGATAATAATCTCCCATAATAACTCAATAAAAAACAGAAACAAAAAAAAAATAAGATAAAGATATAGGTAACAATACTTTTCATCCAATACTCATTAATTGATCATATCTATATCTTGGTACTGTAGCTCTAACTAAAATAAAAAAAAAAACTATAAAAAATACTTTTAAAGACATTCATACTCATCCTGGTATAAAAAAAAAAAATTCAATATTCAATAAAGGAGATCAACCACCAAAAAACAATATTGTAATTAAAGATGACATTATTAAAATATTAGAATATTCTGCTAAAAAAAATAATACAAAAGTTGTAGCTGAATATTCAACATTATAACCAGATACTAATTCTGATTCAGCCTCAGGAAGATCAAAAGGGACACGATTTGTCTCTGCTAACGCAGCAATAAAAAATAATAATAAACTAGGTCATAAAGGTAAAAAAAATCATAAATTATCCTGAAATTGAATAATATTAGTTAAATTTAAAGTACTTGTACAAATTAATACTGGCATTATACTAATACCTATAAATACTTCATATGAAACAAATTGAGCTGCTGATCTTAATGAACCTAAAAATGCATATTTATTATTACTTGATCATCCAGAAATAATAATACCATATACGCCTAATGACGAAATTGAAAATAAAAATAATAAACCTAAATTTATATCAGAAAGAACAATACTATAATCTAATGGTATAATTGATCAACTTAATCAACTTAAAGTAAATGTAAAAACAGGTGCAGCAACAAATAAAAATATATTTGATAAACCAGGAATTATTGTTTCTTTAAATATAAGTTTAAATGCATCAGCAAATGGTTGCAAAATACCTCATATACCAACAACATTAGGTCCACGTCTACGTTGAATTCCACCTAAAATTTTTCTCTCAAATAAAGTAAACAAAGCAACTAATAATAATATAGGTATTAATGGGGGTAAAATCTTTAATATATCAATATCTAAAAATATATAATAAAAAATAAAAATTAAACTAATAATACTAATAATAAACAAATTCAAATATAATATAATTACTCACATTATTCTTAAAAAAAATAATGTATATATATATACAAAAAAAATATAATAAATATTCAATATAATCCAACTCTAATAACTTTTAATTCATATAATGTTCAGCTTTCCTCCATAACACAAACAAAAAATTGCGTAAAAAAACATATTGTATAAGCTTCTTCGTCTAACATTATTTTAAAAAAAATACATACCTATACATACAAATATAAAACATATTCAATTTCATACAACTAAAAAATTTTTAAAAAATAAAATAAATAAATTCAAATAACTATTACTTTTATTTATATCATCTATATTATCATCAACTTTTAATTCATATAATATCATATTTTCACTAATATTTAAAATAAAGAATACCGCTAAAAAACATATTATATAAATTATATAGTTTGAAATTATTCCAAAAATACATAAAAAAAAAAAAACTATAAAACATATTCAATATAATCCAACTCAATAATATTCTAAAAATCAAAGATAATCAATAAATAAATAAAAATAACTATTACTTTTATTTGCAACTCTAACAACTTTTAATTGATATAACCTTATAACTCTACTAATATTAAAAACAAATAATAACACTAAAAAACATATTATATAAAATTCTTCCTTTAACATTATTCCAAAAAAATATATATATAAACAAAAAAAAATAAATAATAAATATAATATAACTCAAAGATAATCAAAAAATCAATCTAAATAACGATTACTTTTATTTATAACTCTAATAACTTTTAATTCATATAACCTTATAGTTTTACCAATAATAAAAACAAAAAATAACAAAAAAAAATATATTAAATAAACATCTTCCTTTGGCAGTATCTTTAAAATAATACATACAGAAAAAAATATAAAACATGTTCAATATAATGCAACTCAATAATTTTTCACAAATCAAATAAATCTATCCAAATAACTATTACTTTTATTTTTAACATATACACTATTAATAGCTTCTAATTCATATAACATCATATTTTCACCAATATTTAAAATAAAAAATATCCCAAAAAAACATATTATATTTATATAGTTTGAAATTATTCCAAAAATACATAAAAAAAAAAAAACTATAAAACTTATTCAATTTCATACAACCCTAATAACTTTTAATTCATATAATAATATACTTCTATTAATATTAAAAATAAGAAATAATATAAAAAAATATATTATATAATTTGCTTCATCTAACATTATTCTAAAAATATAGATAAAAAAAATAATATACAATAAATAAAAATAATTTTATTATTAAACTTTTTCATTTTTTTTATCTTTTTTTCTAATTTATTTACTTTCAATTTTTCTAAATAAAGTTCAAAATCTTCTTCTTTTTCTTCTGTTTCTTCTATTTCTTCTTTTTCTTCTAAAAATTCACTTAAAAAAAAAATATTAGGCATTTCATTAATTAATTTGATATTGTAGTCTCATATTAAAAGAGTATACCTAAAAATTAAACATTCCCTAACAATTAAAAAAAAAAAAACTATAAAACTTATTCAATAAAATCCAACTCAAAAATTTATAATAAATCAAGCAAATCACTCAAAATAGATATTACGGTTACTTTCTTCAAAAGCTCTTGCAGCTTCAATAGCTTTTATTTGCCTTAACGTCAAAATATCATCAACATTAGAAATAAAAATTACTATTAAAAAAGCTATAAATATTAAAAGTACTTCATCTCACATTATTCTAAAAAAAAATAAATAATAAACAAAAAACTATAAAACATATTCAATATAATCCAACTCAAAAATATTCTAAAAATAAAATAAATAAATCCAAATAAGTCTTACTTTTATTTTTATTTTCAGCTCTAATAACTTTTGATTCATATAATGTTCAACTTTCCTCAAGAACACAAATAAAAAATATCGCAAAAAAACATATTATATAAACGTCTCCGTCTGACATTATTTTAAAAAAAATACATAAATATACATACAAATATAAAAAATGCTCAATATATTATAATTCAATAATTTTTCACAAATCAAAGAAACATCTCCAAATAACTATTACTTTTATTTATATCATCTATATTATCATCAACTTTTAATTCATATAACATCATATTTTCACTAATATTTAAAATAAAGAATACCGCTAAAAAACATATTATATAAATGAGGTAGCTTGAAATTATTCCAAAAATACATAAAAAAAAAAAAACTATAAAACATATTCAATATAATACAACTCAAGAATATTCAAAAAATCAAATAAATCAATCAAAATAAATATTATTTTTATTTAAAGTTCTAACAACTTTTAATTGATATAACCTTATAACTCTACTAATATTAAAAATAAATAATAACACTAAAAAACATATCATGTAAAATACATCGTCTGACATTATTTCAAAAAAATATATATATAAACAAAAAAATATAATAAATAATAAATATAATATAACTCAAAGATAATCAAAAAATAAATCTAAATAACGATTACTTTTATTTATAACTCTAATAACTTTTAATTCATATAACCTTATAGTTTTAC
>Ga0116229_10007149_pt1 | contig 17780 bp, 18 predicted proteins | sample S1TSphgellanicum_3_FD_87313 | JGI IMG/M metagenome (GOLD analysis project Ga0116229, IMG submission 87313) | Host-associated microbial communities from peat moss isolated from Minnesota, USA - S1T2_Fc - Sphagnum magellanicum MG | ecosystem: Host-associated > Plants > Peat moss > Unclassified... | reverse complement strand
CCGAGGGCTTGCCGCGAGCCAAGGCGGCCTTGCCGAACGGCACGTTCGTGGATGTGCCGGACACGCAGCCGCAGTTGCTGGCCGAGCAGATATCCGCCTTCTTGAGCGGGAAGCCTTAAATTCAGCGATTCGCCGCGTGCGGTCGCCTCAGAAGACATGCGCCTCAACAAATTCATCGCGGAAACAGGCGTGTGCTCGCGGCGCGAGGCAGACAAGTGGATCGAAGCGGGCCGCGTCACGTGCAACGGCCAGCTCGCGGCGCTCGGCACACAGGTCACGGAAGGTGATGAGATCCGGGTGGATGGCGAGCGGCTCGGCGCCAAGAAGAAGCAGATTTACATAGCCCTCCATAAACCGATCGGCATCATCTGCACCACCGAACCCGACATCGCCGACAACATCATCGAATTCATCGGCCACCCCGAGCGCATTTTCCCCGTGGGCAGGCTGGATAAGGATTCGGAAGGCCTGATTCTGCTGACCAACGACGGCGACATCGTCAATGAGATCCTGCGCTCGGAAAACAATCACGAGAAGGAATACTTGGTGACCGTGGACCGGGCCATCACGGATTTGTCGCTGAGCATGATGGCGAGCGGCGTGAAGATCATGGGCGAGACCACCAAGCGCAGCAAAGTCAGCCGCACGGGCGCGAACAGCTTTCGCATCATCTTGACGCAGGGCTTGAACCGTCAGATCCGGCGCATGTGTTCCGCGCTGGGCTACAAGGTGCAGCGCTTGAAGCGGGTTCGCATCATGAACGTCAAGCTGGGTGATCTCGAGGCGGGCAAGTGGCGTTACCTGACCGCGAGTGAACTTCAGGGACTACTCCCTAGATAAGGCGGAGGGTTCGATGCCTTCCGACCATTGCCGGCCGCAGGTGCGGCGCCAGTCGGGATTGCCGGCATGTTTCGCGAGCCAGTGGAAGAAATCGCCGTTCTGACTCAGCCAATAACGGTGGCTGTACAATATTTCGCCAGTGCTCGAGCGGACGATGAAGCGGCGCCGCAGTCCAAGCAGTATCAATCCGGAGCGGCAGATGATGCGCGGCGAGTTCTCTGCGAGCCCGTATTGATCGGGCCCGATTTGCAGCAGCAGGCGGCCGCCCTGGCCGAACACGCAGATGTTCGGACCGGTCGCGCTGATCAATGCGATGCCGTGCACCCGTGAAGGCGGGAATTCGCAGGGGGTCCAGGTGCCGCCGAGTGCGTGCCATTGCAGAATCATGCTGCGCCGACGGTAATCGAGGACGGGAAGGGTCGTCGCGTCTACGGCGGGCGAGCGCTCAAGCATGCGCCATTAGATCATTGCCCCGGCGCCTCGGCGAAGGCATTTTCCACCACTCCTGCTGTCAGTATTTGCGGTAGCACCAACGGCTCGCTGGACCCGTGCCTCGCGTTGTAGACGACGTACAACGGAACGCCGGCGCGGCCGAATTCAGCCAAAGCCTTGGTGATGGCCGGATCGCGGTTGGTCCAATCGCCCTTCATCAGCGTGACTTTCTTGTCGCGAAAGATCTGCTGTACCGCCGAATCGGCAAAGGCGTTGCGTTCGTTGACCAAACAGGTCAGGCACCAGCTGGCGGTGAAATTCACCAGCAGAGGCCGGCCGGCAGCAGCAAGTTCGGCGACGCGCGCCGCGTCATAAGGCTGCCAATCATCATCACTGTGCGCCGTGTTGTGCGCGGCGGCGGACGTGCCGGGGGCGCCGCCCGCCGCCTGCGCGATGCGCAGCGGCAAACCTACAGCGATTGCGAAGCAAATCAGCGCGGTCGCGAGCAGAGCAGCCTTGCCGCCGCCGGCGCTGAAGTGCGATTTCTGATAAACCCAGGCGGCCAGGGCAATGAACACCGCGCCGGCGAGAGCCGCGCCCAGGCCGAGCGGCGAGGTCTGCGCGGCCAACACCCACAAAAACCAGGCCGCCGTTGCGTACACCGGAAACGCGAACAGTTGTTTGAGCGTATCCATCCAAGCGCCGGGCTTGGGAAGTATCCGCCGCATCCACGGTGCGAATGACAGCAATACATAAGGCAGGGCGATGCCCACGCCCAAAGAGGCGAATATGCACAGGGCGTTCCCCATCGGCTGAGTCAAGGCAGCGCCCAGAGCCGGGGCCATGAACGGCGCGGAGCACGGCGTTGCCACCACCGTGGCCAGCACGCCCGTGAAAAACGAAGAGCTGTAACTGTCGCCCTGCGTCAGGCTGTCACCGACCCCGGCGAGGCCGCCGCCCACCTCGAAAACGCCCGACAGGTTCAGACCGACCGCCAGCAACAGATACACCAGGAAGGTCACGAACAGCGGTGACTGCAGCTGAAAGCCCCAGCCGATTTGCTGACCCCCGGCCCGCAGCGCCAGCATCACGCCGGCCAGACACAGCATCGATGCGATCACGCCGGCGGCGAACACCAAGCCTTTGGTGCGCACAGCGGCAGGATGCGTCTTGGCCTGCTCGACGACGTTCAGTGCCTTGATCGATAGAACCGGGAAGACACAGGGCATCAAATTCAGAATCAGACCTCCCACGAGGGCGAACAGCATGAGCACCGGCAGCGAGTGCTCGGCTTCAGCGCCGATCCGGCGCAACCCGGTTCCCGTCGTGCTCGTCGTGCTAGTCGCGCTCGGTGCGGTGAGCGACGCGTCGCCATTGGCCGCCAAAGCCGCACCGCCAAAGGATGCCGCGATCTCGATGGGCACGGCCGTGGTGACGTTGCCCGTCTGTTCCGTGGCGACCAGCACGCCGCGGATCGCGCCGGGCTTGGGCGGCTGATAGCCAATTTTCATCGACAGTTGCAAGGCGTCGTTGCTGCGGGTCAAGTCTTGCGGTGCGGCGTATTCAATGATGCCTTCGTCGTAGGGAAAGAAGGCCAGCGATTTGATCTGCGAGAGCGTCGCACCCCATTCCTTGCCCAAGGAGATCGTGAGCTTGTCTCCTACAACGCGGGCGCTGGTGGCGGCGAGTTCGGGGCTGGGCAGTTCGCTGCGTGCCTCGGTGAACAACGCCGCATCTTGGGGATCGATGCCACCTGCCTGCGCGCTCGCCGGAATCTGCAGGGTGAGATCGGCCGTCTCGGGAATGCACACATCCGAGCAGACCAGCCATGAGGCCTTCGCCTGCAGATCGATGGCCGTACCCGGCTTCAAGTCCGGCGGCGCGGTGATCTGCACCAGGTGCATGACGTGCTTGGCGTAGCCGTAATTAACCAGGGGCGCCACTTCGAATCGATGCGGCGTGGTCCATACGATGTCGCCCGCCGTAAAGCCGGGCGGCAGGTGCCACGCGAGCGTGGTGGCTTCCCCCGAGTCGCCGGGGTTGCGCCAATACGTGTGCCAGCCGTCGCGGATGGTCAGTTCAAGCGCAAACCACGCGGTCTGGCCGGCCTTCAGGCTGCCAACTTCACTGACCAGTCGCGCCTTGACATTGTCCGAGGCGACGACCTTGCCGCCCAGCGGCAATGCGGCCGGAGACAGGAGCAGCAAACCCAGCAACCCGATGATCGATTTGCGCATAGTCGTATGGTACCGAATTGGCCGTCATTTCCGCCGCCCCGGGGGCGCGATGCTGTGCCGGGGCTCACAGTATGGACCACAAAGCGGGGCCCTTACGCTAATGTACGCCTGTTAAATCAGAGCGCTCATGCAAGAAACTTACGTCGACCGCATCCTCAAAGCGAAGGTTTATGACGTCGCCGTCGAAACCCCGCTGGATCCCGCACCACGCCTTTCGAGGCGGCTGAACAATCAAGTTCTGTTCAAGCGAGAAGACCTGCAGCCGGTTTTTTCGTTCAAAATTCGCGGGGCATACAACAAGATCGCGCAGCTGTCCGCAACCGCTGCGCAACGCGGCGTCGTGTGTGCCTCGGCCGGCAACCACGCGCAAGGTGTCGCGCTCGCGGCGCGAACGCGCGGCATCCCGGCGCTGATCGTCATGCCGCAGACCACCCCCGAGATCAAAGTTCAGGCCGTGGCCGATCTGGGCGGTGAAATCGTGCTGCATGGCGACGATTACGACCAGGCGTTCGAGCATGCGGTCGAGCTGGGCCGGCAGCGTGGTTTGGTTTTCGTGCATCCCTTCGACGATCCCGATGTCATTGCCGGTCAGGGCACGATCGCCATGGAGATATTGCGTCAGCGGCACGGCGATGCCATCGATGCAATCTTCGTACCCATCGGCGGCGGCGGCTTGATTGCCGGCATCGCAGCCTACGTGAAGTCGCTGTATCCACGCATCAAGATCATCGGCGTGGAGCCCGAGGATGCCGCCGGCATGTACGAGTCGCTGCGCGCCGGCAAGCGCGTCACGCTGGAGCGCGTCGGGATATTCGCCGACGGTGTCGCAGTGCGGCGCGTCGGTGAGGAAACCTTTCGCCTGGCGCAGCAGTACGTGGATGACGTCATCCTGGTGACCACCGATCAGATCTGCGCCGCGATCGCGGACATCTTTCAGGATACGCGTGCCATCGCCGAGCCGGCCGGCGCGCTCGCCGTGGCCGGCATCAAGAAGTATGTGGCGCGGGAGAATTGTTCGCAGCGCACCTTCGTGGCGCTCAACTGCGGCGCGAACATGAATTTCGACCGGCTGCGCTACATCGCGGAGCGCGCCGACATCGGCGCACAGCGCGAGGCATTGTTCGCCGTGGAAATGCCCGAAACCACGGGTTCGTTCCTGAGATTTTGCGAATTGCTCGGCCAACATAACGTCACCGAGTTCAACTACCGGTATGCCGATGCGCGTAATGCGCAAGTGTTCGTGAGTCTGGCGCTCACCAAAGGCCGCGCGCAGCGCGACGAGTTGTGCGCCAACATCCGGGCGGCGGGTTTCGCAGTCAATGACATGACGGACAATGAAATGGCCAAGCTGCACGTGCGCTACATGGTGGGCGGCCGGGCGGGCGATCTGCGCGATGAGCGTCTGTTCCGGTTCGAGTTTCCCGAGCGTCCCGGGGCTCTCCTGAAGTTCTTGCGCGCCATCGGCAGCAATTGGAACGTGAGCTTATTCCACTATCGTAATCACGGTTCGGATCATGGTCGCGTGCTGGCGGGCATTCAGGTGCCGGCGCAAACGCGCGCCGATTTCCTGTTGCACTTGAACGAACTGCATTACCCGTATACGGAAGAGACCGACAATGCGGCTTACAAGATTTTTTTGGGGGGATGATGCGGGTGGGAACGCGCCCAGTTCCAGGCCGCGATTGTCACGGGATGTGCTCAGCGCGTCAAAGCCGGTGATCGTGCTGTGAGTTGAGTTTGCGCCTCCGGCGATGCAGCGGCCTTGGCCCAGAGTTGCACCCGGCGCACGAGCGGATCATCGACGCCGCGTGCCTTGATCAAAACCGGCAATGCGGCGTCGATCTCGCGCGCGGCCTCCTGACTTTTTCCCAGGTGCTCGAGTGCGTACGCGTGGATTGCGTGTGCTTGAGCCACAGTGGGGCTGGTCGGCGCAAGAGTTTCGCTCCAGATTTTCAAGGACTGCTCGCTCATGGTCAACGCTTCCGCCGGGTTGCCGCGGTCGACCAGCAGCCGGGCGTAATGGCTGAGCAGTGCGGCGCGGTATAGATGATTCGCCGGCAATGCTTTCTCGTAAATGGCGAGCGCTTGACGATATTCGTCTTCCGCACCGGCGAGGTCTCCTTTGTCGTGCAGCACCATCCCCAGACTGACCCGCTGCCATCCGACCAGGTAGTGATCGGGCCCCCATTTCGCCAGCGTGGAGGCAACGGCGCTGCGCAGCAGGGGTTCGGCCTCATCGAGGCGTCCCTCACGCTGCAACAGCAGCCCAAGGTTGGCGCTCGCAGAGGCGGTTTGCGCGCTGCGCACTCCATAGGCTTTCTCCCTGCGGCGGATGGCCTCCCGATACAGGACTTCCGCCTGTTTCAAGTCGCCCAAGTTCTGAACAACGATCGCCAGATTGCCGAGGTGCTCACCGAGCCGCGGGTGATCATCGCCCAGTATGCGGCGGTCTATTTCCAATGCGCGCTCGTATGTCTGCCGGGCCAACACCCACTGCTTTTCCGTTGCATACACACCCGCAAGATCGTCGAGTAATGCTGAGATATCGGTCGACGGAGCCTGCGCGCTCTCAAAAATCTGCAGACTCCTCTTGTAGAGATCGCGCGCCTCGGGAAGCCGCTCCTGCTGCAGCCGCAGGCGTCCCAGTTCCCATAGAGCTTTTCCGGCGTCCAGACTCTCGGCGCCCGATAAGCGTTGCGCGGTCTGCAATGCTTCATTCAAAGGCGCCTCGGCACCTTGTAGGTCGCCGGCCCCGGAGCGCGCATGCCCGAGTTGCAGCAAAGTTTGGATCCGCGCCTTGTCTGCGATGTTCGTTTGCAAGGCCAAGGACTCGGTCAACAGGCCGACCGCGTCCTGGTATTGCCCGAGGCTCTCATAGACGGCACCGACGGTCTCGAGCAGCGCCGCCTTGGTGGCCGGCTGATCGACCAGTTCTGCTCGCAGTCTCTGGGCGCCCACATCGAGCAACTCGCGCGCGGTGACTTGATTGCCGCGATTCTCATCAGGATCGGAAAGTTTGAAAAGGTTGACCAGAAATCCGGAAACTTCCTCCGCGCGGACTCGTTCTTGATCCGCCAGTTCGCGCTGCTCGGCGACGCGATCGCGTTCCGCTGCGATGCGCAGTGATTGAACGTAGGTGGTGGTCGCGAACGCAATGATGAGAAAAACCACGGCGGTGGCCGCGGACAACGGCAGCCAATGGCGCTTGATGAACTTTGCGCTGCGATACGACATCGTGTCGCGCCGGGCGATCACCGGTTTGCCTTCCAGATAGCGTTGGATGTCGCTCGCCATCTGTTGCGAGGACCCGTAGCGGCGCTCCGGTTCCTTGCGCATGGCCATGGCGATCATGTTGTCGAGGTCGCCGCGCAGGGTGCGCCGGAGACGGGTTGCGCTCATCCCGCGTGCCGTTGCGACCTGCTGCGAAGACTGCGAATCATCGACCCGTACTGCTTGACTGGGTGATATAGGGTCCTTCTCGCAGATAGCGCGCTCGATTTCGGTCAACCGCATCGATGGGATGACGAAGGGGCTGGCCCCGCATAAAAGCTTGTAAAGCAAGACACCGAGGACATAGACGTCGCTCGACGTGGTGATCGGTTGTCCTCGAATCTGCTCCGGGCTGGCATGATCCGGCGTCATCACGCGGAAATCGGCGTGTGTCACGGCAATGGTGTGCTGAGCCGACTGACGCTCGTCCAACAATTTGGCGATGCCGAAGTCCAGCAGCTTGGGCACGCCGGCGGGCGTCACCAGGATGTTCGACGGTTTGAGGTCCCGGTGGACGATCAGATTTTGGTGGGCGTAGTGCACCGCGGCACAAACCTTCTGAAATAGTTTCAGGCGCGCATTGACGTCCAGATGGTGCTCGTCGCAGTAGGCATCGATGGCAACACCATCGATATATTCCATGACGAGATACGCAGTGCCGTCGGGCATCGAGCCGCCATCAAGAAGCCGAGCTATGTTTGGGTGATCCAACTGGGCGAGAATCTGACGTTCCATTTTCAGGCGCGAATGGACACCACGGCCCAGCGCGCCGCCATGCACTACCTTGATGGCGACCAATTGATCGAATTGCGCGTCCGCACGCTCGGCCAGGTAAACCTCGCCCATGCCGCCGGCACCCAAGGTGCGCAGTACCCTGTAAGGTCCTATGCGATCATCTGACATGGCTCGGAGCATGCGCCCGGGCACCGGATAATCGCAAACGCCGGTCCGTCTTGTTGCAGAATAAGGACCGGTCCATGTCTACTTCACTTCCGAAAAAACAAAGGAAAATCGCATGACTGAGCTTCGGCCTCCTCAGGAACTGTTAGTCGCTGCGAAGAAAGGCGGGACTCACGGCGGGATCATCGGTGGGATTATCGGTGGCATCATCGGCGCGGTGATAGGCGCCTTGGTGGTGGGTTACTTCATGCACCAGATTTGATTGGAAGCCCCTGCGTATCAGCCGCTGCGTCCGGCACGGCACGAGACTCTGCGGATACGCGGGCTCGACATGCACATCACGCGTTGGGGACCTGCGCCTGCAGTGGGGGAGTCGCCTTTGGTCATGCTCCACGGCTTCCTGGATGCGGGAGGTACGTTCCAGTTCTTGGTCGATGCGCTGAAGAAAGAACGGCCGATCGTGGCGTTGGATTGGCGGGGCTTCGGCCTCAGCCAGTGGGCCCATGACGGCTATTTCTTCCATGACTACATCGCGGACTTGGACGCGTTGCTGGACCAGGTCTCGCCATACGCGCCGGCGCGTATTTTGGGTCACAGCATGGGCGGCAACGTTGCTTGCCTGTATGCGGGGTCAAAGCCTGAGCGGGTGCACTGCTTGGTCAATTTGGAGGGTTTCGGACTGGGGCGCACCTCGCCCAAAGAGGCGCCCCCACGAATGCGCAAGTGGTTGGATCAAATAAAGAAGCCCACCAACGAGCGCGTCTATAATTCATTCGACCAGTTGACCGCTGTGCTGAAATTCCGCAATCCGCGGTTCTCGCCGCAAACTTCGGCGTTCATCGCCCGCATTTGGGCGGTCACGGAAGAGGACGGGCGGGTGCGGCTTGCCGCCGATCCACGACATCAGTGGGTCAATCCGGTGTTGTATCGGCGCGAGGACGCTGAAGCAACGTGGGAGGAGATTCGTGCACCCATGCTGATGTTGCTGGGAGAAAAGTCCGACTATCTGCAACGCCTGGGAGAGGACGGTACGCAGGAAGCGCTGCGGCGTACCTTTCCGACGGCGCGACTCGCCAGTATTCCGGACGCCGGTCATATGCTGCACATAGAAAGACCTGAAGTGGTCGCGCCGGTGATCGAGGCATTTTTGGACGCCTGTTGATGATCCGGCGCATCTACCCTACGCGCTTTGGACAACTTCACTTGCGCAGCAACGAGGGCAAAGGCGTGCCGCTGGTGCTCTTGCACATGTCGCCGCGTTCAGGAGCCATGTGGGAGACGCTGCAGGAACGTTTGGAGCGGCCCACGCATGCGCCGGATCGCCTGGGCTATGGATATTCCGATGCGCCTCCCTGGGCGCTGTCGCTGGAGCAATACGCGCAAAGTACGGTGGATGGATTGAAGGCGGCGGGAATGCAGGGTCAAATCGACCTGTTGGGCATTCACACGGGTTCGATCGAGGCTATCGAGATTGCGAACCAACTGGGCTCGCAGGTGCGCAGGCTGGCGTTGGTCGGAATGCCCTTGTTCACCGCTGTAGAACAACAACGGCAGATGGAAAAATATAGCGAGCAGCCGCTGCGGCCGGCCACCGAGGGGGGGCACGTGCTGGGTGCCTGGCGCGGCGGCTTTGCGTACCGCCAGCCGCCCTATGATCTGGCGGACGTGCAGCGCCGCTTCGTCGAACACGTGTTGGCGGCCAATCCCGGCGCCGCATTTCGCGCCGCCTGCGGCTACGCCGTCGAAAAGAAAATCAAGTCTCTGAAGTCGGCTGTCATCGTGTTCGCGCCTCACGACGAGATCATCGAGCAGACCGCGCGCGTCAAACCGTTGCTGGGCACCGACAGCACCTACATAGACTTGCCGGATGTCGGAATGGATGCGTTCAGCGCGGCCCTCGAGCGCATGGTGACCCTGCTCAACCGTCATCTGCCCCCGTAGCATGGTGTCCCCGCCGCCCGACGTCGGCAACAAGGCCCCCGCGGCAACGCCAAGCCGCACCGTGGCGTCGACGCCTGAGCGCGGCGCGCCGCCGCCGGGCGGTGCTGCTCCCGCGCTCGATCGTGCAGACATCAAGCCGCTGGACGTGACGGCCGCGTTGCAAATCCTGATCGCCGAGGTGCGCGAATCATTCGTCAGGCTGCTGATCGAGGCGGGCGGCGCCGCCGCCGCTGACGATGACACGGGCGGCGGTATTGAGACGGGGAGCGTCATCGTCACGGGCGGCGGTGTTGTCGCGGATGATTTGCTCGTCTCAAGTGATTTGCCCGTCTCAGGTGATGTGCCACTTTCAGGTGATGTGCCCGTAGCGGGTGTTGCACCCGTATCAGGCGATGTGGTTGCCGTGGGTGATGTGGTCGTGACCGGCGCTGCCGGCGGTGCGGCTGGTATCCTCATCACCGCAGATGCAGTCACCACGGGCGGCGGCGGGACGACCCCTGATGCTGCGCCAGCGGGAGCTGCAATGTTGGGTGCTTGGCCGCCACCGAATGTAGACAGCCCCACCTCGGCGGCGCGAGTGCTGGTGGAGATGATGTTGCAGGCTTTGCCCGCTAGCGCTGATGAAGCCGCGTGGCATGAAGCCCTGCCGCAAGCCGACGCGGCGCTGCAGAGCGGTGTGCAGCGCGCCCTCGAGGTGGTGAGCGCGTGGCGTGATGTGCCTCCCATCGTCGTGCAGATGACCCGGGAATCGGTCGGCTTGGCGTTGCAAGTGCTGGGTGATGACCCAAAAAATCCACTGTGGTTGAGCCCCGAATGGCTGACGATGACGCCGCGCCTCGCGCGATTTTGGCGGCGGAGGCGCGTCTTGAGGCGCCGACTGACCGATCCTGACTACGCCACGGATAACCAGTGGGATGAGAATGATGGTTATACGCCATGAGCGGGCGCTGAAGCGGGCGGCCTTCGTGTTCGTGTTCCTATGGTTCGCGATCGGCGGTTTTTTTCATTTTGCGGCCACCGCGACCGAAATGCGCATCATGCCGCCGTATGTTCCCTGGCCGCACGCCATGGTGTTGGTGAGCGGTGTGTTCGAATGGCTGGGCGCCGCCGGCATGTTGATCCCGTCCGTGCGCCGGGCGGCCGGGGTGGGATTGTTTCTGCTGGTCGTGGCGGTCACGCCGGCGAACGTATTCATGTTGCAGCAGGCGGAAGTGTTCCACATCGCGCCGTGGGTGCTGGAGGCGAGGCTTGGCTTTCAGGTTGTGCTGCTGGCGCTGATCGTCTGGAGCACGTGGTCCGCGACGCGCCTGTGGCGAGCCACGTAAGCCGCCGATACGTTACGATTGTGGCATGCGGATCACACCCAAACCGACCGGCCTCGCGGGCAACTTCTACAAGCGTCTCGGCAACGGTGCGCGGCTGTTGACGACGTGGCTGCTGACGGCGTCCTTGTGTCTGCCTTTGGGCGCGACGGCGCGGCATCGCAATCAACATGGCGATTCGCAGCCGCGCGCGTGCTCATCCGATGCTTTGCGCGAAGCCTGTCGTGCGCCGATGCTGCTCATTCAGCCCGTGCGCTGACGCTGGAAGTCCACGGATGACGTTGCCACTGCACGAGGTGTTTCCGTGAGGAACCCGATCATCAAACGTTGGTCCCGGAAGCTGCGCGGCCGATGGCGCGCGCGTTCGCTGGCCGCGCACGGCATCGCCGTCGTCGCGCAAACCAAGAACGGATTGTTGGCGGTTCAGCCCGGCGATTTCAACGTCTCGCGTGAACTGCTGTCGCGCGGCGAATATGACTGGCAGCCGATCACATGGCTGACCAAACTCGTGAATGCCGATTCACATTTGATATTTGCCGGTGCGCACATCGGTGCCGTGCTCATTCCCATCGTCCGCGACAGCGGCGCGCGCGAGATTTTGGCATTCGAACCCAGCCCGCGAAATTATCAGCTGTTGGGCATGAATCTGTGCCTGAACAAATTGCAGGGCGTCGTCGCGCGCAATGTAGCGCTGGGCCGGCAGCCGGGCAGGTTGGGCTTCACCGAGAACAGCATCAATACGGGCAACAGCCGCATTGCCGAGGCGGGCGGTGAGATCGTGGTCGAGGTCGAGACCTTGGATCGCTGTGTGCCGCCAGACTGGGACGTCGTCGATCTCATGGTCATGGACATCGAGGGTAGCGAAGTGGCTGCGATGCGCGGCGCGCACGCCGTGCTCGCCAAAACGCGCTATCTGTATGTGGAATTCGCTCCCTGGCAGCTGCGCGAACAACGCAGCAGCGTCAGCGAGTTTTTGGAACTGACATCGCGTTACTTCAAATCCGCTTACGTGTTCGGGCCGCAGATTTTGTTTTTGGGGCCGGGGCAGTTCACGGGTTACCTGGAAAGCATGCAGGATCGCGACGGCTTCCTGACGAACTTGTTGTTCACGCACGATATTCGAGCGGATGCCGCGCGCATGGACCTAGATGCAGGACGCTAGCGGCGGTTTGGCGGTCCTCAAGAATCGCGATTTCGGTCTGTACATCGCCGCCCGTTTTCTCTCCAATATCGCGACCCAGATGCTCATCGTGGCGGTGGGCTGGCAGGTTTACCATATCACCGGCAGCTTGCTCGACCTGGGACTGATCGGGCTGTCGCAATTTCTGCCGTTTTTGTGTTTGGTTCTGGTATCAGGACACGTGGCGGATCAATACGATCGGCGCGTCATTTTGATGTCGAGCCTGTGCGCATATTTCGCGTGCAGCGTGGTGCTGTTGAGTTTCGCCATGGCGAATATCGGCAGTACGCTGCCGATATTCGCGGTGCTGGCGGTTTACGGAATCACGCGCGCTTTTCAGCTGCCGGCAGCGCAATCCTTCGTGCCCACGATCGTCGAAACACGGCTGCTGCGCAACGCGCTCGCCATCAACTCCTCCGCCAACCAGGTCGCGAGCATCACGGGGCCGAGCATTGGTGGAGTTCTCTATGCGGTGGCGGAATCGCATGTGGGCCGGAACAGCGGCGCGAGCCTCGTCTACGGCACGTCCGCCATCTTGTTGATCACGGCGACCCTGCTCTTGCTTCTGATCGCCAAGCGGCGTGCCCCAACGCCCCGGTCCAGCTTGAGCTGGGAAATTCTCCTGCAGGGTGTCCGTTTCGTCTGGAATCGCAAAACGGTACTGGGTGCCATTTCGCTCGATCTGTTTGCCGTATTGTTCGGGGGTGCTGCAGCGCTGCTGCCGGCTTATACCCGGGATGTACTGCACGCCGGCCCGGCCGTATTCGGCTATTTGCGCGCAGCGCCGGGGGTTGGGGCAGGTGCCACGGCCCTGTATCTGGCATTTAGGCCCATTTCCCGGCACGTAGGGGTCACAATGTTTGCGGGGGTGGCGGCCTTCGGCGTCGCCACAATCGTGCTGGGTTTGACCCGCCATTTCTGGGTGGCGATGATAGCGCTGGTGGTCCTCGGCGTTGGCGACATGGTCAGCGTCTTCGTCAGGGGCTTGCTGGTGCAATTGGAGACACCCGACCAGATCCGAGGCAGGGTGAGCGCGGTGAACGCCGTGTTCATCGGGGCGTCCAACGAATTGGGCGAATTCGAATCCGGCACCACGGCGGCGTGGTTCGGGTTGGTACCGGCCATCGTTTTGGGCGGCGTGTTGACGTTGATCGTGACGTTTCTTTGGGCGCGGGTGCTGTTTCCCCGCCTGTGGCGCATGCAGTCATTCGAGCAACTCAAGGATAACAAGTCCGATGCAACATCATGAGCATGAACATCACGAAAGCGCGCCGCCCGCTGCGCACGGTCATGACCATGACCATGAAGCTGCGCACGACCACGACCACGACCACGACCATGACCACGCGCACGATCACGCGGCGGCGGCCGCCCAAGAACATTCGCACGGCCACGCCCACGGACACGGACATGTGCATGCGCTTCCCAGCGACGGCATCAGTTCACGCATGGCCGCCGCGGTCGCGCTCAACATCGCCTTCGTCACCGTGGAGGGCGGCTTCGGCTTCTTGTCCAACTCGGTCGCCTTGATCGCGGATGCCGGGCACAATTTGAGCGACGTACTCGGGTTGCTGTGCGCGTGGGCTGCGATTTTGTTGGGGCGCCGGCCCCCCGGGGCAAAATTTACCTATGGCTTGGGGCGCTCATCGCTGCTTGCGTCGCTGGCGAACGCGGTGCTGCTGTTGCTCGCCTGCGGCGCGATCGCTTGGGAGGCGCTCGCGCGTCTCGGCTCGCCGCCGGTGGTTGCCGGCGGAACGGTCATGCTGGTCGCCGCGGTCGGCATTGTTCTCAATGGAGCGAGTGCCGCGCTCTTGCATGCGGGCAGCCATGGTGATTTGAACCGGCGCAGTGCGTACATCCATATGTTGGGCGATGCAGCGGTGTCAGCCGGAGTGTTGGTCTCGGGTTTCCTGATCAAGCTGACCGGCTGGAATGTGTTGGACCCGATCGTCAGTCTTCTGATCGTTGCGACGATTCTGTTGAGCACGTGGCGGCTGTTGCGCGATTCGTTGCTGCTCTCCTTGGATGGCGTTCCGGGCAGCGTCAATTCCTCGGCGGTGATGTCCTATCTGGCGGGCCAGCGCGGCGTCACGGATGTCCACGACTTGCACATCTGGGCGCTCAGCACCACCAGCGTCGCGCTGACCGCGCACCTGGTCGTGCCGGAGCGCGGCGGAGAGGACGCGCTACTGAATTCCTTGACGCCCAACTTGAAGAAGCAATTCCACATCCATCACGCCACGCTGCAGATCGAGCGGGATCGTTGTGTCCACGGTTGCGAGTAGCGGGGGCGATAGGGCGAGGCAAGGCCGACAAGGCAGCAGGGCCTTGCCTCGCCCGATCGCGCCCGGCTAGAGACTTTTCCCCTTGGTGAATAGGTAATGGGAGACTAGCCACTCTTTGCCGCCGGCATAGCCCCATAATTCGGCGCATGACATGAAGAACACCCGCCAATAGACCCACCAGCGCAGCACCTGCTCTTTACCGTAGGTCTGCGCGAGGATGGGTTCGATCTCGGCGCGATGTGCATCCATGTTCTCGAGCCAATGCTCGGCGGTGCGGCTGTAATGGGTGCCATCGACCTGCCAGTGATTGGACAATGTGAGATCTTTTTGAAAGTACAGCAGCAGATCATCGCTTGGCATGATGCCGCCGCTGAAGAAGTACTTCGCCATCCAATCGCTGTCATCACGCACTTCGAACGGGTAGGCGTAGGTCTTGTGCGTGAATATGTGGACGAACAGGGTGCCATTTGGGGCAAGCCACCCCGCGATGCGTCCCAACAGCGTCTCGTAGTTGCGCATGTGTTCGAACATTTCCACCGATACCACGCGATCGAAGCGCAGCGCCGGGTCGAATGACAGATGGTTCGCGTCCGCCGTGATGACGTTCAGATTCCCCAATTTGCGCTCGGCGGCGCGTGCATCGATGAAGCGCTTCTGGCTGCGGGAGTTCGACACCACGGTGATCGATGAATTGGGAAAATGCTGCGCCATCCACAACGACAGCGAACCCCAGCCGCAACCCAGCTCGAGGATTCGATCGCCGTCCTTCAAGCCCGCCCGTTCGGCGGTCAATTGCAGCATGTTGGCCTCAGCCTGGCCCAGCGTTTCATCGGCGTGCCGGTAATAACACGACGAATATTTCAGATGCGGACCCAGCACGTGCTGGAAAAAGGCGCTCGGCACTTCATAGTGCTGCGAATTCGCATCGGCCGTATTGATCGCCACCGGACTCTGGCGCAGGCGGGAGATGAGTTTCATCAAATGCGCTTGCTGTGCTTCCGGGCTGCCGCGATCCTCTTCTTTCAGGCGGACCTTCAAGAGGCGCCGGATTCCCTGGCGCACCAGGAAATCCGGCACCAAATTTCGCTCCAGCAGCCGCATGGACCAGGAGAGGGGTACGGAAAGCGTGGTGGTATTCATGAGGTTTCCCGGAAAGCTTAAGTTCGTTTCGTGAGTATGGCGGATACATTCTGGTCGGGACGCAGCCGAAACAGCTGCAGCAGCACATAACTCGACATCGCGATGTTGCCGAACGCCATGATGGCGAGAAACCAGAAAATCCGCGCCAACCAACCGGCTTCCTTGTACACCACCCAAACGTAAAAGGTGATGAAGCCGCAGTAGGCATCCAACAAGGTGGCGGTGGTCCAGTAGCGGTCAATGCCGGACGTGAGCCCGCCCCACTGCCACACGGCCTGCTGGGTCGACGCCCACGAGGTGTACACCAGCATCGTGGCGAAGATGCATGAAAACAGAATTTTCAGGGTGGTTTTGCTGGCCATGGGTGAATGCTCAAAAGGGTAGTTCGTTGTGCGGGCGGTCTTGGATGCATCGGCGGCGTAGCGTGGAAGGGGCATAAGCAGCTACAGTCTGGCAAGGAGAGCAAAAATGTCCAATGAAAGTGCGATTCGCCGGGATGTAGGCGCCGTCGCGCTGATGTTCACAGGCTTAGGGTCGATCATCGGGTCGGGATGGCTGTTCGGCGCGTGGCGCGCCGCCCAGCTGGCCGGGCCGGGTGCGATCTATGCCTGGATCATCGGCGCGGTGGTCATATTGTTCGTCGCCCTCACTTACGCCGAACAGGGGGCGATGTTTCCCGAATCCGGCGGTTCGGTGCGCTACGGACATTATTCGCACGGCTCATTGGTGGGGTTCGTCGCGGGTTGGGCGGCGTGGATCGCCATCGTCTCGGTGATACCGGTCGAAGCCGAGGCCTCGGTGCAATACATGAGTTCCTGGCCCTGGGAATGGGCGCACGCGTTGTATGTGCATGCGGCCAATGGTCAGGGCGAATTGACCTTCGGCGGCTTGAGCATTGCGGCGGTCTTGGTGGTGATGTACTTCCTGCTCAATTTCTGGAGCGTGAAGGTATTCGCGGACACCAACAGCGCCATCACTTTTTTCAAATTGATCGTACCGGCGGCCACCGCGATCGCTTTGATGCTCAACGGTTTTCATTGGGAGAATTTCCAGGTCGGCATCCATGGCGGCAAACACGTCGGCAATGCAGCCGCCATTCTGACGGCGGTGGCCACCAGCGGCATCGTCTTCAGCTATAACGGCTTTCAGAGTCCGGTGAACCTGGCCGGCGAAGCCCGAAATCCCGGGCGTAGTGTGCCGTTCGCGATCTTCGGCTCCATCGCGCTCAGCACCGTGGTTTATCTGCTGCTGCAAACGGCATTTCTGGGGGCGGTCGCCCCGGATCACCTGCAGGAGGGCTGGGCCGCACTCGAATACAGCTCGCCTTTCGCACAGCTTGCCCTGGCACTCAACCTCAATTGGCTGGCGATTCTGCTGTACACCGATGCCTTCATCAGTCCCAGCGGCACCGGGACCACCTACACGGCCACGACGGCGCGCATGATTTACGCCATGCAAGTCAGTGGCACGGTGCCGGAGGTGTTGGGACGCGTGCATCCTCGCTACGGGATACCGCGTCCGGCCATGTGGTTCAACCTGGCGGTATCGTTCATCTTTCTGTTTTTTTTCCGCGGCTGGGGCAAATTGGCAGCCGTCATTTCCGTGGCCACCATCATTACTTATCTGGTGGTGCCGGTCAGCGTGATGGTGCTGCGCCGGACCGCGCCCGATCTGCACCGGCCGCTGCGCGTGCCGGGTCTTCCCGTCCTGGCGCCGTTCGCATTCATGCTCGCCACGTTGATGTTGTTCTGGGCACGCTGGCCGCACACGGGCGAGATCATGTTGTTGTTGATACTGCCGCTGCCGGTTTATTTCTATTTCCAGGCGAAAGCGAACTGGACCGATTTTGCGCGGCAGTTGCGAGCGTCATGGTGGCTGCTGTGCTATCTCATCGCCATCACCATTCTCTCCTGGGCCGGCAGCAAGGAATTCGAGGGGCACGATTACATCGGTTACGGATGGGACCAGCTGTGCGTCGCCGTGACGGCGCTGGTCTTTTATTTCTGGGGAGTGCGCAGCGGCTGGCGCACGCCAAGCATTGTAGCGCTCGAGGGGCGAGAGGCAGCCTGACGGCGACGATAAAGGCACAGTCGCCGTCGGGCTGCCTCTCGCCCCTCTGCCACGTGTTTGCCGCTCAGCTACGCCTAAATGGGCTTGCGAAGTTGATTTGAGTTACGGTAGGCCGGCGTGGGTGGTGAGATAGACGGCGTAGGTTCCGAGCCAGTGGCCGCCT
>Ga0116229_10007148_pt1 | contig 17781 bp, 11 predicted proteins | sample S1TSphgellanicum_3_FD_87313 | JGI IMG/M metagenome (GOLD analysis project Ga0116229, IMG submission 87313) | Host-associated microbial communities from peat moss isolated from Minnesota, USA - S1T2_Fc - Sphagnum magellanicum MG | ecosystem: Host-associated > Plants > Peat moss > Unclassified... | reverse complement strand
TTGTAGTGAACATTTTGGAATAGGAAATCTAATCAACTATTTCATTTGGTTTGCATAAGTTTGTTTTTGTTATCAATGATTTTTACAATAATTTAAATAGTTAGTTTGAAAAAGGTGCAATGGTAGTTGCCATGGAAGAGTTTTAAGCGTGGTGTGGTCTACCAAACATGCAAGGTGCAATTAATGTTAGTCATATCCAAATAATGTTACTCCTCGATGGGAGCTAAAAAATTAAAGTAGTATTTGAGAATCTAGTCTAAAACTCAATAGTAATCAATTATCATTTTGGCCTTGATTTTCCTTGGAATATTCAAACATTGAGTTTATTTTGAAGTATCGTTAGTGGAAGATAGGTATGGTTGACATTTGATTTGTCTTTGTTTTTTGTTATCACCATGTTCATTATGTGTTTTAATCCTATGATTATTTTGACCATGTTCATTTGGGTGTTTTTGATGGCCTTGTTTCTTATTTTGAAATACTCTAGTTAATTTTTCAAATTAAGGATTAATCTTGAGTTTTAAAATACTTCTTCAAAGCCAAGTTGGTTTCATGGATTTTGTTGATGGAATTTATTAACATATGGTTGCCTTCTATGTTGTTTCAACTGTTTTATGCATTGATGTACTAGGTGTAATTTATGCTATGATGTTAGTAGGGTGAAATCCCCCATCTCTTGCAATTCAAATTCCTTTGATAATTGAATTTGGTCTTTGAAGCAAATATGCTTTGGGTTGTTTCAAGTATGTAATTAGATATTCATTGGGGTATGCATTAGATTGGGCATTGCAAGTTCTTTCACAATCTTAGTGTCAAAATAATGTGAATGTGAAAGAGGCAATGTGACAAGAACATGACCATTGAATTGTTTTGAAAAATTTAATTTTCACCATTAACCATTATTGGAATTCCAAATCTGCTATCCATGTTCTCATTCATGAACCCATTTGAAAGATCAACTTGCATCCTTTAAGTTGAGGCTTGTAACCAATGTTTGAATAATCCAACAAGTTGTGAACATGAGGTGGATGTAATATTGGCTTATTTCCCATGAACCCCTAAATCAAGTCATATATGTGTTCTTGTTGAAAAACCTTGCGACAAATGTAATCCAACATTGTAGTGTTCATTATCCTTAGTTCTAAGCATGTAATCAAATATTTCTTTAAATTCTTTGGACATTGTTCCCCATTTATTCTTGCATGCAAGCCCATTTTTCATGTGTTCAAAACAACTTGTAATCATAATAGTAGTAAAAAAAATCATTTTGTAATCAATGTTTCAAATTAGTCTTGTGAATTAATTTTGTCAAATGCAAGAATGTTTGTTCCCTCCTGGCCTTGGTCAAGGCCATAATCTCATCATGCTTCCAATTGGGTTACTTTGGTTTTTTTGAATGCAATTGAATGTCATGAACGCATGATGAGTTTGAACTTTGGTTGATTATTTTTTCTTTGTTTTTGCCTTTGTTAATTCATCAATATTGATTTGTACATTTGTATACAAACATATATTAACAATTTGATGCAATTTGTTTTGCAATTTGAAGATTGCACTAGATTTAATACATATGTAGTTGATTCAAGAATAAAGCATGAGCAATATGCTTCCCTCATAATGAGCCAACAAGGATTCCATTTCATTATTTCTATTATTTATCATTTTACTTGTGAATAATGTCTTTGTCACCTCCTTGATCCATCTACAACATAAACCAATCCAAGGTTTTTTTCTTTGTTATTTGAAAGGACCTCCTTTTAGTGAAGATTCATTTGACAATTGAAAGACCTTTTAATTTGATCAAAAGTAAACCTTTTGCCATTTTCATAACAAAGTGCACAAGTAATGTGTTAAAACTTTGTCTACAAATAGCTACTATAGATTTGATTGTTAGTTCACTCAAGGTAATTAAGAAAAAAATTCAAACTAACAAATCTAGGAATATTAGGGCTTGAAAAAAAAATCTTCTAGTCTACACACAATTTTAATCTATTGAACATTGAAATAATGGTCCTTTTCTAGCATTTCCATTAGTCTTTTAAAACTTTCACAAATTTACCAAAACGTATTACAAATTCGAATATTGCAATGTGCTGTTATGTAGCACTAAAAGTGAGGTGACACTTTACATGGCAAGCAATGTTAGCCTAATGTCAAATAGATGGTAACTTAACATTAAATCTTCAAAATTTGAAGATTTTGCATTGAAAAAAATGTGTTATGTAACAACCTTGAAATAGGTCCTCTAATTCAATGGTAAACTAACACTTAAAAAATTAACCTCATTCCCTTTTGCTCAAACCTTTTCTCCATCTTCCTTATTTTCTACAAAGCTCTTTTTTACAAAATAGTTTGCTCATGTTGCAAGAACATATAAACATGTTAAGTTCGAGAATGTTGCAACAATGTTCACACAAGTTGTAGTGCTCAACAACATAGAACCTTGTAGCAATAAAAAAATCAACAAACAAAAAAAACCCTTGAAACAAAAAAACATGATGAGAAAGGTGCACTAAGAACCTGAGAATGCCATGGTAGTTATAAGCCAACAACTCTTGCACAAGTCATGGTACTCAACGATGCATAGAACTTTGCAAAAACCAAGAACTTCACAAATAAAAAACAAAGCCCTTGAAACAAAGAAACAAAAAAATACAATCAATCAATTTTGCAAATTCATAAACTTAAGAAGAACCTCACAAATTGTGAAGCACAACTTGTTACAAAAATTTGTAAAAGCTTGAAAGTGAAGAAAACAAAAACTTGAAAGTGAAAATAGAACAAAAATGACTATGACAAATTTTTTAAAAAAAAACATTTTTTGTCACAAGAAAACGAAGGGAACCACCAACCATCTCCAAGCAATAACATCATGTGTGAATCATCATCATGCAAAAATACAATTTCTAACTTTTCAAACCCTAAAATGGCCCTAAACACTAGTAGGTCTAAATAAGGAATCCTTGTGTTAGGTAGCATCATGGTTAGTGATAGGTCAGTAGCAGCTCCTTAATGTTATCTTAGTGTTAGGGGTGTTAACATTTGAGACATTGGGTTTAAATGTACCATTAGTACACTAATGATGCATTCACACTTGATGTTAAAAATTAGTGTAAAATGAAAATCTAGGTGACATCCTAGGTGGCACCCAATGTTAAATGGGTGATAGCTTAATGTTAAGTGAATGTTCACTTAACATAAAATGTTCATGGTAAGTAGCTATAAGTCCTAAATGACTAGCATGGTGTTAGGGGATTCGACACCAGAGTCCCTAATGCCAAGTGTGAATGCACCTTAATACATATAATGCTTGTCTGTATGCAAACATGGTTTAAAAAATGTTTGGTGCTTTACTCTAGTGAAGGCTGGTCCCACTATGGAGGCTGCCCTAATTTTCAGGCCTACACTCTTGTGCCACCCTTCAAGGCTATCACCCTCAAGTTATGGGAGGCCCTAGGGAGAGCCTAGGGAGGAGGCCTTCCCCTAAACTCCAGGTGTGATGGGTCCTTAAGAGGAGGATGGTGAAGAAAGCCGATGGCAACCCTAAAACCCTGCGAACCCTAATTTGAGGCTTCTTCTCTGAGTGGCTTGCCTAGGCCCAATTTTAAACAGTGTTTTTTTTAAAGAAAATTTGTTTATAGCCAAAAGTGACTATCATCCATAGAAAGATGGTAAAAAAAATGGTGATCATCTCTAGCAAGATTTAGCCAAATTTGGCTATGGGGTCAACCGAATATGAAGTGCAAAATCTTTAATCATCTTTCAATATTTTGGCTACACATTGAGAACCAAGTATAGAAATCAGGCGATTTTTATTTTATTTTTAACTCCCCCTTCACTTCTGGCGATTGAAAACCTCCAAAATCACTTAAGTTTTCGAATTTTTAATTTTTAATTTCTCTTTTTGGCGATATTAAAGGCTACGAAACACCTATCTTCTTCTTGCATTCTGAAGTTGGATGCAAAGAGAAAAACTTGTCAACACTTGAGAAGTTGTCTCTGAGAGAGAAAGAGAGAGAGAGAGAGAGAGAGAGACATTTGTGTTTGGTTTTAGAGCAATGGCGGGTCAAGTGCTGACGAGTCTGGTGACCAGTAGAGGCGCAACGACGTCTTGTGTTGTTGATGTTGCAGCGCACAAGTTGAGAGCCTCCTACTCCTCCTCCAGCACCAGCTGCTCACTGCCATCGACGATGGTAACAACAGGGTTTGAATTGGGGCCCAAAGACAGGAGGAGGTGGAGGTCGATGGGTGCTGGGTCTTTGTCTCTCTGTACTGAGCGAGAGCTTCGAGAGAAGAAGAAGAACAACAACAACAAGAGCATGTGCCATGCTGTGCGGCCTTTATCCGAGACTGAAGCTGCTGAGGGAAATGTGACCATCTTTGAAGACTGTGAGTAAAATCTTGTGTGTGTTTCTTTGACACTCTCTCTTCTGCGTTTTTTTTCCTGAGAATTCTTTGCTGTTTTTCAAATGGGTTCTGTCTCATACAAGAATTTGCACCTCGTAATTGGATTCTCTAGTTTATACACCAGGTTGCTTTCTGTGATTTGTCGAAACCCTGTATGTGAATTCTTCCCAAAGGCAAAAAAAATACATTTATATCCTGAACCCTAAATTTTTCTTGTTTGGGGTTTTTTTTTTCTCTTGAAACAGCGGAGACTTTTGATCGACTCTTGGAAGAAGCTGGGGAAAGACTGGTGTACCTTTTTTACCTGTAGTTCTCGTTTGTAAGATGTTAGTATCATCAGGCTTTTGGATAGCTGGCTTTTAAATGTGGTGAGTTGCAAGTGCAAAGGGTGGTCCCAAATAAGTTTGCTCACTGAGGATAGTTTTCATTTTGATAATTTGCTCTAAAGCCGCTTGCATGCTTGGAAATGAGAACATTAAACTGTTTTGTTTTTAGAATAACATTCTAAAGTCCGTTGGAGAGACATTCAACCAAAGCTTTCTCTCTTCACATGTTGTGTACTCTGATTGTGGGTTAGCACTTTGTTGGGGTGGAAGTATCTATCCTAAGCCACCATTAGGCTAGATGCTTTGGCCACACTTGCATCCTGGAAACCTTTGGAACCTCATTTACTTGGAGGATCTGTAGTCAGAAACATGTCTCTTGTCATTCTCTTGTTGGAAAGTTCTGTTATGACTGACACTGCATAGCAAAAATTCAGTACCTGGGTTATCTGTCTGTGAACATACCTACAAGATGCCACTGTACTGACTTTGAGTAGTGCTGCTCAAGTTGATTTGTCTGGCAGGGTTGTATCAGTTTCCTTAGAGAGATGTTGTTCTCTTGAGCACACTTCCTGTTTGAGGGTCACACTCAATGGGTAGTTTTTGCGCTATATCACTCTACCTCTACTTTCTTACCAAGGGTGATGAAGAATTATCAGCAATTGAGAGTTGCTTTCAACTCTTTCAGAAACTGAGATGTGAGTGGTCATTTTTGGTGCAGGTAGTTCTTGATATTTCAACCAAAACATGCGGACCTTGTAAGATGATTTTCCCCAAGGTGGTACAGCTGAGTATTGAGTATCCAGATGTGGTTTTTCTGAAAATCAATGGTGACACTAATACTGACACAAGGGTGAGTTCTGATCTTTCCTTTGTTGTGCATGGTTTTAAGTGAAAGGTTGGCTATGACAAGCAGCCATTAACATTGCAGCTCTTGAGTTCCATCTGCAGGGGAGCCTTTACTTCTGTTTATAGAAAGGATGTGTAATTGACAACCCAATAGTTGACATGAAACCACATTCGCCATTGCATGATATATTGAGCTTAAGCTTGTCCCCTTTGTATGTGTAGCTGTAATGCACAGGGAAACTGAATTCATCTTTTTTGTTGCTGGGGGGATGCAGGCATTGATGAGAAAGTGGGGTGTAAGAGCAGTGCCCAACTTCCGGTTCTTTCGAAATGGTGAACTAGTGCACTCACACACAGGTGCTAAATTGGATGTCCTCAAGGCCCACTTTGCAACCCATTATACTGCAACCATCAAGACATAAATCTTGTACAGAATCTGATCATTCTCTTGAATGGTTGATGATTTGAAGCATTTGCAAACTGCATAACATTCCATTGTCACCTCCTGTGGTTGTCAATCTGGTTCATCAGTCGAGATAGAGACATAACATAGTTATTATGATGCACCCTCCAGCACAGGTGATCATCTGCTGTATGGTATTGTAATTCATGTCTTTGAGGAACCTGGAATATGAGGAGTGAGCCACCTACATAAATTTGTTGACTTCAATTCTGCAAGGGATCTGTATATGTCAAGTTTGTGAAAAACAAGTAAGGGTTTCTTGGGTAATAGTCCTTAGTCCTTTCATTTGTGGGATAGTATTATTTGACCCCTCAGGACTCTTCATTATGATTTCTTGATTGAAAAATGCAGTCAGGATGTCAGTGATCTTCACAGTTCCCTACTACACAAGGTGATGGATAAGCAAGTTTATATCATTTGACACTTGTTTCGGTCATTGATAATTTTATTGCCCTTGACATTCTTAACACTGTGCACAAGAGACAAAAGGAATAAGTGAGTTTGCTTAGAAGAACATAATGTGTGCGCAGATTTCAAGTCTTTCCAACTGGTTGCAAATTGTACCTTGGTTTCTTCTAGTGTTCAGTTTCACAAGTACTGAGGTACAGAGTACAGACCTCTGGAAAACATGGAGCAAAAGCCCACACTCAAATAGAACTCTTGGATCTCAGATCCAATCAAGCATTTTTCCGTATCTCAAGCTTATAACATTGGTTGGTGAACATCACCTGGCATATATTTTGCACTTGCAGATGACAGGTGAAGATCCATCTTATGCTTAGAGAACTTGGCCTTGGGGACACATTCTGCATTATTGAGTCAACAGATCAGTAGGCCAGGTACTAAGGACAAAGAGAGGCAGATTGTGCCCCTCAGGACCCTGTAGGGTCTCTTTACATTAAGTTGCTGTGCTAACAGTTGCCCATGAGATACTGTAATGGCAGCACAGTAATGGAAAGCAACTAAAATCTTGCCAGCTGCTCTGCTGCATTGACAACCACTTTCCATTGGAGTGCTGCAATTGTTTTGAAAGTCTACACAGAGCTGATGTTGGGAACGTTCAAGCAACAACATTGTAGAGAACTTCAAAGGGAACATATGTTCGAGTAGTAAAGGAAGTTCAAAAGGAACATATGTTCCCATAATAAGGATAAAAGGTGTTGACCTCTGGTGATTCATAGACTCATAACTCTCACAACCTTGCGATTTGAGCATTGCTTGATCTGTGGAGCTGTGAGGTGATTGTGACAACAACTGGAGGGACAGATGTAATGGGAAGTTGTTGGGTTAGAATTTGTGATTAGAAGGGCCTAATGGAAACTGGAAAGAGACCCTTATCTAGTGTAAAGATCATTAAGAAGGTCATAAAGATATAATGAAAAGTTCTTGTTGGGATGAAATCTCTAATCACAATGGTATAATGGAAAGAGACCTTTATCTGGTGTAAAGGTCAACATGGAATCATAAAAATGTAATGGAAAAGTTGTTGTTGGGACAAAATTTGTGATTAGAACAACTGAATTAAAAAAGACCTTAATTTAGTGTAAAGGTCAAGATGAAGGTCATAAATGAGCATAGGTTGATCATTCTGCATCATATGTAGATCAAAAACGTTAAAATAGGTAGTAATAATAGATCAAAAACATTAGAATTGGCAATAGTAGTAGATTCTACCATTTTTGGATATGCAAGTCTAGACCTTTACTCTGGTATTCTATGTAATTGAAATTCGAATTATACAAGTCCACATAATCCTTCAACCAAAATGAGATGAGATGTACAAGCTTCAACTAAAAACTACCTTAACTATATATGAAGTATTGACTATGGGTCTATAGGGGTCTTCAATCCACTCTCATGAACATCAATTGACCTATTTTGGCAAATCAAAGCTTTTTATAGACACTCATACCATGATTCAAGTATTGTTGGAAACATAAAACCCAAAGGCAACATAATATCAAAAAGCTTCCAACAATGGTGATGCCTCTTAAAACCCCAAATTTTAGAACCCAATTTAGACTGTCTCCTTTAGGAAGTTTTACAAATGTAGACCATTGTCCCCCCAACTAGATTCCCAATGATAACCTAGATTGTAGAAACATAACTTACATTCAGAGATCCCAATAAGTTGGGTATTCTTTTCCCTCACACCACTAGACCTAAATCACCCCAAAACACACTTCCCACACAAGACAATTGCTATGCCAAAGCAGTTGTTTTTGAAATTTCTAATGCACTTCATCACACCCTTGATCATTGACTTGTAGTTTTATTTTTAAATTGCATTTTTCCTAAGAAGTACATGGTGTAGCAAAATTTGTGTAACCTCCACTAAAAAAATTACAACTTCCATAATTAGGCATTCATCCCTTCCACTCTACACAACTTCACCACATCACGTAAAACAAAGAATAATTCTCCAAAATACTTAATTGCTCCAATTGAATTTTTTTGGGTATATATCTTCCACACTAGCTTTGTTCTTGATTGATGTCCAACAAAAACAACCATGCAACCAAAACACACCACACAAGGTTCACCCGAAGCAAAAGCCACAAAAAAAGCACACGCCATTGATCATAAAAACCCCATCACATTCATAACTTGCAAGAAAACAAACAAGAACAAAAAAACCAACCCATTTCATTCTTCCGATCACCATCAATTGCCGAAAGCTTTATCTTATTTTGCTTTTGGTAGTTGATGGTACAACATCATCCATATACATTATCATTTGTTGGTTTTTCATCAAAACACTCCTAATTGCAGTATATTCAATTCCAAACAATGAATTCATTACACAGAAATTTCATTGCATTTCTTACATGCTACTTGCACCTATTTGAGTTTATCTTCCTAGCAATAGTGCTCAATTCCTAAACCTAATTCTAAGATTCAAGTACACAACCTTGAAATCTTTAAATTTATCCCCAACTCCCCTTCTTGTTTATCTCATGCATTAATCAAAGAAATTGATTCTTGGAATAACTTGGATTAGATTTGTCACTATTTAGGACCTTGAAATTTTGCTCCTTTCATCCACTCCAAATACAAAGACTATAGGAAACAATAAACATAGAGAGCTCCAACACAATTTGTAACCATCTATTTAGAGACACAAACTTGACATGGACCCCTTCTTTTCCCACATGTACTCATCTAGAACAATACCCCTAGGACAACTTTTCAAAAAATTTCATATCCTTTTTAATTTGCAACTTATCCACAAACATGATTTGCAAAGAATCTCCCAAATTGAAAGATAATCAATCCTAAAGCTCAAATTGCAACCCTATGACATGATGGTAGAAACCTTCTCAATTCTTTTGAAATTCCAAACAATTCACAACTAGATAGAGTATCTTTGCAAAACTTTAAAGGATTCTTCACATCTACCATAATCTCTTTGTTATTTTTAATTTTTTTATTGAACATTTGATACAATGAAGATTGTGCATCAAAAGTTTTCCTCAACCACTATTATAATATTGTTGCATTTTACATGATCCTATGCAAAAACCCAAGAAGGGAGAAATAATGGAGGGTTCTGTGATTTGATTTTGTCATCAATAATGGTTGTCTTTATTTTCAAGCGCCCACATTCCACACCACACATTAAGGATAAGCAAGCACATCACACACTAAAATATTATCAAGATTCTTACATCTCCATAATACAAAAAACACCATAACAACAAACATGCACAACCACTCAATAAGTTGCAAGGGTTAATTTGTGTAACAATTAATTCAACAAACCAATTTCTAAACTTTTTCCAAACTCATCCAAAACCTATAAATTAACCACAAAAGGCATACATAGACCACAAATCTTTTCAACTTATTATCACCATCACACATCAACATCCTCCATTTGCATTTTCTTGTCAACACATTCACCATGAAATAAATAATTTTTTTATTTCAAAAAGGTGAAAACACAGTCAAAGGAGCCACTCAAGTGAGTGGACATTTCTTAAAATTGCATTTTTGTATGTTTGAAAGATCATAAGTGAAGCATAATAGTTTGGACGGTCATAAATTTTTTGGGAATATTTTTCATTAATTGCAAAGTTTACATGTTCAAAGCTTGACACAAATCAATTTTTTTTTTTTTTGCATGTTCAAAGCACTCAAATCTTGAAAATGGACAATCCTTGTTTTTTTCAAACATCCTTTTATTTTACCAAATGTGCACCATTCCTTTTGAGAATTGGAGAGGATTTCAACATTAATGATTAGAAGAGAAAATGATTTGAACCGATGAAAATTATTTTTATGGTTTATTTGAACACATTTGGCCCAAAAGTGCTTTTAACCTTAAAAATTATGGATTTTGAAAATGTGCCTTTAACAAAAGTTGTTCATGTTTATGTAATAGAGGGTATGAATGCATAATACACATGATATAAAATCAATTTGTAGTCAAAATGTATTTATATATAAAAGTCAATGTTAAAAAGGGTACTTGAAATACAAATTTTAAAGTTATAAACTAATAAAAAAATAACATATGTGTCATGTGCAGACCTTGGAAAAAGACTTTTACCTTGGCACCTTTGTCTCCTTTGACCGTGTTTTCACCCAAAAGTAATTAGGATATGACAAACTTTAACTAGGCACTTTTCATATAACATAAACCTTGGACCCTAATTTCATGTCACATATGTAACATTTCCCTCTTAAAAAATCTTTGTCCTCATATATCATGCCATTAGTGTGCATGATGGCAGATTTGAAGTCATGTCTTGGCCTTTCCCATTGAGTATCATCCCCTCCTTTGATAATATAAATTTTGCCACCATCATTTTGCTTGATATGTCCTTTCCCATCTTTATATCCGTCAAATTTATTTGGTCCTTCTCAATTGGTGAGAAATGACCTTCTCTTCCTAGGCTTGTGTACCTTTACCCAAACATTCCCATCCCCAAAACCACAAAATGTTTACATTTCATTCTTCAAATAACATAATCACTAAAATTGTTTCGGAAAACAATGATTTAATTTAAGGTTGTGTTTTTGTTGTAATGGACAATTGGCATGGAAACTACATTGATAGTTGCAAATGGGTCCAAACACAATACTAAGATTGATGGAAATGATTTTGAATGGTAAGTTAAATTAATGTTAATTTTTAAAATGTACTTTTACAATAATGTTTCAAATATATTATGGAAACATTGGTATAAGTTTTAGATGAATTTAATGAATGTAGAATACCTGTAAACATTTTAAAAATAATGTAACCAATATTTTTGTTATTTAATGTTTTTTTTTTTTGGGTATTTTATATTCATTTTATATACACATGGACATAATAGTATAATGTGACATTTTTTGGTTCCTAAAATTTTAATGTTGACTTGTAATTACTAATTTTGAAATTGTTCTTATTGAATATCTAATCCAATTATACCATTTCATCTTGCTTGACTAACCCAATACTTTTAAAACAAAACACCAAGGAGGTGAGGTTGGGTCCTAGTAAGGTGTTTGCACCCAAACCCTTGTGATTATATTCCATTGTTTCATTCATTATCATGGCTAAGCATGAGTATGACATGGACCCCATATACCTACATGGAACTTGATTTTCCAATTACATTTGCAATTACATTTGTGACTACCTAATAGATAGTTGTACAATCCCAAATGTCTTAACTACCTAGCTTAACATACCTTAGTTTGCTAGCTAACTCCCTAGGTAAAATAATATGTAGGTAGGTAATGGGTGCTTACCTTACTTTACTTAGTTTAGCCTAGGTTAAGTATCTACCTACCTATCTAATTTAGCCTACTAAGCTAGGTATTTACCTACCTACCTACATAGGTAAAATAATAGGTAGGTATGTAATAAATGCCTATCCAACTACCTCATTTAGCCTCGTCTACCTTACCTTAGCCCAAACTAATATTTAAGGTGCAAGTATAAGGACTTGAAGCTCTCACTTTCATGAGGATAAATTAAGTTCTTAACCATTGCACCACACCATTATAAGGTGACAAACTTTGTCAACTAATTTATTTCACATCTTGTTACATACATTAGTTATGTATGTGGTTAAGAAGGTAGGTAATATGTAGCTAGCTTGTAGATCTGTAGGATTGCTTACCTACCTTCATGCATAGATCTACCTAGGTAAATGGCCTACCTAGCCTAGGTAGATGACATACCTACCTACCTTGGGTGGGTATTTAGTATTAAAACTCTACACTACCTATGTCAAACAAGGTATTTTGGGGGGGTATTAGGTGAGACATCTTTTTTTTTCACCCTATTATTACTTAATTTTCTAATATGCACATATTTAGGCCATGGTAAATTTAATTATAATTTTTGGTTTGCATCAAATTTTGATACATGTACATTCACAAAATAAGGAGTTGGGGGTGCACCCTTAGTAAGGAGTTCGGCAATTGTTTATTTTGAAAGATTATTGGTATGTATTGGGAATATTCCATTTGTAAGTTGCAAAAAGTCACAAGAAAGCTCTTTTGAATAAAAAATATGTTACATTATACTCTCATGTGAATATGTGTTTTAAGAGTCTTTCCAAAATTATGTCATTTTCAAGTCCTTTAAGAGTCATTTATGAGTTTTTTCAAATAGTAAAAACATTGTAAATCACTAGTTACAATGATTAATCAATGCTTTTGAGAATTCAAATTTTGTTAAATTTATTTCAAATTATTGCACATGTTTCCACAATATATTAAAAATATTATCATCAAAACATATGAAAGAAATGTGTAATATTAATATAACTTTTGACACAAAAACATGAAAAACAAAGCACTGGTTATAGTTCCTATGGTTCTTATCTTTGTGAATGTACCCATACCTTATATTTATTTAAGTTATTAGTTTTAGTACTTGATCAAGAAAAAAAAACACATGATGGCTCCCATTTTTCAAGGGTTTGAAAGATGTAATCAAAAGAATACAACCATTTGCCCCCTAGGATGGATAAATTATAGTTCTTGCCAAACAAATAACATACAAATCTTATGATGTTTTGAGCCATCAACCATTCCACATCATTCAAGACAACCAAAAACAAAAGACAAATGATGAACATATGATTTTTTCTTCAAAAGTAAGTCATGTTTACACGTGTTGTAGTCAAGATTTTTGCATAGATGGCATGTACATGAAATTAGTTCATTTACTAACCTATTAACATTTAATAGTTAAAAAATCTTTAATACATATGTTATAGTTTTTCTACAATTTTTTAAATATTGGGGACTAATGCATACCTTACATTAATTATAAACCAATTTATAATAAAACATAACCTTATTATAAAAATAGTGAAATTATAAATTTTACCTAACAACCAATATATGGCACCATATATTTTTACTCACATATTTAAGGAAAAAAAAGAGTGTCCCACCTAAACCTACCTACCTACTAACTAGGTAGATGGTTTACCTACCTACTTATTTATTTACACCTACCAACCTAGGTACATGGCTTGACTACTTACTTACTTATCTACCTACCTGTATAAACGACCCACCTAGCCTAACTTATCAAACCTACTAGGTCTACTTGTGAAACCTATTTAGCCTACCTAGTTAGGACTTAGTCTAGTTTAGCCTATTAGGCTTAACTAGCCTAGCTTGCATGGCCCTACCTATTTATGTAATAGTAGCCTACTCACCAATAAATGAACTTATACACTTTGAATTGCAATATTAGAAATGCCATGTGTCGTCTATTCATTTGTGTATAGCTACGAAAGTAGTTTAGTTGTTAGCCATCGATGGATGTCACTAGTAATGGATGACATATGCCCACTTTTCATCAATCTTTTCATCTAAACTTGTAGTAATCACAAATCGTAATTACATGTAGGACTAAAATTTAAATATGTCATAAAGTATGTAGTTGCATGTGCAACTACGAACACTTGCAACTATGGTGACACATAGGATTTTTACAATTGTAATTGTAGAATGAATTGATTTGAACATTAATCACATGCTAGTCATAAACATAAGGTTGGAAATACACAAGATTTCTTTTAGAGAATTTTTCCATTGTCTTTTGTATGCTTGTTTCACATTCTCTAACAAAGATTTATGCAAGTTAAAAATTAGTTATAACTTATGAATCATTTGTTGTGTCATTAGTTTAATTAACATTAACCTATCATGCACTACTTCATTTAAATAGCAAGTTGGGGCTAAATTGTCACAAGTGAGTTTTGGTGTTTTGTTGGTCAACACCATGAATGGTGAATATTTGGTGTTGGTTTATATATTGCACCTATATCCAAACAAGATTTTGGGCAATTGTAAATCCCAACTTTCCACATTAGTAAAAGACATAATAAATAATCCATGCGTTAACATCTTGATCATCCTTTCAACCATGTTACATTATAGCCATCATGGTGCAACAAATGATGTGTGATCTCATCGTTTTTGCACATGGTATCAAATTCTACTAGATCCATTCTCTTATTTTATTTATTAGAATGAATTTGGGCACACCAAATATGCATATAACTTGTCTCACCATTGCTTTGATTGATTTCATTTGATCACTTTAATTAAAGTTTTGCTTTCATTAAACTACTTAATTCTAGCATGTAGTTTTTCAATGGTTGTTTATCTTTCCGTTTGGTTTTTGCACAATTAAACCTCTGGAAAAAAATAAATCTTCCTACTAATGATATTTTAGGACCCAATTTTTGCACAATCTATTTGTCCTTGTGAGGGGGGGGGTGGTCATTCTTCTTTAAATTAAAAAACTATGCAAGTAAAAATATAGGGTACCATATATTAGTTCTTAGATAAAAATTATAATTTAATTAATTTTATAATAGGTATGATTTAATCTTTAATATTAAAAAAATGCTATAAATATTAAATATTATAGGTATAAACTATTAGTAGGTTCAATTAATAGGTTAGTAGGTGAACTAAAATCAATAGTTTGTTATATTAATAGAATTGATAGTTTGTATTTCATTTGCCTAACATAAAATGGAAATTGTGTGACATGAACATGGGTAACTTTCATTGATTTACATGTGTCAAAAATAGGTCTATGCATCCTTCAAAATATTGATGTGTTGGTTGCAAGCTATTGTTATTTTATTGCCTTGCAAAATCAACACCCTTGTGTTGAAAAGTCTATACACTAAAAAATTGCCATATGTGTTTTGATGGGCTCTTTGTATGCACCACTATATATGGACTAAAATAATACCTTTGGATGTTGGCGGATTTTTGTGCTTGGCATCATTAGTAATTTTCTTTTAATTATTCAATGATAATTACTCATGAAAGAAACTACATGAAGTGAAATTGGATTTTGTTCATTAGGAAATATTTGTTGGTGAGTCTTGAGTACTCATTTGCTCACTCCATGTGCAATACTTGTCTGATTTACTAAAAGACATCACAATCTTGCAATGTGGCCATACAAATTGCAATGCACCTAGAATGTTAATTTCCCCCATTGATCTTTAATGAGTCATCAACTTTAGATACCTTACATGTGTTTTCCTTTTATACATTGGCTTTAGTTTTGAAGGGAGAATGTACATTAATATGGTCTAGTGGTATTAATTAAGCTTCAATGATATAAGTTCACACATTGGGTTTTTTTTGTTTGTGAAAGATGTGAACCAATGGAAATCTATAAAAATGTTTTTGATAGTGTTATTTTCATCTATAAACTATGGCTATAAATATTATGCCAATATGTTCCAAATCTATATATAACAATGTTATAATATATATTTTTTGCATGATCAAATACCAAAGTCAATAATTTAAATAAATATAAGGTATCAAATTTCAATGCAAAAAGAAATTGTAATTAAATTTATGATGGCTTAAATATGTGCATATTAAAAAAATTAGTAATAATAGGGTGGGGAAAAAAAAGCACCCAAACAATACACTTTTTTTTTCTCAAAAGAACATTAGCTTACTTCAACTTTGACAAGACTTTGAAATAGATTTCAAAATCTTAACAAGACCACTTAAAAATTTCCATATGGTCCTATTAGTTCTAGCTATGAACATTCACATCATGAATAAAGACCTTAAGGAATATGTTTGTCTAATCTTAAAAAACCTCCACCATAGTCCTTAGGAAAGTGCTAGTGGCATGTTTTAGCTTGAAAGGCATTACATTCCAATCATAAAGACTAGATTTGGTGTAATTGTTGTTTTGTGAACATTTTCAAGTGCTTTTGAGATTTGTTAAAATCCAAATTGCAAATCCAACACATTAAACCACATCATCCTAATTAAGGCAAAATGTCATCAATTAATGGCATGGAAAATGAGTCTCTTTTGGTTTGCATGTTGAGTGGCTTGTAATCCCACGAAAGTGCTTATTGACATTTTCTTCACTAGCAAACTCACCCTATAGGTATATTTTGAAACATTTTCCTTCATTTTTTCTAGTTTAATTAAGGCTTATGTTTGTTGATTCACTTTTGTTTCCTCCCAAAATAAGAGTCTTCTTATAATGGTTCTTCATGTAAGGAAGTTTTTCATATTGATCACATGTTCACCAATGGTTTAACATTGCAATTCACCTTTGTGCCATGCAAAGAAACATTTTTAAATGTTCAACAAAATCCACAAATCCCTAATTTATTCTTCATTGGGACCATGATCCACCTTAATTTTCCTTGATATCTCATCCTAAACTAAATGTTTTACTTTTTTACTTTTGTTTAGGCAACATCTTATTGGGTTGAAATGTGGAATACTTAAAGTGTTCCATTGTAGATGTTCCTCCTTTTTAACTAGTGCCCATTGAATCCAATTTGCATAGTCATCCTCTTTAGACATATGTTCCTCAAATAATTTGCCATGTTGATCGTATGGGATTAAATTGACCATTTGCATAGAAGTTTCTTCTTGTACCAACAAATTTGGTCTTTGGTCCTTTAGATCTTCACTATAGATGTTTTTGTTTGTAAGATCATGTTCCCATGTGGTTGATCATAGTTTGTTTCATCTTTAAAATTTGTCATGGTTTTGTCAAAATAAACTTCACTTTTTAGACTTGTTGGATTTGTGGCCTCTCTTCCTAACCAAAATTCATTTGTTTTTACATGTCTTCCATTTGTAAATGCTAGAATGTTCTATGGATGTTTTATTCCCAATTTTCTTGTGACACAATATAATGTTGAATAAAATGCATCATGTTCATTACAGTGAATGGCAACATTTCAACATTGCACCATGTCCATTACAAATTTGAATCACCCTTTTTTCAATATCCACTATTGCCCCTATTTTTGTGAAAAAAATCAACCCCAGTAAAAGATCACATGTATCTATATCCATAAACAAGAATACCATGTTGCATACAATGTTCCCAACCTTGATTGGAATGTCATCAAGCCTTCCTAGAATAATAGTTGTGATACCTAAAGCTATTTTAAATATGTTTCATTGTTAATAACCAAATGCATGATCCCAAGTTCATGAACAATGTTAGTGAGGCCATCATTGACATTACAGAGACCCCAATATCGACAATGCCTTCAATTGTGCCATTGTTGATTTCAACAAGTAAATGCATGGTCTTTTTTGTTATGTGCCATACTAAAATTCATAATTATTGGGGATGTAGTGATAAAAGAAATCTATGTTTTGGTTGTTTTTTCATTTCTACATCTTCTAGCCAATTTCATTAATCCTTCAAGGTACTTTCACTCCCCTAAAATTTTCATGATGTTTTCCATGGGA
>Ga0116229_10007147_pt1 | contig 17782 bp, 14 predicted proteins | sample S1TSphgellanicum_3_FD_87313 | JGI IMG/M metagenome (GOLD analysis project Ga0116229, IMG submission 87313) | Host-associated microbial communities from peat moss isolated from Minnesota, USA - S1T2_Fc - Sphagnum magellanicum MG | ecosystem: Host-associated > Plants > Peat moss > Unclassified... | reverse complement strand
TTGGAGTCGAGCATGCCCATCTTCTTGGCGAATTGAACTCCAAGAATCACTGGTTGGGCACTTGTATCAAGAAGTACCACTCTGGGTGTATGTCCTCCCACCTGGATTGCTGATTGAGTATTGTCGACAATGGCAACTCTAGTGGTAATGGAAGTTCTTTCATTAAGTACCACCTTCGAAAATGAATGAAAGACTTTGTGAAGAGAATGGTTGTCCACAACGCCTTTGTTGAGCAACAAATCCACAAGCGAGGTGTTTTTAACTCCCTTCTAATATGTGAATGTAGAATCAGAAGTAGGAGAACCCACTAGTTTAACCATGCTAGAACTAGTGACCAAATTATGAACGCCATCTTCAACACGTGAGCCAATCGAATGTCTCTCCAAGGTGTTGGATGGGACCCTTGTAGCCTGTGGATCAGGGATTGGCAAAGGACCTGACGTAGTGTTTAGGGTATCCTCTAATACTGCAATTATGTCCCTAGTGCTTAGCTTTAAATCTTGAAAACAAAACAACGGTGTATTCACAAGCTTTTGCGCCATTTCACACATTTGAAGTTGGCACTCCATAAGTTGATTAGTGAAAAATCGTGTGTTTTCCTAATGTATATGTAATCTTAGGACACGAGAATTTGGTGCCCAAGCAACTTGTGGTGTAATAGTCTCCTTCCCCCTCGCCAACAAGGTGTGTTCTTCTTTCATGTTGAGAGGACGAAAAGATTGTGGCATGACTACTCGAGCTCCTTTAGTCCTGGTAATAGGACTTGAACTAGATACGAGTCCATCAATCTAGATTACTTGCCTAGTGGTAGAAACTTTGGGTGCCACACTAGCATCTTATGCGGCAAAGTAAGGAGGGCAAAAGGAAGTGGCAAATTTTGGTGTGAGAGTAGAATTATGTGCATTGGAAAAAACATATTCCCCAACCATGGCATCATGTGGGAGGCCATAACCTAGGAGGTCCCTCTCATGATCTTGGACCCTGTACAATTTGGGCATGACTAGCTGGTTGGGAAGACTTGCTTTTTAGATTAGCAAGTTGGACCCTCAATGATTCGAGTTCATCTTGTAGAGTTTGAACTTGAGCGGCATGAGCTTGAAGCACCTCCCTCTTGTTAGTATTGTGCTCCTTCTTCTTAGCATTTTTACTGGAATTACCATTGGTGGGGAAAGCCTAAATGGAAGGCTGAGGTGCCTTGGCTTTTGTTTCAGGGGCAACAGAAAATGCTAGCAAATTTTACCATGGTAATTGGAATTGATTTTGTTCCGAGAACTTGGCAAAACAAATAGCTTCTTGATGTCCCTCTTTCCCACAATAATCACAAAAGAGGTCCTCGGAAGGAATGTTGCACTCACTAGCTTTGTGGGTAGGATTGCCACAATAATTACAAGAAGGTAGGATGGGTTCAACCGAATGCACTACTTTAGCCCTTGAAGAAGAATGTGATGATCTGGTTGGCGCAGCTAGTGGAGGCTGAGGCCTTGAACGTGATGGAGGCTTCATAGTATTGGCCTCATAATGTGCATGAGCCACTTCCAACTTTTCAAAAATGTTGTACACATCCAACATAGTGTACAAGTCTCTAAATTCTGCAAAAACCGCATGGAGTGTCAGAGTGCCTTCCAATGAACGAAGATACTGATGGGCAGCTTCTAGGTTTGTGATGCTATGAGTATCATTTTTAAGCTTGAAAAGCCTCCTGTAGAGCATCTTGAGGGTTTCATCCTTCTGCTGAAAGAAGGTGGCGAGCTGCAAAAAAATTTCAAAACTTTTCACCAAAAATTTCAACTCAAGAACTTGAAAGAATTTCCCCCACTAGATCAACAAAAGCTAATGCATCGATGGTGGGAGGAATGTTTGCAGTAGCAACAATGAGTCATTGAGGAGAAAGGTTTATTAATTTTAGGTACCAGATCTAGATTATTAGGCATAGTCCCATGATGTGCAATGGCAGCTTATAGTGCAACTTGAGAGGTGGTGCCAATGGCTATGGCATAAGCTAGATTGGGGATTTGGATGGTGCCCAAAATCTTCGAAGAATGTTGTTTGTAGACATCTAATGCCTCATAGTGCACATAACGGGGCAATTGTTTGAATGTGAATGCCTCAGTGTAATTAACGCCATATTTGAGCTCCAATTCACAGACCACAGTTGAGAAAGTTACCTTGAACTCTTTTAATGGTACTTGGCCTTCCGTTGAACTTCTTAATTCTCCTAGAGGAACCGTTGACCTCCATGGTGTATATGGGTGTAAAGGTCACAACTTGCAACAGAATATACGATGATGGTGTGAAAACAAGTTTGACAACATGCATACCCCATTGATTAACCCTTCGAAATGGATTTTGATGTATTGTTGATGTAGTGTAACTTGAACCTGAATTCCTAATAGTAGTTGTGCTAAATGACGATGGCACTATAAACGTTTGATGATACTATCATGATCTTAGCTCAAAGAAATCGACCCAAATGATTGTGTGTTACTTCATAGTTTATAGTTTGGCTTTGGCTGAGCGGTAGTGTTCTCATCATCCGAGGACATGGTGTTGTCTCATGCTTCAAAATTTGGTAACAATATAAAGCACTAACTACAAATTTTTAACACAACCATGCAATTAATTACAACTATAATGGAAATTGAAATGTGAAGTACTTAAGAAAACATACGCTAAGCAACTTTTAGTTTCTATAATCACTAGCATTAAATGACAAAATAGAAGAAGAAAAAAATATATATTTATGTATTAATAAAATTACATAAGTGTACATATTAATACGAGAGTATGTAGATATACGTATAAATTGATAATAATAATAATAATATATTATTATTATCAAATATAAATATAAATATAAAAAATCTATGGATGAACGGAAGTCTAACAAACGAAAGTCTGACAAGCGAAAGTTCGACAATAGATGTCCTTGGAAGGACTTCCATGGACGAACAGAAGTTGACGATGTGATGTCGAAGGTCATAATGTTGTAGAACGCACGTGAGCTCCACGACGATGGCCGACAACAACGTAACATTATAAGCTCATAGCTCTATAAGCTTGTAATGTTATAGTGACGCGTTCCCAAGTCACGAGGTGAAACCCACTTGAGGGTTTCACAAAGTGAAGTTGCGAAAATTGTGACTTAGTAGCACACTCCCGACTTCCAACTCTAAAAAGGGGTAGAGGGTCGAGTTGGGAGCCCAAGGATTAGACTAGGAAGAGGGACTAGTTTAGCTCGTGTGAATCTGCATCCAAAAACCAACCCAACAAGGTTAGTTTAACATTCAGGACACCCTGGGTGTTGGGACTTGCCACGGGCACTTGGACACACAAGACTCACCACAGCCCGGACTCGGGAGTAAGCCACCACCTTACTCCCTATAGTATTCTCTGCGGTTGGTCGCCGAGGCTACATCCAAATGGCACATTTTGTTGGGACTTCTGAAATGGAATCCTGAAAATGTCCTGGTTAGACTCCCGGAACTTTGAACAGCCATAACTCCTCGCCCCAAACTCGGATCGGGACAAGTCTTGAAGCAAAGTTGTAGCTCTCGTCAAGAGCTTTTCAACGCCGTGTTGCACTCTTCAAGGCGACGTCGGGAAGAGGTCTATTCCCAACTTTTAGTGGTCGGGAGTCAAATTGCCAATTTGACTCCTGACCCTTCTTTTGCCCATAACTTGGGCTGCAGATGTCCAAATGGCCAATGCGAGGCCATTTTCGATATGTACGTTTCAAGACCTTTCTAGTGACACCAAAAACACTTCAATGCGAGGTGTTTTGGGCTTTGCCGTTGAGCTCTAAACATTCGGGAATCCCAGAGGGCTCCAAACCTCCACTTTTCCAAGTATTGGGCTTCACCCCATACTTGGCCAAAGTGGGGTTGCGACATATAGCTCGTGTTGCTATAAGCTCACATCGCTGCAACTTGTGGTGTTACAACTCGCGTCACTATAACTTGACGCGGTGTTATTCAGCAACAATGGCAGGCAATGTTGCTTGACAACGATGGTGGGCGGCGCTATGCTGCTCTACAATGATGGCAGGTGTTGTTACAAAAAAATTATTTTTAAAAACTCAACAACTTAAAAGTCTTCAACCACCTCCTCTTGTGTTTTTGCGTGCGAGAGAGAGAAAGAGAGAGAGAAAGAAAAAAAGAGAAAAAGAGCTTTGAAACCTGCTCGAAGATACGTCATTCCCTGTTTGGTCCCAGTTTCTTTGATCTTAGCGTTGTTGGTTGGTAGAGGTGTAACAGCACAAGCTCCCTCCAGCAATCGCAACACCAACAAGCAACAACACAAGCAACAAAACAAAATTCAAGAATTCAAAGCCAAAAGAAATTTGCCACTTTCGACATTAAACAACAAAGAAGAGTTTTTCTAAAATTGAATTACAAAGAAGGAAAGAACATGTAGTGTATGTAGACAGTGCCCGTGTAATAACCACCATTAACATTTAGAAATTCAATCTGACTATGGAGGAACTCTCCCTGACAAAAGAATTATAGAAAAACTAAAAAGAAAAGGGAAGGGCTTGGCCTTTTATACAACTACCAACAAGCTGAAACCCTAAACACCTAATAGCGTACAATCACCTAAGAACGTACATTAACCCTTAAAGGCATGATGGCCATGCCCGTAACCGGCCATCATGTATGGGGCCATGTACGGGCATGACAAGATCATGATAACATTGAAAGATAGATACAAAATAGCCTTCATCACTAAATGGGGCACTTTCGTGTGGCTAATCATGCCTTTCAAATCGAAGAACGCACCACCAACCTACCAAAAAGTTGTAAATATGGTTTTTAAAGAATATTTTTGCGTGTTCGTGAAGTTGTTTTTGGATGATTTCAACATCTTCAATGATCTGAAAACACATCTAGTTAAATTCTGATTGTGTTTCAACAAATGTTGAAAATTCGATATTATCCTCAATTTAAAAAAATTTATGTCTCTGGTGTTTTTTGGTGTCATACTTGGCTACATTGTGTTTAAGGAAGGGAAACTACTGGATCTTAAGAAAATTGTAGCCATTGTCGACATGTTGGAACCAAAAACCCCCAAAGACATTCAAGTTTTCAACGACATGGCTTAGTTTTATCATTGTTTCATCTGAAACTTTTCTTTCATCATGGCCCCCATTAGAAAATTGTTGCGAAAACCAAAGTTTTCTAGTGGACTCCTGAATGTCAATAGGTGTGGGAGGTAATTAAATAGCAGTATGTGGATACACCAATCCTAATTGCACCAAGGTGGTTTTTGGAATTCCACGTCCACACCGATGTATCCAATTTAACGTTTGGCGCCATGCTAGCTCTAAACCCAACTAGAAAGTGTGATCAACCAATTATGTGCATGTCACAATTATTGAACTATGCAAAGAAAAACTACACCACAATCAAAAGGGAAGCACTGGTGATGGTCTATGCTCTTCACAAATATTGCCACTATCTATTCGGTAACAAGTTTGTTTTTTATGTAAACCATATGGCCCCCCCTTTACTTGGTCAAAAAACCCCTAGTTTCCAGTTGAATAATTTGATGGCTTTTGTTATTTCTTGTATATGATTTTTTAGTGGTATATAAACCAAGAAAATCACACTCAGTTGCGGATGCCTTATCCCATTTGCTAGTGGCTGATGAGTGAAGTGGAGTGCCAAATCAAGTTGTTGATACCTCACTATTCCTACTTTAATCGACGTAGTTGTAGGAAATTCACAATTATTTACAAACATGAGATTTTCTAGTTTTGTACACACTAGAACAAAAATGGAAATTGATTTTAAAGGCCTTGCCCTATATGTTGTAATAAGGTGATTTGTACAAACAAGGCTAGGACCAAATTTTTCAATGATGCTTACACTAGGAAGAAATTTCGGTCATCCTCTGGGAAATGCATGAAGGGGTAGGTGGAGGTCATTTTTTGGTAGACATCATAATCTGAAATTTTTTGGCTATTAAATACTGGTGGTTGATGCTTCACAAGGATGTTATGGACCATTGTAGATCTTGTGATAATTGCCAACAAACATGCAATCTAGTCCACACTAGTCTGGCTAAATTGACCACAATGCTCCTTGCCAAGTCTTTCACAAAATGGGGCATTGATTTCATAGCCCCCATCAAACTAATTGGTTGTTACATAGGTAATTGTTATGTTATGGTAGCAATTGATTACATTACCAAGTGGATGAGGCTAAAGCATTGTGAACCAACACCATAATGATCATGGCACAATTTTTTTATGAATTTATCCTAACATGATTTAGTTACCCACTCACCATGGTTAGTGATCAAGGTGTGCACTTTATTAACAATGCCATCCAAATTTTGACTATGCACTTCTTATTTAAACACATAAGTTCCACCACCTACTATCCATAGGGGAATGACTAGGCTGAATCAACTAACAAAGTCATTGGCCTCACCAAATTAGTGAATGAGAAGCACAATGATTGGGATGAACATCTACACATAATTTTATTTGCTTACTAGACAACATTTAAAGTCACCACCAAGCATACCCCTTTCCAACTTGTATATGGGCTTCACCCATTAATGCCCATATAATATCTCTTTCCTTTAGAGAATAATCAAATGGATCACATTCTAGTACATGTTCTATCCAGCCAAATAGCCGACTTAAAAAAGCTAGAACAATCCCACCAAATTGCTATTAATATGGCAATGAAACGATAATCCAACCTAATAGAGTGGGTGCACCAACACTACAAACAGAAATCCTTTGCCCTCAATGACCATGTCATGTGGTTTTTGAAGTCCAGAAAAACTCATCATGGGAAATTCAAACGGTAATGGTTCAAACCGTATCGAATCCAGTACTGTCTCCCCAACAACATCATTTTGTTGGTCACAGTAAACAAATTTGACCCACACCCCATCCTTGTAAATGTAAATAAGCTCAAGCCCTACCAACTTTCTATAATTTCCCAAGGATGGGAACTAAGGGTACAAGGGGGGCAAGATCTCAATGAACAATCGAAATGGAACGAAGACAACCAATCAAAAGTGGAAGATAACATGTACTCGAAGCAAAAGATGACACACAACCAAAAGTAAATAGTCATCCGATTATAACTCCACTAGAACAATTCTTCGACAATGAGCCAAAATTCAATGAAGTTCAAGTTTTTTCAAAAAAACAACCGAAAATGGGTCATGCAAATACTTCTTCACCAAAAAAAAAATCTTTGGCCTGGAACTAAAACAAAATAAGGATCTAGTTACAACTCCTCCAAAAATGGATATTATAAATTTGGTTACATCCATTGTATACCTGGAATTCGAAGTAACAAAAAAATTTCTTTCCCACCATTAGATGATGGGCACGGCATAGGTGGTTTTTCACCTGAAATAGGATGTGAACAAACCCTAGATGGGAAAGAAAACAATGAAATATGGTGCAGGAAAAACTAGGGCAGGTGTTACGTGGTACAAATTATGTATTTGGAAATAATGGAAACAATCATGGGAAGATTAGGAATCCGAGAAAAGAAATCAGTGATACTTTCTCCCTTGCACATTATAGTAAAAAAAGACGTGTACATTGGAAGTGATGAATCCAACACGATTAGATCCAAAAAAATGGGCGTTAACAACAAAGAAACTGTTATTTATAACTATTATCAAAAATCAGTTACGAAAAACTAAGGTTGAAGGACTGACTACGAAAATGACATTATGAAGAATTAATTACAAAAATGGCATTACCCAAAAACAATTATTAAAGAGCAATTATCAAAAGTTGTTATGAAATAATTGTTATTCGGGAAAACTATTACTTGAAAAAGTTGTTACAACTAAAAGGGGTGAAATGATTATAACTGTTTCTATCAGTGACTCGAAAATGGTCAAAATTGTTTCAATGATCACGTAAGACTAATCGTTTTAGCCATTATCGAAGGTCCATCGACTCTCAAATTTTTTTCTTATTTAAGTACTGCCACTATTCATGTACCTCCCACCAATTTTTTGTCTCATTATGTTGTCAATATTATTAGGTGTTCATTTCCTCCTCAATTATGCCCATAGTCGTATTCGTTACCTTTCAGATCAAGTCCACTCTTTGTGTCACTTTCAGTCATCATGAAAGAAAGAGTGAGCAAGGAAAAGGCAAAAAAGATGTTAAGATGCCAATCTTTAAAAGAGGTAGAGGTAGATTTCAAATGGGAGATAACCCTGAACAAGGGAAACCAGCAAAAGAAATATGTAGTGTCCATTTTTAGTAAAAATGTCATTTTTACCGAAATGGACAAATTGCATAGGTGGATAGCTAGAAAGGATGTGGCTTAGGCAAAGTAGATAGGAGTAGGAAGCTTCTAAGTCTTGAGCTCATGCCCATTCGCCCTCTAGTGAAAGAATTTATCCAAGGTATCGTCCGATTTAATACGGACATGATAGAATCGATAGTACAAGGGGTTTTGATGTTATTCACTAAAGATATGGTGGTAGAAATGTTATTACTACCATAGGTTGAACACTTTAAGTTACTTGCAAAGTACAAGGAGTCAAATCTTTTGAAAATAGCCCCACCGGAAGTGCTAGTGGACAGGGAAGGATGGAAAGTGTCTATGCTTAAAGGCATATACGTTGCTAAGATATTTGTTCTTGTCCAAGCCATCTAGTTGAAGGGGAGTTGCTTCATTTATGTGGCAAAAAAACTCATGATCCTAGTAGCACTTGTTGAAACCAAAATGCAAATCAATTCGATAGGAATTGTGTTCAACAACCTTCATAGTAGGTTGAAGGAGTTGGGTGGCCCACACAAATTTGATGTGACTAGAGATGCAAAGTTTGGAGGAGCACAAATCCTTGACATAGTGCTTCGGAAATGGTTTTTGGTAGACCCCGGCTTTTGGACACTAGATTCAAAGTAGGACGAATAATCAAAGGAAAACTCACCACCTGAAGTGAGGAGGAGGAATTTGTTGTTAGGCCTAGGCATGCAATCACAAGGTTCACCTATGGATATGGAGGAAAGGTTGAATCCAAAGCATCTAGGGGGTGAAACAAGCCACCCATAACAATATGAACCGAAACCAGAAACTATCCTTCCAATGTTGAAGAGCTAGACCTTGGGCCAGTTGCAGTCGTGCCTTCAATTTTTTGCACCAAGGAAATGCACATCAATGGAACAAACACTAGAAATGACACCAAGTCCCCAAAAAAGAACTTGAACCAAAAGCCCTTTTGGAGGCAAAAATTCAAAACCTACACTAGATATTTTATCTTTGAAAGAAACCCTTTTGGCACAGTAGGAAATGGGAACATCACTGTTGTAGCATTTGCACAACATTTTCTCCTTCAAAACCATTCCAATGAATATTTTTACCAGATGTCAAATCTCCACGAGACTTAATTTTGGTGCTAGTATGGCAACCAAAAGTCCATCACATTGACCAACGGCAAATAGATATTCACCAATTCTAGCTGGTGTTTTTTGAGACACCACATGCAATTGGACTTCGAAGTTTGGTAGTTTCGGCAGTCCATGCTTTGTTAAACAACTTGGAATTTTACCTCTTGATGTCCAATTTGTATATCTTGTCAATGAAAAATATCAACATAGAGTTTTGGCATTTACTAGTAGAACGTGATGCCCTGGTGGAAAACAACATAAATATTTTTGGTGGAAAGCAAGATCTGGAAGCCTTAATCAACTAGCTTAAGGCAACCAATGAGAAGGATTCCATAACCATCTAAGATCTAGAATAATAACTTCATGAGGTTGATGCAATGTGTCTACACTAGAGGCCCAGAACAAGGATTACCGAAAGGATATTCTAGGGTTAAAAGAATGCTTGCATGTAATGGGCATTGCCTTTGACACATTGTAAAAAGATCGAAACCAACTAGAGGTCAAGTACCAAAAAAAGTCGGAGGAATGAAAAAGGTGGAAGAAGAGTTGGACAAGGCAGAAAAAAGCTTGGAGTCCACTAAAGGCTAGTTGGCTCGCACGAAAAATGAAAAACTTGGTTTGTATAAATAGATTTAGGGATTGGAACAGGAATTTACAAAGGTAACTGGGAAAAAGGAGGAGTTGGAAAGGGAAATGGAAGGATTGCAAATCGACTTTCCTTTGATAGTGTCGACCTTGAAGTCCTCATGGAAAAGATGCGGGTGTTGACCCAAAAGGTTGAAAAGGCAAACTTTTATTACCACCAAATGGCAAAGTTTGAAACGTTGCAAATGGAACACATTTTTGCAAAAGTGGAGTTGTTAATGCACTAGAACTAAGGTTGAAAGAACAAGGTCGAGCTATGGGAATTGTTCAAAGGCTAGGTGGTGAAGATCTTGGAAGAAACTTTCACAAACCGTCGAAAAGATGAAGAAATTTATATCTTTCAGATATAACAATATTGAAAATCAATGTCAGATTTGGTAATGCTAGACCTTCAACCAGCAATTGTGGCATTTCCAACCAAATCCACCTTTGCCACACAAGCAAGTGAAACCTAGGAGGTTCGAGAAGAAATGGAAATTCATTCGCAAAGAACTGTGAATGAAGTTGGGACATGAGCTAAGAAAACATCGGCTAATCGACCTTTACCAAAAGTTCAAATCAATTTCGGTGCAAAGGAAAAGGCTGTAGAAGTTTAAGAGGTTTTAGTGGAAAGGGTCAAGGAGTCACCCCCCAAGATCACAACCGGAAGGCACACCTAGTGGAGCAATCAAACCAGTTATTGAACCTCTACATGACCCAATAGAATAAATAACTAAATTTAAAGTTAGTTTTAATAAAACTGGAATAGTTGTAAGTAATAGTGTTAGATAGTTAGGAAATTTTGTTACTTTGTTTTGTGATTCCAAGGACATAATCGTGCTTTGAAGGGAGGATATTGTTGAAGTGAGAAACATTTTGTAATCAAAACTAATCTTTAACCAAATCCAATAGAGTTTTAGTTAGATTAATGTAATTGAAATTGGATTAATAGAATTGAAACCAGATTGGTGTAATTGAAACTACATTTATGGAATTAAAATCAGATTAGTGTAATCAAAATCGGTTTTATGGAACTGAAGCTAGATTGGTGTAATTGAAACTAGATTTAGGGACGTTTATTTTTAGAACCAAAGATCTAAAAATGATCGATTAGACTAGTAGTTAGGATTTTTTTTTATAAGGTTTGGAAGGTATATATCTAGGGAGATTTTTTATTTTTCTCTTTCTCACAAAGAAGAAAGATGTACAAAGTTTTTTCAAACCTACTTGTGGAGAAAATTAAAAACTTTTGAATTTTTTACCTTCTTTTTGAATTAATCAATGTTTTTTGCCAGATTGATAATTTCTCCCCAAAATTTTATGTTTTCAAGTATGTTCATTCAAATTGTGTGTTTTTCCATGGTTATCTTATTGTTGCCACATGAGTTTTAAGTTTGTGTTTTGATATCTAAGGTGGTTGCAAATGTCTACCCCCATTTCAAATTTGATAGTGTGATTCCCTTAGCAAAAACTGCAGTATTTCGAAAATTTATTTGATTTACCGATAGTTGAATTTTGGTGGTTTTAAAAATCACCCCCCTTGGATAGGAATTTATTAAATTTTTGTTTCATTTACAAACCCAATTATTTACTGAGTGTCTTTAATAGTTAACTTGATCAAAGAATGTAGTGATGAAGAGGTGGGCAATTTCTAAAATAATTGTCAAAAGACCTCTTGTGAATGAAATGCTAAAACTAATTTTATGTCAATATTTCAATAGTGAAAATTGGTTCATGGATAGCCAAACATCCAAGCATGTCAATGGGAACAACAAGCTTCTTACCAATATCAAGGGAGGTGAAGTCCATTAAAGTTCTACACTTTGACATAAGGACTATATATATATATATATATATATATATATACTAAGGTAGTTTCTTTTGTTTGTACTTATGATATCCACTGAACTAGAATGCTTCAGATCCCATTCTTGGTCTCTTTGGAAAGTTCTTGAAGAGGAGGTGTGCATTGGAATGGATTCATGGCATTTGGACTTGTGATACAAAAGTTCTTGAATATTGAATGGTTTCTTCACTGAAAATTAAATTAAATTGTAGCTGAAAATTTCAGAAGAATTGGAATGTGCATTTGGTGTTATTGGAAAGATCTTGATGAGCAGGATTTTATGGAATTTATTTGGTAAGATTTAGATTTAGATTGTGGGAGATATTGATTTTTAAGTGATTTCGACTACTGAAAATTCAAGTAAATTCCAAAAAACCAGGTTTTGGAAGGGAAAATCAGTTGAAGACATGGTAACACTTGGGCCAATGGCGCAGACCACACTGGTATATATTGAATTTACAAATTTTTGTAAGGTTCATTGTATAACACAAAAATTCATTATTCAATCCAACATTCCCCATTAAAATGGTGTTGTGTAAAGGAATAATAATATTCTTGAATTAAAAGGAGTCTTATTCTTGGTGCAAATATTCCTACAACTCATTTATGGGTTCAAAATGTTAGCATTGTAAACTATCCAATTAATCTATTTCCAACAAAAAAATTATTTTCTATGAAGGAAATCTTTGTCCCACAAGGTTGAATTAAATGCAAATAAGAGCATGTGAATTTTGTGTTGAACATTTTTTAATCACTATAATAACATTCACAATGATCTTAGACTAAGATGTGTACATGTCATGTTATTTTTAAACACCATTTTGCACAATTTGGAACCCACTTAAAATGTCAAATTGCAACCTAGTAATGTAATGAAAGTTATAAACTTTGGGAAAGGTGTCACAAATTTCTAATAAAGTTAGAAACTAATCACAACATAGTTATAACAATGTTTTAATACAATTGCAAAAATAAATGCATTAAAGTTGAAATATAGTGGAAAACATATGCAATATTTCATCCATCAATTTTCTTCTTTTATCCTTTCATAAACAATGTCCATTAAATTAGTTAAATAGTTGACATGATGACATAGCATGGTCCATCATTTCAAAGTGAACCTTTTAAGTACAACTCAACTATATTTTCAATGGTTCTTCCTTATGGATGGCCAATGCCATATTTTAAAGGCTAGAATATACTTTAGGATATTTTGAACCAAAAAAATAATTTAATTTGAATTAACAAACATATTTTACCAAAAACATTATTGAAAACCTCATACCAAAATAATTTACCAAAAACCCTTTACCAAAACTAAACTTTCCATTTTTTATTACCAATTTTTACTACCAAATTCCAATATGTATGTTTAGTATTAAAATTGTAATGATTAGTTACAAACTACCACTTAGGATATCCTATTGTGGATCACATTTTACTTTTGTCAATTTAAGAGAATGTTTTAAAGATCAAGTATTTTCAATAGATTCATCATTCTTTTCACCATCACTTCTAATCTATTTGAAATGCTAGCTAGGTGCAAATGAGATCAAATGAGCCAAAACATTATTTTAGAAAATAACTACATGTCCTTTTGCCCCAAAACAAAATTTTCACATAAATGAATTTTTGAATTTTTTTTTGTAGATTGTTATAATAAATGCTTATAATTGTCCAAGTACATGACAATTTTTTTGTTTATAATTTTTTAATAAATATGAAAATTTGAAAGTGTGTTGATTCTTTGTAAATTCAAGGTTTTGTTTTAAAAAATGATAACAATTTCAAATCATAATAAAAAATTGATTTATTTTTTTAATAATGTTTTCTTGTATAATAAACTACAACTTTTCGTGACACATCATGTACATTATACCCCATTTATATGTGGTAAATGGCTTTTGAAGTTTTAAAATTCTAGATTGATTTTGGAATTTTTTTTGAATTTTTAAAGCTTTGAAATTCCATGTATTTTAGGGTATGAATGTTTTTTGAATGTGGCTAATATGCCTTTATTTTCTTTAATTTTTTCCATCAATTTTGTTTTATTATATGAGTCCTTTTGATGGTTTTTTGCAAACTTGATTCTTTCTAATGTAATAGGTGTTCATTTTCAAAGGTTCCAAATCAAAATTCAAACTTAAAATTATATCAAATGATTTTTTGGTTTGAATTCATTTAGATGCATATGAATGAAAAACGAACAATTGCCATGGTTTTAAATGGTAAAACATAAATATTTCTCCAATTTTATTTTTTAAAATTTTTTAAAAATTTTTTAAAATTTTTTTTAACATCCTTTTTGGCTCGTTTGATTGTGACTACACCCAACTAATGTATGTGTGGTTGGAGGTACATTTGGGTATTGTACTTTGATGTGAAGGAATTAAATTATATTCTATGCTTGAATTCATATTTTTCAATATATATATATATACACACACACAGACACACATATTTGGCTTTTGAAGTTGTATTTGCTTCACAAGTTTGAATGTTCAAACTTTGTAGTTTCTTAACAAGTTTATTAAAAGATTTCATCACTTTGAAAAATCAATAATCTATTTGTACTACCATAGGTTGAATTTTTTGCAAGTAATTAATTGACCTTTCAACATTGAAAAAAACATATTTCACTCATTATTCTTAATTCTTAATTATCTTCATTTCCAAACCCATGATACATTTGGGTGATCTCAACATTGTAGACCTACCAAATTGGTTGATAGTTCAATTTATTTGAGATACCAAACCATTCGTGTGGAATTTTTTGAAATAAATAAAGTTATGTGATCAAGGACGATATGCAGTCGAAAATTGATTGGTAAAAAAATGGATTTTTTCCCTTCGTGTATATATGTTCCATTAAAAAGGAATCATTATTATATGATGCAATTACACCACACAATTGTTCCTTAAATTTTGCTATGCAAAAATGCAACATAGTTATAGTTCTATGTTGTTTGAGTCAAACTTAGAGTTTGGCATGGAAACTCAATAGTCAATGCACACTTGTATTAGTGTTTGGTTAAAGTAAACTTCCCTTCTTCATTCATACATGATTTGATATTGCCTTTCCAATAAACATGATCAACATAATTGTTCATAAACCCAAATTAGTCTGTCATCTAAATGCCATTTATAAACATTTTCTTTTTTACATCAAGGTTATATTAGACTTTGGGATTTGTTATTATTGAAGGGAAAAAAAAATATCATTGGGTACGTTCAAGTGCTTATTGGGCTAGAGACCTACAAGATAGGGAGTTCACCATTGGGTATATTTTAAGTTCAATTTTAGTTCCATAACATGGGGAAGCAAGAAACAACCACGCATTGCCCTATCATTGATAAAAGCAAATTGCATGGCACTTAACATCATCACAAAACTTCCTATCCCATAATTTGGTAATAAAAATCATGTGAAAAATCATATGAAAATATTTCATTCTACTTATATATATGTGTCATACATGTTTTAGACACATGACATCCATATGCAAAAATTACAAACCTATGAAAGAACAATTTTTGCATGATTTCCATTATCAAATTGTGAGATGGAAAGTTTATAATGACTCTAATAAAAAAAGGAAATATGGTTGAGGAGGCTTTTATCTATGTAAGTAAAAAAATTATTGTGTGATAATAAGAGCATAATTAAGGTTTAAAAAACCTTCTATTTCACGATTAATATAAATATATTGCGATTCAACATCATTTCATGAAGTAAAAAGATAGCAAGAAAGGAGATTGAAATAGATCAATCTCTTGTCCACCTTATGGAAAAGAAAGAATAACTAGAAAATAAACAACAAAGCATCTCAAATAGTCAAGCTTTCCACACAATCACTCTTAAACAATTCCATCCTTGGAATCACCATATCTCTAATCTACTCACTTTGAAATTAGTTTGCAACTTCTAGTGTTCAAAGGAAGGTGTTGAAGATAGCAAGTACTAATTTAAATCAATAATTAATTTACCATGAATATACTAATAACTTTTTATCAAAATTCTATTACATGAGTCAAAGTAGTAACAACAGTTCATTACCATGTCATATTGACTGTAAGTTAGTTAAATATCATCAATAGTGGATCTATTAGAACCTAGGTAAACTATCAAGCTGATCACCTGTGTGATTTGCATATAACATGACTTTTGATTGTTTTTTACTTAGTTCATATGAATACATTTGCCTTCATATATCTCTAACACATTGTATTATACTAAAGCAAGAAGCAATTGCATTAACATCAATAGGAAGTTAGAACTATTGGTCATTTGAATTGTTCTAATCAAAACAACCCATTGACGACCCATCTAATGACAAAGAATGAAACCACAAAAAATTAAATAAACTAGAAATGAGAAAGAATAACCCAAAAGCCAATAACAACAAATAATAATAATTCCTAACAAACAAATAGATAAGTGATAGAAATAAAAACAAAACATTATCCAAAATAAGCATATTTATGAAGGGAAAAAAACACAATGAAAGTACAAGTTTCTATAAATGCTGAGAATGCTTACCTACTTACAATCTAATTCAACTTGAAGACTGAAGAATAAGGTTATAGAGGTTCTTTTTTAATGACTCCTTTGCAGAAGTATTTAGCAATTTTGAGTTAGTGAATGGATTTCCAAGGAGAAGAGATGACTAATTGACGGAGGAGGTGATTAGCACCTCCAAGGACAAACTGCAGTAGATACATCAGCTGAGTCTCTTTTGGCTGCACCTTGAGGCTTGGCTAGAAGATAATATCTGGAGTTGTCTCAGGAAGAAAACACAATAATGTAACTACACCTGGGTTATTGAAGGGACAAGAATATAGATTACAGAGGTGGATGCTAAATTGAGAAGTTCCAACAGTAATCTGACCATTGAGTTTGTGTGTAACATATTAAATTACACAGTAATCAAAGGCAGTGACTTTCAGGACATTTAAGATGTTGACCAAATTTCCAGAACAGAATGCTCAGAAGCAAATGCTCGTTCTCTGAAAAACATGAGAGTTTTGATATCCATCTTCACAATATGGCAAATATCTGTGGAAAATCAACCTCTGTGTGCTTTACTGTTGTTTCCCATGCTAGACAGTGGTCTGATGTGCTTGAGTTTCAATTTCCAGTGGTTGAGTTTTCATGCCAGGCATTCAAGGTCTGCAGATGGGTGACTTGCCCACCAACAACAGGGGTATCCTGTGTTCTCTCAACCAAGTAAACTTCACAAGGGATGGTGCTTTGGCTGACTCGGAATCCAGGTAGGACAACAAAACCCACTCTGGAGTCAGGGGTGATGTCATCTGCAGGTCCAGCTGATTCCATCTTGAGACAATCAAATGGCAAGCCTTCTTCAACAATAAATGTGGTGGCTGGGGTTTTGAAGGCAAAGGCCAGCCTGTGCACCAGCCACACTGAAACAGCAAACTTGCAGAAACTTGTGTAGAATGGAGTGTCGGGGTGCTTCTCCATCTGCAGGATGCAGTTGCTGTGTTCAAGGTGCCCAAAGAGTTGATTCTCTGTGTGCTTGTCAAAGATGGCCTGGAACTTCAGGAAGCAAAACTTCTTAAGAAACAAGTCATGTTTTTCATTCTCAACCAGCATCTTTACTGTGAACTTCCGAAGATCATACTCCTGGAACTGTTGGAAGCTTTCCTTTCGGTACCGCTCAGCTTGCTGCATTGACAAGAAATCACTTGGTGGTTTCTCAACATCTTCAAGCAAAGTGGAGAAGGAACGATTGTCAAATCCATCAAACAATTTCTGGTTCATGTAAGCTTGGTACTGAAACTTCTTGTGGGTTGCATGTGGGATGGCAACCTTAAAATTCTCCAAAATGCAACCTTCTACTTCAGATCTAATGTTCACAGGGCGCTTCTTGAGCTGGTCCATAAATTCCTTGGTGAATTTCCTTCCAGTA
>Ga0116229_10007146_pt1 | contig 17783 bp, 12 predicted proteins | sample S1TSphgellanicum_3_FD_87313 | JGI IMG/M metagenome (GOLD analysis project Ga0116229, IMG submission 87313) | Host-associated microbial communities from peat moss isolated from Minnesota, USA - S1T2_Fc - Sphagnum magellanicum MG | ecosystem: Host-associated > Plants > Peat moss > Unclassified... | reverse complement strand
CCACCGGCTGTTCGCTCGCCTCCAGCAGGAGCATGGCGGGAAGCACGAGCAGCAGCACTATGCCACGATAGCCGACATTATGCTCGGCAAAGAAGCAGGCCGCCATCATCGCTGCCCCCATCAGAAACATCGATGACGGCGTAGGCGGCAGGTTGGCAATGGCATGCCGGGCTTCGGCAGAACGCGCCACCACGGTCATCACGATGCCGATCAGCGCCATCGCCAGCACCAGGCACAGAAACACCGGAAGCGCGCTGGCGGCAATAGACGCGGCGGCTGGCTGCCCCGCCAGGGCACGCATGATCGGCGCCAGCGCCGACTGAATGCCCGCAGGCAGTTGTACCGCGCCGATCATGTCGGTAAACAACGGACCTTTCGGAATATTGTGGATCGTCAGTGGCAACTCATGCCGATAGGCAAGGATGAACACCGCGATGGCGCAAGACGCTGCGGCCGCGGCAATGGTGGCAGCGATCAGCCGCTCCCTGATCACCACCAGCAGCGCGGCCAGCGGGTAGAATTTCAGCATCGCCAAAAAGCAGATGGCACCGTAGCCGAGCCCGCGCATGACGCCGGACCGGTTCAGGCAAAACGCCACGGCGAGAATGGCCATGTAGACGATAGCGTCACAATTGCCGCGCTCGACGGCGAAAATGGCCAGCGAGGACAGGGCAGCGGCGCCGATGATCGCCTGGTCGCGCCACCGCCCCGTCGGCGGCAGGCATGCCAGGGACAGGCAATAGAAGCCGGCGAGAGCCAGCCCGGCCGGCAGCGACCACGAAGGGTTCACGAGCGGCGTGATCCGCAGCATCAACGGCGAGTAGTCCATCTTCCGCAGAAGCGGATCGCACGGATTGACCAGGTAGACGTTAATGCCGCGCGACCAGCACTGGGCATTGGCGAAGATGTAGTGCAAGTCGACGAAGGGTGGCGCCAGCGGGCGGAGCATCAGGCGGGCCAACGCCGCCATATAGAGGGGACGATCCAGAAAATACAGGATGACCGCGCCGGCGAGGGTCAGGAGAGACACCGCCATGATCGTCAGGCCGGGAAGGCGCCTCACCCTGTTCTCCGTTCCACGCGATCAGCCTTCGCTCGGCCGGCTAACCGCCCGTTCGACATTAACCGAATCGGGTTGCCGGGTCGAACGGGCCCTTAGCCTTTGTGTGAAGCGGCATGTTTGTCGGCGTGCCGACGATGCCTGACCCAAGCGTGAGATCATGGTGCTGCTGGAGGGGATTGAACTCTCGACCTCTCCCTTACCAAGGGAGTGCTCTACCACTGAGCTACAGCAGCGCCGGGGCGCTTGACGATGCCGGTGCTCTACCGTTTGCCGCGGCGGCGTGCAACCCTGTTCGGGTTCGCAGCCTTCGGAGCAATCGGCACCATGGAATTCCACTCGATCATGATCACCCCCGCGGCTGCGTTGATTGCCGGGTTCCTCATTCTATTGATGCCGCGGCTGCTGAACCTGATCGTGGCACTCTATCTGATCCTGATCGGCGTTCTCGGTCTGGCGCCACATCTGCTGCGGTAGTGGCGCCGCGCCGCAGACGTGGTAGATGCGCTCCCCTTTGACGAGAGTTTCAGGCGTGGATCCGCTTCAGCCCGTTCGTGGCACCAAAGACATACTGGGCGATGACCAGCGGCGGCATAGCCATGTGGTGAGCACCGCCCGCGCTACCGCCTCGCTCTACGGCTTCGATGAATGGTCTACGCCGATCTTCGAGGATACCCGTGTGTTTGCCCGCACCCTTGGCGACACCTCCGACGTGGTGACCAAGGAGATGTACACCTTTGCTGACCGAGGCGGTGAAAGCCTGACCTTGCGGCCGGAGAACACGGCCGGCATTTGCCGGGCCCTGGTGACCGGGGGGCTGACCCAGTCTCTGCCGCAAAAAGTGTTCTATAATGGCCCGATGTTCCGCTATGAGCGGCCGCAGAAGGGGCGGTTCCGGCAGTTCCACCAGATCGGCGCGGAGCTGATCGGGGCAGCGGAGCCGCTGGCCGATGCCGAGATCATCGCCCTGGGCTGGGACATTCTCACCAGACTCGGCATTGCCGACGAGGTGACGCTTGAGCTGAACACGCTGGGCGACGTGCCGAGCCGGGATGCCTATCGGGCCGCGCTGGTGGCCTATTTCACTCAGCACCAGGCAGATCTTTCCGCCGATAGCCAGGACCGGCTGGCCCGCAACCCGCTGCGTATCCTGGATAGCAAGAATGAGGGTGATCGCGCCCTGGTCGCCGGCGCTCCGACCATCGCTGCCTACCTGACCGATTCGGCGGCAGCTTTCTATCAGGGCGTGCAAACCCAGCTTACCCGGCTCGGTGTACCGTTCATCGAGAACCCGCGTATCGTGCGCGGGCTGGATTATTACAGCCATACCGCCTTCGAGTTCGTCACCTCCAGGCTGGGCGCGCAAGGCACGGTGATGGCCGGTGGGCGTTATGACGGGCTGGTAGCCGAGATGGGCGGGCCGCCGACTCCGGCGGTGGGCTGGGCGGCCGGGATCGAGCGGCTCTCCATGCTGCTGAATGAGGCGCCGGCAGCGCCGCGCGCGGTGGCGGTGGTGCCGATGGGGGAGGCGGCCGAGCCGGTCGCGGTGGCGCTGCTGCAGGCGCTGCGTCGCGCCGGGCTACGCGCCGAAATGGCCTATCGGGGGAATACCAAGCGGCGGATGGAGCGAGCCAACCGGATTGGTGCCCGTGCCATGGTGATATTGGGCGATGACGAAATTGCCCGTGGCGTGGCGGCGGTGAAGGATCTTGCCACCGGCGTGCAGACCGATGTGGTGTTCGACGAGATTGCCCGCATGCTGGCCGTTTAACGAGCGTTCGATGGATCTTGCAGGCAAATTCGATCGGATTCTGTTGCGCGCGGAAGAATTGCGGTCTGACCTGTCGAGCGGACTTGGCGGCGAGGCATTTTCCAAGGCGTCGAAGGAGCTTTCGGAGCTGGAGCCGGTGGTGGCCCGCATCGAGGAGTTGCGGGCGGCGGAGGCGGAGGCGGAGGATGCCGAGCAATTGCTCGCCGATCCGGAAATGCGCGAGATGGCCGAACAGGAATTGCGCAGCTTGCGGGAGCGGTTGCCGAAGCTGGCGCGCGAAATTCAGCTGGCGCTGCTGCCGAAGGATGAAGCCGATGCCCGCAGCGCCATACTGGAATTGCGGCCCGCCGCCGGTGGCGACGAGGCGGCGTTGTTCGCGGCAGAGCTGTTTGCCGCCTATCAGAAATATGCCGGCCTAAAAGGCTGGCGCTTCGAGCTGATGGAATATGCCGAGACCGAGCTTGGCGGTTTGAAGGAAGGCATTGCCGAAATCACCGGGCGCAATGTGTTCGCGCGGCTAAAATATGAGTCGGGGGTGCATCGGGTTCAGCGTGTGCCGACCACGGAAACGCAAGGGCGCATCCATACAAGCACGGTAACCGTGGCGGTATTGCCGGAAGCCGAGGAAGTGGATGTGCAGGTGAATGAGAGCGATCTGCGCATCGATGTGTATCGCGCCTCCGGTGCCGGCGGACAGCATGTGAACAAGACGGAAAGCGCTGTCCGGATCACCCATCTGCCCACCGGGATTGTGGTGGCGATGCAGGAAGAACGCAGTCAGCACAAGAACCGCGCGAAAGCGATGAAGATTTTGCGCGCCCGGATGTATGAGGTGCAGCGCGCGGATCTGCATGCCACGCGCTCGGCGGACCGGAAATCGCAGGTGGGGACCGGCGACCGTAGCGAGCGGATACGCACGTATAATTTTCCGCAGGGCCGCGTTTCGGACCACCGGATCAACCTGACATCGCACAAGATCGACCGGGTGATGCAGGGCGAGTTCGACGAATTTGTCGATGCGCTGACGGAAGAGGATCAGGCGGCGCGGCTGGCGGCGGATGTTTAGGGGCCGTGGCTTGGGTGAAACCCGTGTTGTTTTTGGCGCGGCGTCTGACCGGCGCGATTGGGTGTATGGGCGGAAACGTGGGTTTCACCCACGCTACGGGCCAGGTGGCCGCATCGTCCGAGCGCGATGGGCTAATTGTTAAGTGGGGGCTGGGATTGTCAGCGACGGCCGCGGGTGGGTCCTGGGGTGCACATTGACCGAAACTTCAACGTCCTGGTCGAGCCGGTTCAGAATTTGCATCAGGCGATCGATCGTGAAGCGGCCGAGATTGGCATGTCGGATGCGGGAGAAATCCGCGGTGCCGGTGCCGGTGGCTTCCTGAGCCTTTCGAATTGTCATGCCGGATTCATCCAGCACATTGATGATCCGGGCTGCCAGGATAGAGCGCAACTGCTCCAACTCCGGGTTCGGGAGGTTTAAATCGCGGAAAACGTTGCCGCTGCCGCGAACGATCCCTAGTCCATCTGTGCGCCTTGTGGAAAGCCCTCGAATCGCTTCTTCGCGGCCTTGATCCAGGCGATCTGCCTTGTGTTTCTAACCGAGGACATTCTGGGACGTTATCATGTAATACCAAAGGTCAACGGGATTCGTGCCAAAAACCCGGTTTGGGCAACGGATGGAAGGGCATTGTATCGGGCATGGCGCTGGTTATCCCGGCATTCGCAAATGGATGCGGGTTTCTTTTTGGGCGCCGAAGCATCAATTGACGACCTCAAAAGTAATTTTGCCGTTAAAAATGGTTTGCATATCGTTGGGGTTAGCGTCCAGCGTGCAGTTGCCGGCTGCATCGCAGGCGTAGAGTTCCTCGATCACGTATGTCCTGGTTGGGAGGGTGGGATCGATTCGCATGAATGTGGTCAGACTGCCTTTCGTGAACGGTATTGCCGCCGTCGCGGTGGGCCCGACACTTCCGCCCGGTGCCCCGGTGAAGGCGATCGCTTCCAGGGACGCCACGCCCGAGTAGTCGTCGGTGGCGGTCATCCGGATGGCGATGGTGGGCAGCGAGCCGCTTCGGCTGATTTTCCTGGTTAGTATATCGGCGGAAACGATTTTGGGCGGGGTGTAGTCTGGTGGGTTGTGATTGACGATGGTGATGGTATTCCCGTTGAACAGGGTGGCAATCTGCGATGCGTCGTATGATGTGGTGTTACCAGCATAGTCCGCTATTTCGGCCGCCGTCAGCGTATAGGTACCCGGCTGCAAATAGCCGTTCAGCTCATCGCTCATCGTGCTTACGCCTGGGGCCGGGGGATCAGAACCGGTCAGCAGATCGCCCGTTCCTGCAGCCACTGTACCGCTTGTTGTTCCAGGGGGACGAATGTCACCTGAAACAAAGTAGGTTGTTCCCGCGGGGGACGTCAGGAAAAACGCACAGACTTTATATTGCCCGGGGGCGCTGATATCTACGCTGAGTTTGATGGTCGCATTCGGTTTTGAAACGTCGAGGATCGATGTCAGAATCTCGCCTCCTGTTATGCTTGGAGGCGGTGACGATGAGCGTGGCACGTCTGCTGGCAATTGATGCCGCAGATTCAGAGCTTCTGCCAGGGATGCCGCATACGCTGTGTTGGATGCCACATGGCCTTGGCCGCCAGTCACCGAGGCCACGTCCTGAGATCGCGCGGGAAGCCGGGCCTGCATGAGAAGCAGGATGGTGGTTGCGATGAAGATGCGGGGGCCTGCCCTCATTGCCATGTTCCCTGTTTCGCGTCGGAATAAGATGGATCACTCGACGATCTCGAAGGTGGTCTTTCCGCCGAAAAGTGTGTTAATGTCGGCACTATTCTCATTCAGCAGGCAGTTCCCAGCCGCGTCACAGGCGGCAATTTCCGTTATGCTATAGGTTCCTTTTGCCTGCTTCGGACTTACCTGGACGAAAGCTGCGAGAGCGCCCTTGGCGAAGGGTATGGCGGCGAGACCTGCGGGCGAAAGAGTTTGGCCAGATGACGCCGACAGGGCACCAAGAACCAAATATCTCACGCCCGAATAGTCGTCGGTGGCCTCGATCTGGATGACGACATAGGGCTGCGAGGCGGTTCGGCTGACTTTCCGCGTCAGTATCCTTGCGGATACGACAGTGGGCGGGGTGTAGTCCGGTTTGTTGCGGTTCACGACCGTGATCGAACTGCCATTGAACAGGGCGGCCGTCTGGGAGGCGTTGTAGGTCGTCGTGTTGCCGGCGTAGTCCATTATCTGGGCCCCGGCCAGCGTATAAGATCCCGGTTGCAAATAGCCGGCGGGCAAATTGGTTGAACCTAACTGGATGCTGGTGCCGTCCAGCGTCACCCCTAGGAGCAGGCTGGATGTTCCTGCCATCACTGTCCCGCCCATCGTCCCTGGCGGCAGGTTTTCACCCATGACGGAAAAAAGCTCGCCCGACGGCGATTTAAGCGCGACATAGGATGCTTCGTATTGGCCTGGTGCGCTGATGTTCAGGCTGAGCTTGATATAGGTTCTTGGTTTTGAAACATTCAGCGCCGGCGTGAGGATTTTTCCGCCGGTTATGCTTGGGGGCGGTATTGAGGTACTTGGCGCGTGTGCCGCCAATCTATGCTGCAAAGCCTGGAATTCGGCCTGTGCTGCCGCATAGGATCTGTTGAACACGGTGTAGCCTGGGCGGCCGGCCATCTGCCCTGTTTGCTGCGATCGTGCGGGGAGGGGCGCCTGCGCGAGCAGCAGTGTCGCGATCCCGATGGAGATGGGTAGGCTGTCCCTCATGGTTCCGTACCCATTATCGATGCGGGATGGTAACCTTATGATAGCGTCGGAAGCTTGGCAAGGGCGCCGGTGCGGGCGTCCGGCGCATTTGGGCGTCTGCGTGAGATCGTGGGTTTCACCCACGCTACGCGCTATGGACGAGAGCTGTAGGTCAGGTCCGTTGTGGGGCGGCCTGTAGGGCTTGGTGGACCGCGTTGGGGTTGCCGGCGATGGCGCGGAGATAGGCGCGGGCGGTTTGGTCGGGCTGGGCGGCGCCTTGTTCCCAATCCCTGAGCGTGCCGAGGGGTATCTGGAAACGCGTTGCGAACTCTTCTTGCGTTAGTCTGAGCGCGCGCCGAATGATTTTGAGGCGCGGCACTTGTTTCATGTGGGCTAGGCGTTCTTCCGTGAGTGGTTGCGCGTCAGGATCGGCGAGCGCCGCCGCATGGCGTTCCGCCTCGGTCATTGCATCGAGACGGCTCCAGTCATGTTCGGTTTTCATTATGATATCTCCGTCCTTCACGAGGCTCAGCTTCACGCGCCGAGATAATTCGGATCCTCGATCCTCTCACACAATAGGAAACAAACAACAGGCGGCTTTGGACTGTGCCAAGAATCACATACCGCTCTTCCGTGTCATCGTGGCCCTTGTCTGTCCACTCAATCGCAAAAACATCATCGAACACATCGCGCGCACTCTCGAAGCGAACGCCGTGATCAAGCCAGTTCTTGGCCGCCTTGAGATCATCCCATTCGAAACCGTCATCTTGCACAGGATACTGCCAGCCAGTAGTTTTATCAACTGGATTCTGTGAGGGTCATCTTAATTCGAATATGTAACCATAGACCTCAGGCAGCCCGGGGCTCAAGTGCCTTGGCAAAACCGCCGGCGAGCAGCTCGAAGGAACGGCGGCGGGCAGCGGGGTCGTGCACCGCGGTGACAAGGGCGATTTCGTCTACGCCGAGCGTGTCGGCGATCTGGGTGAGGCGGGTGTGGACCAGATCGGGGGTGCCGATGGCGGCGCGCTGGCGGATGATGTCGTTGCGGGCACGTTCGCTATCGGTGAAGGGATAGCGCAACGCTTCCTCCGGCGTGGGCAGGGGCACGAAGCGGCCGCGCTCGAATTCGGCGCGCCAGGCGGCGCGGGAGGCATATAAAAATTCGGCTTCGGCCTGGGTGTCCGCGGCGATGGCGGAGACGGCGATGGCGCTGATCGGGCGCGGATTGGCGTCGCTGGGGCGGTACTGGTCGCGATACAGGCCGAGGGCTTCGGAAGCACCTTTACCCTCGGTGAAAAAATACGCGTAGCAATAGGGCAGGCCGAAAAACGCTGCCACCTGGGCACCGTAGCTGGAGCTGCCGAGCACCCAGATCTGTGGCGCTGTGGGGCCGACCGGCTGCGCCTGGACGACCCGAAAGGGGTGGTTTTCCGGCAGAGGCTGGTTGGCGACCCAGGCCATCAGGTCGCGCAACTGGGCGGGGAAAGCATCGGCGGCATGCGCGGCATTCGGGTTCAGCGCCAAGGCGGTACGGCCGTCGGATCCCGGGGCGCGGCCGACGCCCAGATCGATGCGGCCTGGGGCCAGCGCCTCCAGCACGCGGAACTGCTCGGCCACCTTCAGGCTGCTGTAATGCGGCAGCATGATGCCGGCGCTGCCGAGGCGGATATGGCTGGTGGTGACGGCAAGGGCGGCCAGCAGCACTTCCGGCGCCGAGCCGGCGATGCTGCCGCTGCTATGGTGTTCCGACAGCCAGAGGCGATGATACCCCAGCCTGTCCACCAGGCGGCCGAGGTCGAGGGTTTCGCGGATAGAGTCGGCCGGCGAGCGGCCGGAGACGATCATCGATTGGTCGAGGACGGAGAGGCGCATCTTTATCAAATGGTGCAGCGCCGCGCGGATGCCAGCTTCGGATGGCGGCAGGATGGTTTTCCGTCCATGATCGGGCAAGTTGTCTGCGGCCTGGCAACCTATGGTGCCCTCGCGCTCTAGACGTACTCGAAGCGGTGAGGATTTTTATGGACGCCCGGCCCGACCAGTTGGACCCTACGCCCGTGCAGCCTGCTGCTGCGGCGCAAAACGCCGTGCTGCGGCTGTTTGCCGTGGAGGCGGGTGCCGGAAAACTGGCCCAGGCCTTTGCGCGCGCGGCGGGTTTGGGATTCAGCCACGCGCTGATTCCGCCGCCCTGGCCAGGGTTTATCCGCCGCGGCGCCCACCTGGCCCTGCAGCTGGACAGGATCGATCCCGCTTTGGCGGCCGGCAGCGGGGTGGGCCACATTGCGGCCGGGGCGGCGGCGGCGAAGATCGGGCTGGTGATGGATGTGCAGGTCGATCGGGTGGCAGCCCGGTCGGCCCTGGCCGATGCACCGGACAGCCCATTCCGGCGCCCGGCCGCCGCGTTGCGGCTAGATCCGCGGCTGGGCACCGATTTTGAGACCGCATCCGCCACGCTGAGCGGTGCCGGCGATGCGCTGGCTTTGGCGGCCTGGTGGGGAAAGCATCTGGCCGTTTGGCAGCAGAGGGGGGTGGCCGGGTTTCGGCTGCTGGGGCTGAAAAGCTTCCCGGATGCGCTGGCTGGCGTGTTCTTTGCGGCTTTGCGCCAGGCGCTGCCGAAAACACTGTTTTTGGTCTGGACGCCGGGCTTAACGCGGGAGGCGCTGGCGTCGCTGGCCGGCACCGGCGTGGACGGGGTGTTCAGCTCCTTGCCCTGGTGGGATTGGCGTGCGCCCTGGTTCTGGGAGGAGATGGCAGCGCTGGCGGCGGTTGGGCCAGTGCTTGGCCTGGATGCGGCGCCTGGCGATGCAGCGCCTTCGGCGCGGAACGTCGCCTTGGCGGCCACCATCGGCCAGGGGTGGCTGCATGCCGATGGCGGAGCCGATGACGATGCGGTTCGGGCGCTGAATGGGGTGCTGGCGAAGACTCAGGTCTTTGCGGCGCAAAACCTGCCGCGCCTGCCAGCGGGCGATGGCGCGGCAGTGCTGCCATTCTTGCGCCTGGATGGGGCGGATCATCGGGAGGCCACGCAAGCGGCCCTGGTGGTGGTGAATGGTGATGCCGCACGCAGCCTCTCGGTGACCGGTGCGAGCCTGTTGCCGGCCATGGGCGGGGTGTTCGGCGCGTTTCAGGCGGTGGGGCCGGTAGGCGGCGAGGCGCTGGCACCTGGCACCGTGCTGACACTGGCGCCTGGCGAGGTGAGGATATTTGCCGCCACCAGGCTGGCGCCTGAAGCCGCGGTGCCGAACCCGGATGCCGCCAGCGCCGGCAAGGCCGCTTCTGCGCCGCGCCTGGCGATCGAGCTGCCGACGCCGTGCGTGGATGGCGGCGCCTTCCCGGTGAAGGCGATTGCCGGCGAGATGGTGAGCGTGGAAGCCGATGTGGTCTTCGATGGGCACGACAAGATTGCCGTGGCGCTGGGGTGGCGCGGGCCGAATGATGCGGCGTGGCAGGAAGTGCCGATGCGGCCGCTGGGGAATGACCGTTGGCAGGCGGCGTTTCCGCTGACCGTGCTGGGCCGCCATGCTTATGTGGTGGCGGCGTGGCGCGACCGGTTCGAGACCTTTAGGGACGAGCTGGCGAAGAAATCGGCGGCCAAGGTGCCGGTGGCGCTTGAGCTGATCGAGGGTGAGCGCCTGGTTGAGGCGGCGGCCAAGCGCCAGCAGGGCAAACTGGGCGGGCAGCTGCGCGCGGCCCTGGCCGGGCTTGGCAAGGCGGCCCCTGCCGCGAAGCTGGATCTTCTGCTCGCCCCGGCTTTGGCGCTGCTGATGGCGGAGGCGGATGACCGGCCATTTCTGGTGGAGACCAGGCCGGTCCCGGTGGATGCGGAGCGGATAGAAGCGCGGTTTGCCGCCTGGTACGAGGTGTTTCCGCGCTCGATGAGCGATGACCCGCGGCGGCACGGGACATTCGCCGATGTGGAGAAGCATTTGCCGCGGATTCGCGACATGGGCTTCGATGTACTGTATTTTCCACCGATCAGCCCGATCGGGCGGGTGAACCGAAAGGGGCGCAACAATACGCTCACGCCCGCCGCGGATGATCCTGGCAGCCCCTATGCGATCGGCGCGGCGGAAGGCGGGCATGATGCGCTGCATCCGGAACTGGGCAGTTTTGCCGATTTCGCCCATTTGCGGCAAGCCGCCGCGGCGCATGGGCTGGAGCTGGCGATCGATTTCGCCATCCAGTGTTCGCCCGATCATCCCTGGCTGAAACAGCATCCAGGCTGGTTCGATTGGCGGCCGGATGGCAGCATTCGTTACGCGGAAAATCCGCCGAAGAAATATGAGGATATCGTCAACGTCGATTTCTACGCCGCCGATGCGGTGCCCGATCTGTGGGTGGCGTTGTGCGATGTGGTGCTGTTCTGGGCCGGGCAGGGCGTGCGCCTGTTCCGGGTGGATAATCCGCACACCAAGCCATTGCCGTTCTGGGAGTGGATGATTGCCCAGGTGCGCGCGCGCTATCCGGACGCGATTTTCCTCGCTGAGGCGTTTACCAGGCCGAAGGTGATGTACCGGCTGGCCAAAGTCGGGTTTTCGCAATCCTACACCTATTTCACCTGGCGGAACGCCAAGCGCGAGCTGGAAGCGTATCTGACCGAGCTGGACCAGGACCCGCCAAGGGATTTCTTCCGGCCGCATTTTTTTGTGAATACGCCCGACATCAACCCGCTGTTTTTGCAGACATCCGGACGGCCGGGGTTTTTGATCCGCGCGGCGCTGGCGGCGACACTTTCGGGGTTGTGGGGCGTGTATAACGGGTTCGAGCTGTGCGAGGCGGCGGCGATACCTGGCAAGGAAGAATATCTCGATAGCGAGAAATATCAGATCCGCGCCTGGGACTGGGACCGGCCCGGCAATATCGTTGCAGAAATAACCGCACTGAACCGCATCCGGCGGCAAAATCCTGCGTTGCAGACACATAGGGGCGTGCATTTTCTGCCTGCCTGGAATGAGGCTATCCTGTATTTCGAGAAAGCCACCGCTGACCGGTCCAATGTGGTGCTCGTCGCCATCAGCCTGGATCCGCACCAGGCGCAGGAAGCCGATTTCGAGCTGCCGCTCTGGCGCTGGAGCCTGCCTGACGCGGCCAGCCTGGAGGCGGATGATCTGGTGAGCGGCGAGCGTTTCACCTGGCACGGCAAATACCAGCATATGCGGCTGACGCAGGAGCGGCCTTACGCCATCTGGCGCGTTCGGCCAACCATCTAAAACACACGGGATACACGATGAACGCGCTTCCTCCTTCGCCAACGGCAGAAGATCCCCTTTGGTACAAGGATGCGATCATCTACCAGCTTCACCTTAAATCGTTTTACGATTCCGATAATGACGGCATCGGCGATTTTGCCGGCGTGGTGGAAAAGCTGGATTATATCGCCGAATTGGGGGTGACGGCGATCTGGATGCTGCCATTCTATCCCTCGCCACGGCGCGATGATGGCTATGACATTGCCGATTATCGCGGCGTACATCAAGATTACGGCACGCTGGCCGATGTGAGGCGCTTCATCGAGGCGGCGCATGCGCGCAACATAAGGGTGATCACCGAGCTGGTGATCAACCATACCAGCGACCAGCACCCGTGGTTCAAGCGCGCGCGCGCCGCCCCGGCCGGCTCGCCGGAACGGGATTTCTATGTGTGGTCGGATGACGACGACAAATATGCCGATACGCGGGTGATCTTTATCGACACGGAGAAATCGAACTGGACCTGGGATGACGAGGCACAGGCCTATTTCTGGCACCGTTTCTACTCGCATCAGCCGGATTTGAATTTTGATAATCCGGCGGTGCTGGAAGAAGTGCTTTCAGTGATGCGGTTCTGGCTGGATATGGGCATCGACGGGCTGCGGCTGGATGCGGTGCCGTATCTGGTGGAGCGGGAAGGAACCAATAACGAGAATCTGGCGGAAACGCATGACATATTGAAGCGGATACGCGCCGAGCTGGACCGGCATGCACCTGGGCGGATGCTGCTGGCGGAGGCCAATCAATGGCCGGAAGATGCGCAGCAATATTTTGGCGATGGCGATGAATGCCATATGTCGTTCCATTTTCCGCTGATGCCGCGCATGTATATGTCGATTGCGCGGGAGGACCGGTTTCCGATCACCGACATTATGCGGCAGACCCCGGCGATTCCGGCGAATTGCCAATGGGCGGTGTTCCTGCGCAACCATGACGAGCTGACGCTGGAGATGGTGACCAGTGCCGAGCGCGATTATCTATGGGAGACCTATGCCAGCGACCGGCGGGCGCGGCTGAATCTGGGGATTCGCCGGCGCCTTTCGCCGCTGCTGGAGCGGGATCGCCGGCGCATCGAACTGATGAACGGGTTGCTGCTTTCCATGCCTGGCACGCCGGTGATCTATTACGGCGACGAGATCGGCATGGGCGATAATATCCATCTTGGCGACCGCGACGGGGTGCGCACGCCGATGCAGTGGTCGGTGGATCGCAATGGCGGGTTTTCACGCGCCGATCCGGCCGCCCTGGTGCTGCCGCCGATCATGGACCCGATTTACGGCTATGCCGCGGTGAATGTGGAATCGCAGGGGCGGGACCAGCATTCGTTGCTGAACTGGATGCGCACCATGCTGGCGGTGCGGCGCCAGCATCGGGCGTTTGGCCGTGGTACCCAGCGTTTTCTGTATCCGGCGAATCGCAAGATATTGGCCTATCTGCGCGAATATGCCGATGAGCAGGGCGAGGAAGTGCTGCTCTGCGTCAGCAATCTCTCACGCACCGCGCAGGCGGTGGAGCTCGATCTTTCCGCCTTCACCGGACGTACCCCGGTGGATATCGTCGGTGGCGCGGATTTCCCGGCGATCGGCCAGCTGAATTATCTGCTGACCTTGCCGCCTTATTCCTTCTACTGGTTTGCGCTGCAGCCGGAATCGGTGGCGACCTCGCGGGTGGTGGATGCGCCGCTGCCGGAATTTGCCACCATCGTTCTGCGCCGCGAGATCAGCGAGGTGATGCAGCCGACCGGACGCGCCATTCTGGAGCGCGAGGCGCTGCCGGCCTATCTGGTCAAGCGCCGCTGGTTCGGCTCCAAGGGCGAAACGCTGAAATCGGTGCGGCTTGCCTATGCGGTGAAGATCGGCGACGGAATCCGGGCCGTCTTGCTGACCGAAGTGGAAGCCAGCATCGGCGACCGGGTGGAAAATTATACGCTGCCGCTTGGCATTTGCCGCGATGACCAGACCAGCGGCCCGCTGGCGCAGCAATTGGCGCTGACGCGGGTGCGCAGGGCGGCGGAAATCGGCTATCTGACCGATGCGTTCGCGCTGGATAGTTTTGCCCGCAATGTGATCGATGCCTGGCGTTCGGATCGGGTATTGCCGTTTGTCGGGGGCAGGCTGGCCTTCCGCAAGACGCATCTGCTGGATGAGATCACCCTGCCGGACGAGCCGGAGCTGCACCGGCTTTCCGCCGAGCAATCCAATAGTTCGCTGATTGTCGATGACCAGATCGTTATCAAGATCGTGCGCAAGGTGCTGGCCGGGCGCCATCCTGAGGCGGAAATGACCGGCTATCTGACCGAGCGCGGGTTTGCCAATATCGCGCCGCTGATCGGTGAAGTGATCCGCTATGACGAGCAGGATGTGCCGCATACCATCATGCTGGCGCAGGGATTTGTGCGCAACCAGGGCGATGCCTGGGCCTGGACGCTGGATTATGCCAAGCGGGTTTCGGCCGATATTGCCACCGGGGATGATCCCGGCATCGTCGAGGATGCGCTTTCCGGCTATCTCTCCTTGGCGCGTGCTATCGGCAAGAGATTGGCGGAAATGCATGCGGTGCTTGCGGACGATACCGATCTGCCCGAGTTCAAGCCTGAGGAAGCGACGATTGCCGTGGTGGAAGGCTGGGCCGAGGGGGTGATCGAGCAGATCGGCCTTGCCGTTCAGGCGCTTGGCCGGGTGCAGGATTATCCGAGCCGGACCGCACGCGAACACGCCGAGGAGTTTGTCGCCCGCGCGGACGAGTTGGGCGAGGCGGCGCGGCGTCTGGCGCTGTCGGCGGCCGGCCATGCGTTGCAGACACGGGTGCATGGCGATTTCCATCTCGGCCAGGTGCTGGTGACTCCCGGCGATGCGACGCTGATCGATTTCGAGGGCGAGCCGGCAAAGACCATGGCGCAGAGGCGGGCGAAATCCTCGCCGTTGCGCGATGTGGCGGGCATGTTGCGGTCGTTCGATTATGCCGCGGCCACGGCTGCCGCAAGCCGTGCGCCTGGGTCCGAGCAGGCGGCACAACGGCAGACTGTGCTGGTGGAGAAATTCCGCCGTGCCGCCGGGATGGTGTTCCTGGATGCGTATCGCGCGGTGCTGCGTGCCGCGCCACGGCCCTGGGTGCAGCCGCATGTGGAACCGGCTTTGCTCGATTTGTTCCTGCTGGAAAAGGCGGCTTACGAAATCCGCTATGAGGCGGCGAACCGTCCTGGCTGGATCGGCATCCCGCTCTCCGGCGTCACCCGCGTGACCTCGCGTCTCGTTCCCGAAAAGGTGTAGCATGTCGGATGATTTGCCGGATCAGGGCGCCATCGATGCGGTGGTGCAGGGGCGCCATGGCGACCCGTTCGCGGTGCTCGGGCCGCACGCGGCGGCAGGCGGCACGGCAATACGCGCTTTTATTCCCGGTGCCGATTCGGTGGAGGTGCTGGCGCGGGCGACCGGGCTGACACTGGGACGTTTGCACCGGGTGCAGGAGGCGGGGTTCTGGTGCGGGATGGTTGCCGACCCGGTGCCGTACCGGTTTCGCATCACCTATGGCAGCTTTGTGACCGAGAGCGAGGACCCGTACAGCTTTCCGCCGCTGCTTGGCGAGCTCGATGTGTATCTGCTCGCCGAAGGCAGGCACAGGGATTTTGCCCGGGTGATGGGCGCGCATGTGGCAGAGATCGACGGCGTATCCGGCGTGCGGTTTGTGGTGTGGGTGCCCAATGCCAGGCGGGTTTCGGTGGTTGGCGACTTCAACCATTGGGACGGACGGCGTTATCCGATGCGGCTGCGCTACGGCGCCGGCCTATGGGAGATTTTTGTGCCGCGGGTGACGGCGGGGGCGATTTACAAATACGAAATCATGTCCTCCTGGGGCGAGGTTTTGCCGCTGAAAGCCGATCCGGTGGCGCAGGCGACGGAACGGCCGCCGGCGACCGGCTCGGTGGTGGTCGATCCCGCGGCGCTGGTGTGGACCGATGCGGCCTGGATGGCCGGGCGGGCGGCGCGGCAAACGCCGGATGCGCCGATTTCGGTGTATGAAGTGCATGCCATGTCCTGGCTGCCTCACTCGGAACGGCAGAATTTCAGCTGGGAGGATCTGGCGGACCGGCTGGTGCCCTATGTGCAGGGCATGGGGTTTTCGCATATCGAATTGATGCCGATCATGGAGCATCCGTTTGGCGGATCCTGGGGGTATCAGCCGCTGGCGCAATTCGCACCCACGGCGCGGCTTGGATCGCCCGCCGGGTTCGGCACCTTCGTCGATCGCTGCCATGCGGCCGATATCGGCGTTTTGCTGGATTGGGTGCCGGCACATTTCCCCACCGATGCGCATGGGCTGGCCCGCTTCGATGGCACCGCCGTGTACGAGCATGCCAATCCGCATGAGGGATTTCATCATGACTGGAACACCTTCATCTACAACCACGGCCGGAACGAGGTGCGCGCCTTCCTGATCGGCAGCGCGCTGCATTGGCTGGAACATTTTCATGTGGATGGGATCAGGGTGGATGCTGTGGCCTCCATGCTGTACCGCGATTACAGCCGCAAGCAGGGCGAATGGGTGCCCAATATCTATGGCGGACGGGAAAATCTGGAGGCGATCAGTTTTTTCCAGGAATTGTCGCGCGCGATGGCAGAGCGCGTGCCCGGCACGGTGATGATTGCCGAGGAATCCACCGCGTTTGCTGGTGTGTCGCGCCCGGCCGCTGAAGGCGGGCTGGGATTCGATTATAAATGGAATATGGGCTGGATGCATGACAGCCTGCATTACGCGGAAGAAGAGCCGGTCTATCGCAAATGGCATCATGGCGAGCTGACGTTCGGCCTCGTCTATGCATTCTCGGAAAAATTCGTGCTGCCGCTGTCGCATGACGAGGTGGTGTATGGAAAAGGCTCATTGATCCGCAAGATGCCGGGCGATGAATGGCAGAAATTTGCCAATCTGCGGGCCTATTTCGGCTTCATGTGGACGCATCCGGGCAAGAAGCTGCTGTTCATGGGCGGCGAATTCGCCCAATGGCGGGAATGGAACCATGATGCAGGGCTCGATTGGTTCCTGCTGGACGATCCGCGCAACAAAGGCATGCAGCTTTTGCTGGCCGATCTGAATGCGGCGTATCGCGATGTGCCGGCCTTGCATGCGCGCGATACCGAGCCTTCCGGTTTTCGCTGGGTGATCATGGATGATTCGGAACAGAGCGTTTATGCCTATCTCCGGCTCGGCGCGCCGGGCGATGCGCCGGTTCTGGTGGTGTGCAATTTCACCCCGATTCCGCGCACCGGTTATCGCGTTGGTGTGCCGCAGGACGGTGTGTGGTCGGAAATTCTCAATAGCGATGCCGCGCCCTATGGCGGTTCGAATGTCGGCAATGGCGGGGCGGTGACCGCCGAGACGGTGCCGAGCCATGATTTGCCGGCCTCTTTGGTGCTGATCCTGCCGCCGCTGGCGACGATTATTTTGCGGGCGGGTTGATGAGGGGCTTGTCGTGCACAGGCGAAAACCCGGATTTCATCAGGGCTACGGTTTCGTGGGTGTTTTGAGGGTTGGCTGATGGGGTATGATGCTTTGGTCCATGGGCCGGAAATGCTGGGCGATGGGCGGGTGCGGTTCAATATCTGGGCGCCCTCGGTAGAGGCCGTGGGATTGCGGATCGGCAGCGATGCTGATCTGCCGATGCAGGCGAAGCCGGGTGGCTGGTTCAGCGCGGAGGCGCGGGCGGCTGCCGGCACGCAATACCGGTTCGTGCTGGCGGATGGGATGGCGGTGCCAGATCCGGCCGCGCGCGCGCAGGCGGAGGATGTGCACGGGGCCAGCCTGGTGGTCGATCCAGCCAGCTACCAATGGAAGAATACAACCTGGCGCAACCGGCCCTGGCATGAGGCGGTGATTTACGAACTGCATCCTGGCGCGCTTGGCGGGTTCACCGGTATTCGTGCCCGGCTGAAGGGGTTGGCGGCGCTG